>ENA-OPZM01000926-OPZM01000926.1-human-gut-metagenome-genome-assembly--contig:-NODE-926-length-11312-cov-8.169334_pt1 | contig 11312 bp, 12 predicted proteins | sample MGYA00242478_ERZ504493 | MGnify/ENA primary metagenome ERZ504493 (study PRJEB26092, sample SAMD00036227) | human gut metagenome | host: Homo sapiens | study: EMG produced TPA metagenomics assembly of...
CGACACGGCCAGCGTCACGTCCTCGCCGGCATCGAGTCCGCTCGACGGTCTGCAGCGCTCGGCAGTGTAGAGCTGCGCGGCTATACGGTGAATGAGCATGCTGTTCCTCCGGCATCGCAACGCCAAAAGCCCGCCGGGGCAAGCTCGGCGGGTATGCGGCGGATTTCGTTGCCTGTCATGGTAGCGCATGGAGAGGACTCCGGCTCAAGGGCAAACCCAGCCCCGCAAAAAACGCAGACGGACGAGCCGCCTGGCGTTATCAGAGTGAGCTATACGCCGAGTCTAATCATAGACGCCCATTTTAAGCAGTGTGAAGGTCGGGGCGCCGTCACCCTTCGCGACGCGGACCGTGCAAGTCTCAGTACGGCCCCTGGATGCGTCTGCTTGAATTGCGGCGATGAACTGGTTCTCTGGCAGGCCGTAGGTGCTCTCGGGGATGTCGGAAGGAAGTAACATGCCGCCAGCACTGTAGACCTCATAGGTGAGCTCGTAGATGTTGTCGCCAAGGTCAGTCGCGCTCGTAACGATGGCACACGGTGGGTTGTAATTTCCCTGGCCATATTCCTGTTTCAGATACAAGTACCCACCATGCGCTTCGGCCGAATCAGGAATCGCCTGCCCCTCCGGCGTTCTGTCATAAGTCATATCGGCATCGGAAAGCGTCAGACCCGTCAAGCGGTTGAGTTCCCTATTGACCACATCAGTCGCTATACGCTGGAGATTACCGTTGTCATAGTCACCTTTCTCGATTCGATACGGCGCGTTGTCAATAAAATGGCACCAGATAAACTTGACCAGCTTGTATTTCTCGTCATCATAAAGTCCGTCAGTCGAATCGAAAGCACCTGTCTGATACCAGTCCCGATCGAAGTGTTCCTCCGTAAAGTTCGACAGGAACAGGTTCGCGGCGGCATAGGTTGCCTGGTCATTGAGGTCGACCTTAACGCTGGGGCAAAGGTCTGCCAGCGGGCACTCGTCGCACTTGGGCTTGCGGGCGTCGCGCAAACTGCACGGCTGCCATCAGCATCCGGTCCGCTCACCCAAAAACGCGCATGCCCAACGCCTCTGCACAAAACAGTCTGAACGGACAGCATCAATTATCAGCTGCCACCTGTGCTACTTTGTAATTATGGCAATTCCTACTTTATAGTTGTGGTAACTTCTAGTTAGCAATTATGGTTGTTTTGCCTTGACAATGTGGCAAATCCCGAAGACCTGCCACGAAACCCGGCGGATACCGACAAACTCGTCACGAAGCTTTCGAACCAAAAGCATGCCTGCGAGCATGCGATGCAAGACACGAAGGGCATTAAAAATGATTGAGCGAACCATGGCCCATAAGCTACGCGACATGTCAGAATGGTTCCCCGTCGTCTCGCTTACGGGGCCACGCCAAAGCGGCAAGTCGACTCTCATCAAGGCCGTCTTTCCTGAATATGAATATCTCAACCTCGAGAACCCGGAAGTCCGTCGCGCCGCACTCGATGACCCCGTCGGCTTTATCAGCAGGCGCCCCGATCATCTAATCATCGACGAAGCCCAATATGCACCGGAGCTGTTCAGCATGATTCAGGTCGCCTCCGACGAGCGCGGAAGGGCCGGCCAGTATGTATTGTCCGGCTCGCAAAACTTTTTGCTCATGCACAACATCCAGCAATCGCTTGCCGGGCGCGTCGGCATGCTCAAGCTCCTACCCCTCTCCTACCAGGAGCTTGGCGATACGCAAATCGCGCTTGACACCTACCTGATTCGCGGGGGATACCCACGCATATACGATGCAGGTATCCCCACCGATGTGTTCTTTCAAAATTACCTTATGACCTACGTGGAACGCGACGCGGGCGGCCTTCTCGACGTGCGCAATCTGAGCTCCTTTAGAAAAATGATCGGACTGTGCGCGGCTTGCGTGGGAGGCTGCTCAACCTGTCAAGACTCGCCGCCGATGTGGGAGTCGCCACGGCGACGATCAACTCGTGGCTTTCGATCCTGCAATCAAGCTATTTGGTGTTCCTGCTTCAGCCTTATGCCGGAAACATGCGCAAGCGGCTTACCAAAGCGCCAAAACTGTACTTCTACGACACGGGGCTTCTTTGCCATCTGCTTGGCATTCACGACGAGCACAGTCTCATGAACCATCCCCTAAGCGGGGAAATTTTCGAAAACCTCGTTGTCTCGGAACGCCAGAAGGCGTATCTCAACAGAGGTATCGAGCCAACGCTCGCCTTTTATCGCGACGACAGCAAACGAGAGATCGACCTCATCGATCTAACAGAGCCGGCTCGCCCTCAGGCGTTCGAAATCAAATCGGGCGCTACCTATCGCGACTCATTCGCTCGACACCTACGCTCCGTTGGTTCCGAACTTGGCATTCCCGCAAAGGACCGAGCCGTCGTATATCACGGCTCCGAGAGCTACGATACCGAGGGCGCATCGGTTGTGCCGGCAGAAGAGTTCTTGCTTCGGGAGTCGTAGCGAGCGTCGCGGGAACCGGCCACGCCTTGATTTGTGCAGCTTGGAGGCACGCAAGGGCGGAGGCGTCACGCCCTTGCAGTCTAGCTCACCCGTACGCTGGGGCAAAGGTCTGCCAGCGGACACTCGTCACACTTGGGTTTGCGGGCGTCGCAGATCTCGCGACCGAAGGTGATCCACTGGTGGTTGACCGACTCCCAATACTCGCGCGGCAAAATCTTGAGCAGATCCTGCTCGGTCTTGAGCGGCTCCTTGGCATGCGTCTTGGGACTCAGCATCAGGCGGTGCGCAATGCGGTTGACGTGCGTGTCCACCGCAATGCCCTCCACGATGCCATACCCCACGTTGAGCACGATGTTCGCCGTCTTGCGTCCCACGCCCGGCAGTTTGACGAGCTCCTCCATGTCGGCCGGCACCTCGCCGCCATAGTCGGCGACGATCATCTGCGCGGCCTCCACGGCGTGCTTGGCCTTACTCTTATAAAAGCCGAGCGACTTGATGGTGTCCGCCACGTCAGCTACGCTCGCCCCGGCCATGGCCTCGGGCGTAGGCCACTGGGCAAACAGCCGCGGCGTCACTTTGTTGACCTGCGCATCGGTCGTTTGCGCCGAAAGCAGCACCGCGATCAGCAGGCGGAAGGGATTCTCGTGGTCCAAAAAGCACTCGACCGGGCCATAGCGACGGTTGAGGCGCTCACACACCTCGATGGCGCGCTCGCGCTTGGCGGCATTGGTCTCGCGTGGCATAACGACTCCTCGGCTCAACGGCACAATAAACTTATGGGCACAATTGTCCCACGTCCGAGACGTTTACGCCTCCAAGAATGCGCCGGTCTGACGACTCCACAGGCTCGCGTACTCGCCACCCGCCTCGACGAGCTGCGCATGCGTGCCGTCCTCGACAATCTCGCCATCGGCCAGCACCACAATGCGACCGAGCGCCGCCACGGTGGACAGGCGGTGCGCCACCACAATGGAGGTACGTCCACGCATCAGGTTTTCGAGCGCCTCCTGCACCAGCGCCTCGGACTCGCTGTCGAGGGCAGAGGTCGCCTCATCGAGCACCAGAATCGGCGCGTCGGTTAGGATGGCGCGGGCGATAGCCACACGCTGACGCTGGCCGCCCGAGAGCTTGACGCCGCGCTCGCCCACCATGGTGTCAAAGCCACGGGGCAAGCGGTCGATAAACTCGGTCGCATTAGCCAAGCGCGCGGCCTCGCGAATCTGCTCATCAGTGGCGTTGGGACGACCGTAGGCAATGTTTTCGCGAATGGAGCGGTGAAACAGCAGCGCCTCCTGCGGCACGTAGGCAACCTGGCGGCGCAGGCTCTGCTGCGTGCAGCGCGAGACGTTCTGGCCGTCCACGAGCACGCGGCCGCCCTGCACATCGTCCAAGCGCAACAGCAGCTTGGTGAGCGTCGACTTGCCCGAGCCCGATTTACCCACCAGGCCCACGCGCTGGCCCGCCGCCACGTGAAGCGTCAGGTCGTCGAACACGTTCTCGCCCGCCGCGGCGTCACGATATGCAAAGCTCAGGTGCTCAAAATCAATCGCACCTTCGGTCACTTTAAGCTCGGGAGCGTTCTCGTCGTCTGCCACCAGACGCGGCTCGTCCAGCACGCGCGTCATCTCGGCCGCATCACCGAGCGCGCGGTTGATGCGCTGCATCATGGAGCTTACGTAGTTCAGACGCATGGTGAGGTTATAGGTGTAGGTAAAGATCATGACGAGCGAGCCGGCCGAGATGCCAAACCACGCGTTGCCGCCCGCCACGAACACACTCACCACGGCCATGGTGATGACGATAAGGCCCGAGGTCGTAAAGTTGCGCTGCATCATGGCGTGCATCGAGACCGTCTCGGCGTCGCGCGCGGCACGATCGGCGGCGTCGAACAGATCGCGTTCAAAGTCCTCGCGCCCGCAGGTCTTGACGGCCAAGATGTTCGTGACCGCGTCGGAGAGCACGCCCGAGAGCTTGTTCTGGGCGGCGGACGTCGCGGCCGAAAGCGGCATGATGCGCTTGTACATAAGCCAGACAAACGCGATGTAGACGACCATGATGCACACCAGGATCACGGTAAACGTCGGCACCACCGGGGCGAGTGCGGCCACGGTGCAGATGACCGAGGTGATGGTGGGGATGAGCGAATACACCGTCACGTCGACCAGACCGGTGTAGCCGCTCATAAAACGGCTTGTCTGGCTCACAAGCGATCCGCCAAAGCGGCTGGTATGGAATGTCATGGATTGGTTGGAGAGTGTGTCGAAGCACAGGCGCGCCAGGTGATAGTTGCCCGCGATCTCGAGCTTGTAGACGGTGTAGTCCTGCAGCTTGGAGAGGATCTGGCCCACCAGGTTGACGAGCACGAGCGCCAGAATGTAGGGACCGAAGACCTCAAACACCTGGTCACCCGCCACGGGACCGGCTTGAACGCGGTCGACAATGAGGGCCATCACATAGGTATTGGCAAACGTCAGCAAAAAGATGTAGCCGCCGACGAGAACACCGAGAGAAAGACAATCAGCGGCTGCGTGCGCGTGACGTCCCAAAAACGCTGTAGCGTGCGGCGCACGGTGGAGCGTTTGAGCGGCTGGTGCTTCTCTGAGACATGGGCTTCCTTTCGCGTCTGATAGGGCGAAACGCCATTGTTGCACATTGAAGCGCACTTCAGGCAAGCGCGATGCGAAAAGCGGTGGGCACCCGCGTTTACGCCGGCGCCCCGCCGTCAGATGCAGCTAGTCCTCGTCTTTTTGGTCTGCGAGCAGCTCCGCGGATGTGAGCCCCAAAATCTCATCGGCTTGGTCGCATCCTCCAGCGCGTCGATGTCCTTGAGCTTGCGCTCCATGACGTTGGTGCGCGTGGTAATGATGCCCTCGACCGTTTTGCCCGCGGTCTCGATCTGCTGCTGGGCGCGGCGCAGCGCCGCCTGATAGCGCGGCAGCTCGGCCTTGACGGCGGAGAGCACGCGCAGCACGTCGTCGGTGCGTTTTTGCAGCCTAAACGTCTGGTAGCTCATCTGCAGGCTGTTGAGAATGGCGGCCATGGTGCTGGGACCGGCTACGTTGACGTGATAGTCGCGGCCCAGGGTCTCGATAAGCCCGGGGCGGCTGACGATCTCGGCGTACAGCCCCTCAAACGGCACGAACATGATGCCAAAGTTGGTCGTTGCCGGCACACTCAGGTACTTTTCGCAGATGTCCTTGGCCTCGCGTTTCACCATCATATCGAGCGTCTTGCGCGCTGCGGCGACGGCCTCAGCGTCACCAGACTCCTGGGCGTCGAGCAGATGCTCGTACGCGTCGCCCGGAAACTTGGAGTCAATCGGCAGCAGCACGGGGTCGCCCTCGTCCACCGGCAGCCTGACAGCAAACTCAACGCGTTCCGAGGCGCCGGGCTTGGTGGCGACGTTTTCCATATACTGATCGGGCGTGAGGATGTCCGCCAGGATTGCACCCAGCTGCACCTCGCCCAAAATGCCACGCGCCTTGACATTGCCCAGCACGCGCTTAAGGTCGCCCACGCCGGTGGCGATAGACTGCACGTCGCCCAGGCCCTTGTACACGGCCTCGAGCTGGTCGCTCACCTGCTTAAACGATGCCGACAGTCGGTCGTTGAGCGTGCGAGAGAGCTTCTCGTCCACCGTCGCACGCATTTGGTCGAGCTGCACGTTGTTGTCCTTGCGGATGGCGCCCAGCTGGGCATCGACCGTCTCGCGCACCTTGTCTAGGCGCTGCTCGATGCCCTCGCGGTTGGCGCCGAGCTGTTGGGTCGTCTCGCGGCGCAGGTCATCCATACGGTCGCCAGCCTGCGAGAACTCACGCGCGATGGTCAGGTAGCGCTGCTGCTCCACCGCGGCGTCAGTCGTCTGCTGCTGCGCGATGGCGTTTGCCGTGTGGCGGGTTTCGGCCAGCGCGACGTTCAGGGTGTCGAGCGTACTGTTGGCCTGCTCGAGTGCAGTCAGCATCTCTGCCCCGCTATCGCCGCGCTCCCGCAGCTCGGAACGAAGGCCTTTAAGCTGCAAGGCGCAAGCCACAGCAACCCCCACCGCCACCAAGGCAATCACAACAAGCACGATATCAATAGCAGACATAAACTCCGCCCAACAAACCCAATCGATCATCAATCAAAACCGCGATCAATCTTACCCCGCCACACGCACCGGACGCCCGGCCCCTTCTTTGGTGCCGCCCCCCTCCGCATATTCCATAATGCGGCGCGCCGTTTCCCTGCTCACTTTTGAGTCATCACCGGCTAAGTATGCGTAAACGTTTCCCTTATTCAGATTCAAATCGCGGCAGAGACCGTAACGCGTTACGCCCGATTCCCCTAGCGCCCCCAATGTTCTTTTTCGCATCAGGCGTTGATCCTTCTGTCCGCCACCGACTTTTCCTTCACCGCTCTATACGCACGCCAAACGTTGGCATAACGATTAGGGAGCTCACTTTTGGTGCATAGAGACGCCATGCTACCCGCTTGACCGTACAAGGACAAAACGCCTCGGTAATCTTCTTCCATCCACGAGCCCTCGGATAAACCCAGAACGTATTCGGCTTTTCCTTGCGCCAAAGCGAGCAAAAACAGAGGCTCCGCCACGCGCGGCGCAACCGTCATCGCCTGCTCAACCAGTTTTCTAAAACTCAGTGACTGCTGTCCGGACAGCTCTCGGCAATAGCCTTTTAAGAATCCCTCAAAGGTCAGATTCAACCGAGCACCTCCTTTTTGTATTGCCTGTATGCGCAGACCATCTCTTGATAACTCCGCTCCGAAGGCGACGACGCCAGCGCCTCGCCCTCGTCGAATATAAGCCGTTCGAGCAGCCCCCAATCAAGTCGGTCGACGAATGCCTGACTATGAAGATCGACGATGTCGTTCGGACGGTAGGCATAGAGCTTCATTACCGCCAGGTCCTCCAAGGATGGCGTAAAGTACCTGATAAAACGCGCCCCAATATCCAAGGGAATCAAACGATCTTCGTAATTGAATGGCATCTGATTACAATATGCTACCGCCATACCATTCACCTCGGGGTATCGAGCTATGATCTCGCGGAGGCACCTGTCTGCCTCAAACACATCAATGTCATGTGTAACCGACCGATTCGTCACATCGTTTAGCATGAAGGCGCTTCCTCCCACCAATACAACGCTCGGCCTATCGTCTCTTGGACCTATTTCCAGCTCCGCCTCTTCGTCAATGCCCAAAAGAGTCTGCTCTAAATCCTGCTTATACATAGCAAAATCCTATTATTATTCATCATTAATAATACTATTCAATCGCACGGCAGGACCCGCAGGATGCAAGAATTTTACTCGTGGCGATAATCCCTACACCCTAGAAGTCCTAATGTGACAAACGCTAACTCTCCCAGCTGGCGTGGATGGTTGCTGCGACATCGCCTAGGCGCTGGCCGAGAGCCGCCAAGTGTTCAAGCACCTCACTGGGCGAGGCGCCGTTGAGAATGCACGTAAGCATATGAGGCCAAGAAGATTGCCGCGAGTCCCAACGGGATCAGCACGATCATCGCCAGCGTACGCAGGCGCTGGCCCCAGCGACGGCGACGCGAACGTCGCTTGTCGAACGCAAGCTCCTGCGCATACGAATCTTGTTGTACGGAATAGTTCTCTGGCGCCGATCCGCCCGCAGGCGAAACCGGGGGCGCAGCGTTTTGCGCACGAGGCTGGACGGCCACCCCTTGCATTTGCATCTCCATAAGCCGTTGCTGCTGGCGTAACATGCGCTCGGCTTGTTGCTGCGGGGTCTCAAGAAACAGATCCATGTTGGCCTCCTCAATCGGAGCATTCGACGCTTACGCCCAGCATCCCGCACCGCCAAGGCCACGGCAACGCAATCCGTAGCAATAGCTGCAAAGTTTCTTGTTGACAAAAGCTGTCGAAAACCTCAACAACTCCCCTACCAGCACTTTCTTTGAGCTTTTTTATCGAATGATCTTTTGCCCTTCCGCCAACCCGCAAACTAACCAAAAGCTGACCAAAAGCTTGACGAAAAGTGTGGAGACAGGGACCCCACACAAAAACGTGCCGCCCAAAAGGGGCGGCACACAAACTTCTAATCAGCTTTTCAGTAACGAGCACGCGACGACCCAAAGCCGGAGCGCAGGGCGGGGAATACCTTTGCCTCGCGCGACCCTGCGGAGCCGTGAGCGAGAGGGAAAGGTATTTCCCCCGCCCTGCGCTCCGCAGCAGCCAGCGCCACGCGCTAGTAGTTCACCACTTGCTCCTCAAAGTACGCCTTCGGGTGGTTGCACACCGGGCACACCTCGGGCGCCTCGGCACCAACATGCAGGTGCCCGCAGTTCAGGCACTTCCACACCTTTACGCCCTCGCGCTCAAACACCTCGCCCGACTCAATGCGCTCGACGAGTTTGTTGTAGCGCTCCTCGTGGGCCTTCTCGACGGCGGCGACACCACGGAACTTTGTGGCAATCTCGGCAAAGCCTCCTCCTCGGCGGTCTTGGCAAACTCGTCATACATCGTGGTCCACTCGTAGTTCTCGCCCGCGGCAGCGTCGCGCAGGTTGTCCAGAGTGCCCGGAACGGCTCCGTCATGCAGATACTTAAACCACAGCTTGGCGTGTTCGGACTCGTTTCCCGCCGTCTCGGCAAAGATGTTCGAGATCTGAACGTAGCGTCCTTTTTGGCCTTGGATTCATAGTAGCGATACTTGGTGTGTGCCTGGGACTCACCGGCAAAAGCGGTCTCGAGGTTCTTCTTGGTCTGAGAGTTCTCAAAATCCATAGGTGTACTTCCCTTCAACACGTGCCGCCCATAGGCTTTGAGCGGCCCTGTCTTTAGGATGCCCTCAAGCCGTGAATTTAAACCTTACAATCCTGTTCTTCAGATTTGAGCGGGCTACACACTCAACCAACGATCGCCCTCGGAGCGGCAAAAGCCCTCGCGCTCCAGATCGGCAAGAATACTTGCGACCAGCTCGCACTCAACCGGCTCTCGGCCGGCTGCCGTCTCCATCTCGTTAACACCTGCAACAGCTTCATCGAGCGTAATGCCTGCGGGCTGCCCGTCGCGCGCCGCCAGCAACATGCGCACAATGTGGGCGCGCTTTTGGCGACGCGAGCCCTCAAACTTGGACTGACGGCTATAGCCCGCCGATCGCCTGGACGGATTGGGCAGTGTTTTTTTAAGATATGCACCGTAATCCAGCAACGCGTAATACCACGCGCGCGGCGTGTCGGCATCGTCTTGGGGCGCGGCAAAGGGCGCAATCTCATCCGCCACCGCACCAGGGGCCGCCGGACAGGCAGCTTGAATCAGCGGCACCAGCTCGCGATCGGGAACGGCCGGCACATCGGGAAAGAAATGATGCAAAAAGACCGTGCGCACGTTGGTCTCCAGATACACACCAGGAAGATCGAACGCAAACGAACGGATACCCTGCGCCGTTGCCGGGCCAATACCGGGCAGCGCGACCAGATCATGCGTCTCGCGCGGAAACTCCCCGTCCCAGTCCTCCACAACGCACTGTGCAGCCCTGTGAAGCGCCAGGCGCGGCGATTGTAGCCCATCCCCTGCCACGCGTCCAAGACATCGGAAGGGGCGGCCTGAGCGAGCGCCTGGACGGTCGGGAAGCGATCGAGCCACTCCGGCATGCGCGCCTCTACGCGCGGCACCTGCGTCTGCTGCAGCATGACCTCGGAGAGCCAGATGATATACGGGTCGCGCGTGCGGCGCCACGGAAGGTCGCGATAACGCAGGACCCCTTCCGAACGAATCATCGAACGAAAGGGGTCCTGAATCATAGCAATACTCCTTATGCGGCGCTATTCCTCCCGGCAAGCGTACGCGCAGGCAGCGTACTCGGGAAACGCATCGCGATCGGCGAACTTGGGATCGACGGCCGGGAACTGGCGGTGAGCGACGATATCGCCCAGCGAAACGGAATCGAGGTAGTCGCGCATCAACGCCTGGGCTCCGGCCCACAGGATGATAGCAGCACGTGCCCATGCGCGCACAGTCACCATCGGGCGCGGTGCAATCGTTCATAACCATAGGACCCTGAACAGCCTCGACGACCTGGCGGATAGTGACGTCGTCCGGACTGACCTTGAGACGCATGCCACCGTGGACGCCACGCAAGCTCTCCACAATACCGGCCTGGACCAAACCGTGCTGAATCGAGCGGGCAAACGAATACGGGACATTGACCTCTTCGGCAGCGGTGCGAACAGAAAGCAAACGCTCCGGATCCTCGGCAAGCATCGCCAGCATACGAAGGGCGTAATCAGTCTTCCTCGATATGTCCATGTTTCCCCTTTCAAGGAATACGAACAGCTCGAACGAGCTCCGGGGCCGAGCTTGTGTCGAGACGCTAAATGACCGCTAGGACATCCAAATGGTAAATCGGATATCCACTGAGTGCCGCGCTTGGAGCGAAATGCATCGGATGCGGCCTACAGTGCAATTTAGTATAACCTAACCCCCTGCTTCATTGAACAGATGTTGCGCAACAAACCCCCTGTTTGAACACATGCATCAGGCGGCGCTGGCTCACTCGTTGCAAATGCGGTGATTTGAATAAAGAGGCATATAAGATCGATGGCCTATTAAACGCAAAAAGCCACGTCCGAAGACGTGGCTTTAATTGCGTTGGCGGGAAGTACGGGGCTCGAACCCGCGACCTCCGACGTGACAGGCCGGCGCTCTAACCAAACTGAGCTAACTCCCAGCAGACGTTCGCGTTTGTTTCCGCTCGCGTGCGCTGCGGGGATTAGTATACACAGAATCTGTCCGGCGCGCAACAACTTTTTTGAAAAATTTTCGGTCCTACGGGAGGGTCTCCGGGGCTGGGGGCGGGGGTTAAGTTTGCTGC
>ENA-OPZM01000927-OPZM01000927.1-human-gut-metagenome-genome-assembly--contig:-NODE-927-length-11310-cov-5.184208_pt1 | contig 11310 bp, 17 predicted proteins | sample MGYA00242478_ERZ504493 | MGnify/ENA primary metagenome ERZ504493 (study PRJEB26092, sample SAMD00036227) | human gut metagenome | host: Homo sapiens | study: EMG produced TPA metagenomics assembly of...
TTTATAAGAGCTTACGGTAAGATGATTAAAAGCTCCCCCCTTCGGGGGAGCTGGCACGGCGTCAGCGTGACTGAGAGGTTATACGATTCAAGAATGGGGTACAGCCTCTTTCAGAGGGGCGCACCACCAGAAAGAGAAACACAAATGGAAGAGACGATTTTAACAGCACAAAATCTGAAATTCCGCTACGACAGCGACCAGCCGATTTACGCACTGGACGGTGTCTCAACGGAAGTAAAGCGCGGCGAATTCGTGGCCGTGCTGGGTGCCAACGGCTGCGGCAAGTCCACGCTGGCAAAGCACTTCAACGCTATCCTGCTGCCGGAGAGCGGCAAGGTCTACGTGGAGGGCATGGACACCGCAGATGATGACAAGATCTATGATATCCGCCAGACCGTGGGTATGGTGTTCCAGAACCCGGACAACCAGATCGTTGCCACCGTGGTGGAGGAAGACGTTGCCTTTGCACTGGAAAACCTCGGTGTGCCGCCCGAAGAGATGCGCCGCCGCGTGGACGACTCCATGAAGATGGCCGGCATCTATGAGTACCGCGAGCGCGCACCCCACAACCTTTCCGGCGGCCAGAAGCAGCGCGTCGCCATTGCGGGCGTAGTTGCCATGCGGCCGGACTGCCTGATTTTGGACGAAGCCACCGCCATGCTGGACCCCCGGGGCCGTGAGCAGGTGATGCAGACCATCCACTATCTGAACAGGAACATGGGCATCACCGTGGTGTCCATCACCCACTACATGGAGGAAGCTGCGCAGGCAGACCGTGTGCTGGTGATGAGCAAGGGCCATGTGGTGATGGAGGGCACCCCCAAAGAGGTGTTCAGCCAGACCGAGAAGGTGCGCTCCCTGCATCTGGATGTGCCGCAGGTGCAGAGCTGCGGGACGAGCTGGTGAAGGCCGGCATCCCGATGCCGGAGGGCATCATCGACACCGGCGAATGCGCACAGGCTCTGTACGAGCTTTTGCAGTAAGGGGGGCAGACGCAAATGGCAGATATCATCAAAGTAGAACATCTGAGCTACGTCTACAACCCCGGCATGCCCAATGCAGTCACTGCGCTGGACGACGTGAGCTTTACGGTGGAAGAGGGCGACTTTGTGGGCATCATCGGGGCCACCGGCTCCGGCAAGAGCACCCTCATCACCCATATGAACGGCCTGAACAAGCCTACCAGCGGCAAAATTTATATCGATGGCCGCGACCTGTGGGAAGATCCGGAGAAGATCCGAGACTTCCGCTTCCTCACCGGTCTGGTGTTCCAGTACCCGGAGTACCAGCTGTTCGAGGAGACCTGTTATAAAGATATCGCGTTCGGCCCCAAGAACATGGGTCTGGACGAAGCCGAGATCGACCGCCGCGTGCATGAAGCCGCCGATTTCGTTGGCCTTGACCCGGCCCTGCTGGAGCGCAGTCCCTTTGAGCTTTCCGGCGGCCAGAAGCGCCGGGTGGCCGTGGCGGGCGTTATGGCCATGAAGCCCCGCATTCTGGTGCTGGACGAGCCTGCTGCGGGCCTTGACCCGGAGGGACGGGACGACATCCTCAGCGAAGTAAAGGAATACCACAAAAAGACCGGAACCACCGTGCTGCTGGTGTCCCACAGCATGGAGACATTGCCAAGTACGCCAACCGTGTTCTGGTGATGAGCAATAAGAAAATTGCCATGTACGACACCGTGGAAAAAGTCTTTGCCCGCGCTCCGGAGCTGCTGGAGCTGGGGCTTTCCGTGCCGCAGGTGACGAAGATCTTCCTCAAGCTGCGGGAGATGGGTGTGGATGTGCCCGCTGATGTGTACACCATCCCCTATGCGGTCAAGATGATCCTGGAGGCCAAGCGCCGCCGGGAGGCAGGCGAGAGCCTTGTGCTCCCGCGGGAAGCAAAGAAGGAAGGAGGCGCTGCTGGATGCTGAGAGATATCACCATTGGCCAGCACTTCCCGGGCAACAGTCTGGTGCACCGGTTCGACCCGCGCCTGAAACTGGTGCTGACCATCGCCTATATCGTGCTGCTGTTTGCAGCTTCCAATCCGCTGGGCCTTGCCCTTTCCATTCTGTTCCTTGCAGCAATGTACAAGGTGGCAAAAATTCCCGGCAAAATGATCCTGAAGAGCCTGAAGCCCATCCTGCCCATCGTGATCTTCACAGCGGTGCTGAACCTGTTCTTTGTGTCAGGCGAGGGCGAACCGCTGGTGCACATCTGGTTTTTGACCATTTATGCCGAGGGTGTGCGCTATGCTGTGCTGATGGCAGTGCGCGTCATGGCACTCATCGCGGGCACCAGCCTGCTCACCTACACCACCAGCCCCATCGTGCTCACGGATGCCATCGAGCAGCTGCTCAAGCCCTTGGGCAAACTGCACTTCCCGGTGCACGAGCTGGCCATGATGATGAGCATTGCCCTGCGCTTCATCCCCACCCTCATTGAGGAGACGGACAAAATTATGAATGCCCAGAAAGCCCGCGGTGCCCAGCTGGACACCGGCAAGATGACCGACCGGGTCAAGGCACTGGTGCCGGTGCTCATCCCGCTGTTCATTTCGGCCTTCCGCCGCGCGGACGAGCTGGCCATGGCCATGGAATGCCGCTGCTACCGGGGTGGTGACGGCCGCACCCGCCTGAAGGTGCTGCGCTGCGAAAAGCAGGATTATATCGACCTTGCCGTGTGCATCGCCTGCTTTGCAGTGATCCTTGCCTCCCGGCTGGTGCTCCCGAATTTTTAAAACTCCCCCAGTCGCCTTCGGCGACAGCCCCCTCGAGGAGGGGGCCTTGTAGCCTCCCTCTTTGAGGGAGGTGGCACGGCAAAGCCGTGACGGAAGGAGTTCCATGCAGAACTTTTTACTTACCCTTGCCTACGACGGCACGAACTACTGTGGCTTTCAGGTGCAGCCCAATGGCCGCAGCGTGGCCCAAACCTTTCAGGATGCGCTGCAGGCCGTGCTGGGCAGCCGCCCCGATATCAAGGGCTGCAGCCGCACCGATGCAGGGGTGCACGCGCTGGGCTTCAAGCTCAACTTCCACGCCGATACCCGCATCCCGGCGGCAAAGTTCCCGCTGGCGCTCAACCAGCATCTGCCGCCGGACATCCGGGTGCTGGACGCGCAGGTGGTGCCGGAGGATTTCCATGCCCGGTACGCGGCCCATACCAAAACCTATCTCTACCGCATCCACAACCACCCCATCGACTCGCCTTTTGACGTGGCTTATTACACCCGGGTGCCCCGGCATCTGGACGAAGCCAGAATGCAGGCGGCGGCGCAGCAGTTCGTGGCAGGCACGATTTTCTGGCCCTGTGCGCGGCGGGCTCTTCCGCTGCAGCCCATGGCGATACCGTGCGCACCATCACGGACTGTCATGTTACCCGCAAGGGGGACGAGATCGACATTGAAGTGACCGCCGACGGCTACCTGTACAACATGGTGCGCATTCTGGCGGGCACTTTGTGCGAAGCGGGCGCAGGCCGGCTGGACCCGGCGGAAATTCCCGCCATTCTGGAAAGCCGTGACCGCAGCCGCGCCGGGCCGACCCTGCCCGCCAAGGGCCTGTTTTTGAAGTGTGTGGAGTATGATCTGTAAGGAGAACCATTCATGAGCAAAATTCGCCGCGGCGGACATTCCGCCGAAGGGGAGCCGCTTTCTGCCGGGCGCGTCGAATATCTGGAAGCCGCCCGGGCCCGGGTGCGCACACGGCGCATCCGCCGCACCGTCGTCATCGTAGCGGTGCTGACCATCCTTGTCCTGTTTGCCACCGGCGCAGTGGGGTCTTCCATTGCGCGCGCAAAAGACCTTGTGGATACTGCCGTCATCGCGCTGGCACCAGCCGCAGGCTGGCCGCAGCAGACCGGCATCACCGACCCGGATGCGGTGGCGCAGATGTCTGGCAGCTTTGTGGAGATGGGCGGCGACAGCTGCGTGGTATACAGTCTTGGCGGCACCCGCCTGAACAGCATCCAGAGCGGCTATGCCCGCCCGGCCATTGCTGCAGGCAAGACCCGCTTTGTGCTGTACAACCGCTCCGGCAATGAGCTGCGGGTGGAAAGCCGCACCCAGAACCTTTATACCAAAACCATGGACAGCACCATCTCGCTGTGCGCCGTGGCAGATGCCGGACAGGTGGCTGTTGTGACCGACAGCACCGACAGCGTGGCAAAGCTGACCGTTTACAATTCCAGTATGCAGCAGCAGCTGGTGTGGAACCTGACCAGTGAGCAGGGTACCCCGCTGCGCATGGCCTTTGCGCCGGACAGCCGCCGCCTTGCCGTGGCCGCTGTATCGGCGGTGGGCGCCAGCTGACCACGAACCTTTATGTACTGCCCCTCTCGCAGGGCGACCCGGTATGCCTTGGTTCCGAGAACAGTGTGCCCCAGTGGATGGGCTGGATGTCCAACGGCTTTTTGCTGGTGCTTTATGAGAACCGCGCCGTACTGTACAACACGAGCGGCGGCAGCGCAGGCGAACGCGCCAGCTACGATTTTGGCGGCGGCACCCTCGTCAGCGTGTCCAACACCAGTAACGGTGCGGCCCTGCTGCTGAGCAATGGCCAGACCAGCACGGCGGTGCTGCTGGACGGGGAGCTGACCGTGGGTTACAGCGGCAGCGTGCTCTCGGCCAGCCAGATCATCCGGGCAAAGAACGACGGCTTCTACCTGCTCACCGACAGCACGGTGGAGCGCTTCAACAGTGTGGGCGAGTTCCAGTGGAGCCAGCCGCTTTCGGCCCGGCCGCAGGCACTGATCGAGGGCAAGCAGATCATGGTGCTCAGCGGCAACACGGTGCAGGTGGTCACACCGCCGGAGCAGACAGCTTCCAGCGGACAGTGATTTTTGGGTGAGAAGATCATGCGGAAATAGCACTCTTGCGGGGAAAGTGATAAAAATAACAGGGAAAACAAGGTATGTTCAAGAATCCGTCATTTCTTTTTGATATCATATGCACGGCAGCATGGATCATTCTGGTGGTGCGCTATGCGCGCAAGGGCTTTCTTTCGTCCATTGTGCAGCTGGTGGGCAACCTGTTCAGTCTGCTGGGGGCCAAGGAGCTTTCCGCTGCCTGCGCCGGCTGGGTGTTCGAACACATGCTGGCAGGCGGCTTCCGCACCCAGATCGCAGCAAACATTGCTGCGGGCGGTGCGGTAGACCTTTCCGGCATTGCGGAAAAGTATGCGGGCTTCCTGCCTGCTTCTTTCCGCGCTTCCATCGTGGCAGCCTGCGAGCGCTCCATTGGCGCTGTGCTGGCCGATAACGCGGTGGTGCTGGCCGATTCCATTGTGGAAAACGTGCTGCAGCCGCTGCTCACACCGGTGATCACGCTGGTGCTGTTCTTCTTGTTCTACGCGCTTTTGCGCCTGCTGGTCAGTATGCTGGTCACGGTGCTGGGCCTTGTGAACAAGCTGCCGGTCATTGGCACGGTAAACCGCGGCCTTGGCTGGCTTGTGGGTGGTGCCACGGCGCTGCTGGATATCTATTTGGTGCTGTGCATCCTGTGGGGCATCATCGTCATCACAGGCGGCAACCTGAATGTGCTCAACGATACGGTGATGAGCAGCAGTCTTTACTACAAAATCTTCAATCTCTTCAACCTTTCCTGTAAAGGGTTTTGCATAAAGGAGGAACTATGGTCTGTATTCGATGCCAGAAACGTCCGGCGATCATCTTCATCCAGCGGATGGACAATGGTCAGATGAAGCAGGAGGGCTACTGCCTGCACTGCGCCCGTGAGCTGCACATCAAGCCGGTGGACGATCTGATGAAGCAGTTCGGCATGTCGGATCAGGATCTTGATAACATGGAGAACCGCATGGAAAGCATGATGGAGGAGATGGGCGATGCAAACCCGCTCTCCATGATGATGAACATGGCGAACGGCGGCGAGGATGCTGACCCGGACAGCATGGACGAAGATCTGATCCCCGGCAGCAATGCCACCTTCCCGCTGGGCTTTACCAGCAGCGAGAAGAAAGATGGCGACAAAAAGGCCGACCGCAAAAACGGCAAAAAGCCGCCTAAGCGCAAATTTCTGGATACCTATTGCGAGAATCTGACCCGCAAGGCCCGGGAAGGCAAACTGGACGATATCATTGGCCGCGACCGCGAAATTTACCGCACCATCCAGATTTTGAGCCGCCGCCAGAAGAACAACCCCTGCCTCATCGGCGAAGCCGGCGTGGGCAAGACCGCCATTGCCGAGGCATTGCGGAGCGCATTGCCAAGGGGAATGTGCCCATCGGCCTGAAGGATAAGGAGATCTATTTGCTGGACCTCACCAGCTTGTGGCAGGCACCCAGTTCCGCGGCCAGTTCGAGCAGCGGGTCAAGGGCCTGCTGAGCGAAGTGAAGGCCGCAGGCAACGTGATCCTGTTCATCGACGAGATCCACACCATCACCTCTGCCGGTGAGAGCGAGGGTGCCATGAACGCGGGCAATATCCTGAAGCCCGCCCTCTCCCGTGGTGAAATTCAGGTCATCGGTGCCACCACCTTCAACGAGTACCGCAAGTATATCGAGAAGGATCAGGCGCTGGAACGCCGTTTCCAGCCCGTGCGGGTGGAAGAGCCCAGCGTGGCCGATACCCTTGCTGTGATGAACGGCATCAAGCACTACTACGAGCAGCACCATCATGTGCAGGTGCCTGCCGATGTGCTTTCTGCCACTGTCACCCTGAGTGAGCGCTATATCACCGACCGCTTCCTGCCCGATAAGGCCATCGACCTGCTGGACGAAGCCTGCGCCTGCTGCAATCTGGCCCACCCGGTCATTTCCGAGTATCTTGGAATGCAGAAGGAGCTGGATGCCCTCAAGCAGGAAGAAGCCGAGATGGAGAATGCGGATGTGAACGAGCCCATCGACTACGAGCGCGTGGCCGAGCGCAAGACCCGCATTGCAAAGCTCGAAGCCGACCTGCCCGCAAAGCAGGCTGCTGCCAGCGAGATCCAGGTGACCATGGACGATGTGGCCAAGGTCATCGAGCTGTGGACCGGCATTCCGGCGGTCAAAATTCGGGAGACCGAGTTCGCAAAGCTGGCAAACCTTGAGGGCGAGCTGAAAAAGAAGATCATCGGGCAGGACGAGGCCGTGCATCTGGTGGCGCAGGCCATCAAGCGCAGCCGCGCCGACCTTTCCGGCCGCCGCCGTCCCGCAAGCTTCATCTTTGTGGGCCCCACCGGCGTGGCAAGACCGAGCTGGTCAAGCAGCTGGCAAATCAGCTGTTCGACGGCCCGGACCCGCTCATTCGTCTGGACATGAGCGAATATATGGAAAAATACGCGGTGTCCCGCATGATCGGTTCGCCTCCGGGCTATGTGGGCTACGAGGAGGCGGCCAGCTCACCGAAAAGGTGCGCCGCCGTCCCTACAGCGTGGTGCTGTTCGATGAGATCGAAAAGGCCCACCCCGACGTTATGAACATCCTGCTCCAGATCCTCGACGAGGGCAAGATCAACGATGCACAGGGCCGGACGGTGGACTTCTCCAATACGGTCATCTGCATGACCTCCAACGCCGGCAGCAGCGACAAGACGACCTCCGGCCTCGGCTTCAACAAGAGCGAGGAGCAGCTGAGTGAGGAAAAGACCCGCAAGGCTCTGAGCCAGTTCCTGCGGCCTGAGTTCCTTGGCCGTGTGGATGAGGTCATCGCCTTCAAGCCGCTGAGCCAGCAGACGCTGGAAGGCATCGCGGCTCTCATGCTGGATGAGTACAAGCCCAGCATGGAGGCCAAGGGCATCGCTTACAGCTACACTCCGGCGGCTCTCTCTGCCTCGTGGCCAAAAGTCAGGGCGGCAAGTTCGGCGCCCGCGACCTACGCCGCGTCATCCGCAAGGCTGTGGAGGACCCCGCTGCCGAGCGCATCATCGACGGCACCCTGAAAGCGGGCAGCAGCCTGACGGTGGATGCCGAAAACGGTGAAGTTATCTTGAAGTAAATGCTTGACTTTTCTGTACTATCGCATATAATAAAGACAGAAAGACAATGAATTCGTGCATAGAATTCACACCAAAAGAAGAAAACCCCTTCCTGGAGTTGCAGCTCCAAAGAATGGGGTCTTCTTTTTAAGTGTTACCATGTCCTTGTTCAGCATTCTGTCAAGCCACTTGCTGATGAGATTAGAAGTCACACCAGCTGCGACAGATACCATGAAAGACAACATCTCGTGCATAGGACACACCTCCCTTCCCAATGAAATTGGTCGGTAAGGACCGTGAGACGATTATAACATATAATTCGACCAAAAGATACAGTAAACGCACTCCGAAGCAGTTCGGAGTGCCGTTTGTCATAGGCAGACTTAGTCGAGGGAGACCGGGAACTCGGGCTTGTTGGCCATACGGGCATTGGTGCGGCCCTCGGGGATGATCTCGCCGGCGGCGGTCAGCGCCAGCTTGGTGAGGGTGGGGCCTACCAGCTCATACACCAGCACCGAGAAGAGCACGACGTTGCGCACCATGTGGCCGTCGGAAAGCTCAGCGGCCTCGGCTGCCATGCCCAGCGCCACGCCAGCCTGCGGCAGCAGGGTGATGCCGAGGTACTTCTGGATGTTGTGGCTGCAGTGGGTGGCCCGGCCGCTGACGAAGGCGCCGGAAATTTTGCCCAGAGAGCGGAAGGCGATGTACACCACGCCGATGAGGAGCACCAGCGGGTCGGAGAGAATGTTCAGATCCAGCTCTGCACCGCTGAGCACGAAGAAGAGGATGTTCACCGGCGACACCCAGCGGTCGAGGCGGTCCATCAGCTCATCGGAAGTGGGGCAGATGTTGCAGAACACCGTACCGGTCATCATGCAGACCAGCAGCAGCGAGAAGCCGCAGTGTATCGGTCCGATGTCGAAGGTGACCATGGACAGGCCCACCGTCAGCAGCACGAAGGCCACGGAAAGCTCATGCGCTTGGAGCGGGAGTGAAAATAAATTTCCAGCTGGTTGAGCGCGAAGCCCGCCGCAGCGCCCAGACCCAGCGAGAAGACGATCTCCACCACCGGCTCCACCAGAACACTGATGCGTCGATGCGGCCCTGCTCAAGGGCGTTGGCAATGCCGAAGGAGGCGGAGAAGAGCACGAGGCCCACGCGTCGTCGATGGCGACCACCATCAGCAGCAGGCGGGTGAGGGGACCGTCGGCCTTGTACTGCTTGACGACCATCAGGGTGGCGGCAGGGGCCGTGGCTGCTGCGATAGAACCCAGCGTGATGGCCGAGGCCATGGAGATGATGTCGGGCCGGATGAAGTGCAGGATGACCAGCGCCGCATCCACGAGGGCGGTGGTCAAGACGGCCTGTAAAATGCCGACCGTGATGGCCTGCTTGCCCATGCTCTCAAGAGCCGAGAGACGGAACTCGTTGCCGATGACGAAGCGATGAAGCCAAGCGCCACCTGGGTGATGAGGGACAGGCTGTCCACCTGTTCGAGGGTGCCGAATCCGATGCCAAAATCACTCAGGCCCAGACGCCCCAGAAAGAAAGGCCCCAGCAGCAGGCCTGCCAGCAGATAAGATGTGACCGCTGGCAAATTGACCGCCTTTGCGAGGCGCGACATCAAAAGACCTGCGATAAGCGCCACGGAAAGGCAGATGAGAAGCTGTTCCATGCGATATTGCGGGCAGCAGCACGATACCGACGCACAGCCGCCCTTTCCTCCTTTTTCTCAGTCAAGCGTGTTTCCTTGCTGCTTGCCAAAAAGCCCAAAAACACAGCACAGTAATGAATTATACTATCCCACTTTCTAAAAAGCAACATCCTTTCAGGCAGCAAAATTGAAGATTCCTTAATAAATGGCCGAAAAAGGCAAAAAAACAGGGCCGCTGCGCAGGCAGTGGCCCTGTTGTATGCAACAATCGTAAATTTAGTTGAACTTGAAGATCTTCCGTGCGATGCGGTAGCCACCCACCACGATGCGTCGCCCTTAGGGAAGGGCAGGTTGGTCACGCCGCCAAAGCCGAAGCGGATGGAGCGGTAGACTGCGGCGCTGGTGTGTTCGCGCAGATACTGCCACAGGCCCTTCTGCTTTTCTTTGGCCTCGGCGCTGCCGTCCAGCAGCAGGAAGATGTCGCTAACGGCCATCATCATGGAGAGGTAGTGGAGCATATAGCCCGCAGTTTCTTCTCGCCTTTGAGGCGTCGAGGTCCTGACAGTCGATCATATGCCTGGTGACGCGGAGCTGCTGTCCACGCGCTTGACCATGACGCTCTCGTTGACGCTCTGGTCGGCACGGCCGATGAAGTAGCGGTAGAGGTCGAGGTCCATATAATACATGGTCTTGACGAAAGGCAGAGCTGGTAGACGAAGATGTTGTCCACGTAGAAGGTATGCTTGGGCAGCACCATGCCGCACTTGCGCAGCACCTCAGTGCGGTACATGACCGAGTGCATCAGCGGGGTTCTGGTCGGGGCGGAAGTGGCCGACGTGCATCCAGGTGAACAGACGCTCCTGCGGGAAGATGTTGGTGTACCGCACAGTGTGGCTGATGCCGTCCTCGGTGTGCTCGTAGACATAGTTGCAGATCATGAGGTCGGGGGCGGTGCCGCGGGTCACGAGGGTGTGCAGGCGGGACAGCACCTTCTGGAGGGCGTCGGTGTCCAGCCAGTCGTCGCTGTCCACGACTTTGTAGTAGAGGCCGGTGGCGTTGCGGATGCCCTGGTTGACGCCCTCGCCGTGGCCGCCGTTCTCCTGATGGATGGCCTTGACGATGGTGGGGTACTTGGCAGCGTACTCGTCGCAGATGGCCGGGGTCTCGTCCTTCACGGAACCGTCGTCCACGAGGATGATCTCAGCCTGCTCCCCGGCGGAGAGCAGCGTTTCGATGCAGTGGCGCATATATGCCGCCGAGTTGTAGCACGGGACGGCAAAAGTAATGAGTTTCTGTTGCATAAAAATAAGCTCCTTATCGTGCTTGCCCGGCCACGTTCAGAACAAAATGGGCCGGAGATGGAGATATGTGTTCTTATTATAGCATTTTCGCGCACAAAAAGCTAGGAACACCAGCAAATACCTGCCAAAAAACGACGACAGAAGAGCGATCTGATACCATTTCGGGCCGGGCTGTGCTATAATAATACGGATACAGATTTGAAAAACGCAGGAGGCGCCCATGGCAGACCCGCATTCTATCTTGAAAAAAGTTTTTGGCTACGACAGTTTCCGCCCCGGGCAGGAGGACATCGTCCGGCGGCTGCTGGACGGGCAGGATGTGCTGGCGGTGATGCCACCGGTGCGGGCAAATCCATCTGCTATCAGGTGCGGCGCTGCTTCTGCCGGGAATCACCATCGTGGTGTCGCCGCTGGTCAGCCTGATGAAGGACCAGGTGGGGGCGTTGGTGCAGGCCGG
>ENA-OPZM01000930-OPZM01000930.1-human-gut-metagenome-genome-assembly--contig:-NODE-930-length-11275-cov-1.940079_pt1 | contig 11275 bp, 14 predicted proteins | sample MGYA00242478_ERZ504493 | MGnify/ENA primary metagenome ERZ504493 (study PRJEB26092, sample SAMD00036227) | human gut metagenome | host: Homo sapiens | study: EMG produced TPA metagenomics assembly of...
TGAAAGCAGGAAGAAGCATACATGCAGATACCGACAATTATGCCGATGGTACAGCCCGCCAGACCGGCTTTTGCCGTGCCGCTCATGCGTCCTGCGCCGCGGCTTAAAAGGGCGAAGATCACGCCGAGCGAGCCGAAAAACAGGGAACCCATGTTGAGCATGAACAAAAAGGAGCAGATCGCCATGACCATCGAAGCGGCCGCAAGGGCCTGCGAACCCGTCCTGCGCGGCGGCTGTACGGGAGGCTGCTGCTGGTAATGCTGATACGGTCCGGGACGCTGGCCCTCAGGCACGCCGTACGGATGGGAGGACTGATAGGAATCTCCGGACTCATTGGTGTTTGGATCGTAATTTTCTGGTGTCATAAAATGTCCTTTCTTCTGCAAAAAAGCGCGGTTTCACACGCAGTCTGTCAAAAAAGCTATAGTAAAGATTTTATCATGTAAGGTTGACAAAAACAAGACCTATTGATAAGGTAATAGAGTGGCTGTTCCGCCAAGGGTCCCGCTTTTTATGCGGGAAAAACAGAGAAGGAACAGCGTGTTTTGGAAGAGACAACAGGAGGAATTTACCTATGGATATGAATCAGGTATTGGCAGCCGAGCTGAACGTCAAACCGTGCAGGTAGAAGCTGCAGTGAAACTGATTGACGAGGGAAACACGATCCCTTTTATTTCACGATATCGAAAAGAAGCAACAGGTTCCTTAAACGATGAGATACTGCGAAATCTGTACGATCGTCTGATGTACCTGCGCAGTTTAAATGACCGCAAGGCCGTTGTCCTGGCGAGCATCGAGGAGCAGGGCAAGCTGACCGCAGAACTGAAAAAATCCATCGAAGAGGCCGCAACTCTCGTGGTCGTAGAGGATTTATACCGCCCGTACCGCCCGAAACGCCGGACGCGTGCGACGATCGCAAAAGAAAAAGGACTGGAGCCGCTGGCGAATATCATTCTTCTGCAGATGACAAAAGAGCCGCTCGAAAAAGAGGCAGAGGCTTTTGTTTCAGAAGAAAAGGAAGTCAAAATGGCAAAAGACGCCATTGCTGGCGCCTGCGACATCATCGCCGAGAGCATTTCCGATGAGGCCGATTACCGTATGGAGATCCGCCGCAGAACCGAGGCGAAGGGCCTGATCGTCTCGACAGCAAAGGATGAGAAAGCAGAGTCCGTTTACGAGAATTACTATGAGTTTTCCGAGCCGGTATCGAAAATTGCCGGACACCGTGTGCTGGCGCTGAACCGCGGTGAGAAAGAAAAATTCCTGAACGTCAAAATTGAGGCGCCGACGGAAGAAATCCTGCGTTATCTCGAGAAAAAAATCATCACCAAAGAGAATCCGCAGACGAAGCCGGTTCTGCAGGCGACCATCGAGGATGCCTACAACCGTCTGATCGCTCCGGCCATCGAGCGTGAGGTCAGAAATCAGCTCACCGAAAAGGCAGAGGATGGTGCGATCAAGGTCTTTGGAAAGAACCTTGAGCAGCTTCTGATGCAGCCGCCGATCGCAGGCCAGGTTGTCCTTGGATGGGACCCGGCGTTTCGTACGGGATGCAAGCTGGCCGTTGTCGATGCGACCGGAAAAGTGCTCGACACCACCGTTGTTTACCCGACCGCGCCGACGAACGAGAAGAAGATTGCGGCAGCGAAAGCCACTGTAAAAGATCTGATCCACAAATACGGTGTCACCCTGATTTCTGTCGGAAACGGAACTGCAAGCCGTGAGTCCGAGCAGATCATCGTCGAGATTTTAAAAGAGATCCCGGAGAAGGTTGCGTATGTGATCACCAACGAGGCGGGAGCGTCCGTTACTCCGCAAGCAAGCTGGCAACCGAGGAATTTCCAAACTTTGATGTCGGACAGCGAAGCGCCGCTTCCATCGCACGCCGTGTGCAGGATCCGCTGGCAGAGCTCGTCAAAATTGATCCGAAATCGATCGGCGTCGGCCAGTATCAGCACGATATGAACCAGAAGAAGCTCGGCGAGGCGCTCGGCGGTGTCGTTGAGGACTGCGTGAATAAAGTCGGTGTCGATCTGAACACGGCATCCGCGTCGCTGCTGGAATACATTTCCGGTGTCAGCAAGGTGATTGCAAAAAACATCGTAGCATACCGCGAGGAGAACGGCCGTTTCGAGAGCAGAAAAGAGCTCCTGAAAGTGGCAAAACTCGGACCGAAGGCGTTTGAGCAGTGCGCGGGCTTTATGCGCATCACCGGCGGCAAAAATCCGCTGGACGGCACAAGCGTTCATCCGGAGAGCTACGAGGCAGTCGAGAAGCTGTTTGCAAAGTTAAATATGAAGACAGAGCAGATCAGCGAGGGACCGACGGCGTTCTTCATCAAAGATTACAAGAAGATGGCAGAGGAGATCGGTGTCGGCGAGATTACGCTGCGCGATATCATCAAAGAGCTGCAGAAGCCTGGCCGTGACCCGCGTGACGAGATGCCGCGCCCGATCCTGCGCACCGACGTGCTCGATATGAAGGATCTGAAGGTCGGCATGATCTTAAAGGGAACCGTGCGCAACGTCATTGACTTCGGTGCATTCGTCGATATCGGCGTGCATCAGGACGGACTCGTCCACATTTCCCAGATGACGAAACGCTTCATCAAGCATCCGCTGGAAGCTGTGAGCGTCGGCGATATTGTGGAAGTGAAGGTCATCAGCCTTGATCTGGCGAAGAAGCGGATCGGGCTGTCGATGCTGCTGGATAAATAAAGTGTGATACGTGGGCTGCCCGAAAGAAAACAGGGGCAGCCCGCGGTGTATCAAAGGGGGGATTACCATGAATGAGGAAGAAGTGCTGGTCGGACGGATTCAGGATCTGGCAGAGCAGTGTTATCACAGGGATGTTCCGTCACACACGGAGTTTCTGACGCTGGCGGAGCAGGATTTGTTCTACCGCACGGTAAATAAAATCCCGGGCGTGCGTTACGTGCTGTCCGGCGGATACGAGGCGGCAGAGCGGAAAGCGGCGCTGTTTCTGCCATCCTATGCAGAGGACGGTGATGCGTCGATGCTTCCGATCGCAGTCGTGCGCATCAGCCCGCTGAATGAAAAATTTGCGGATGCGCTGTCACACCGTGATTTCTTAGGATCACTGATGAATCTCGGCGTGGAGCGGTATAAGCTGGGAGACATTCTGATCGATGGAAACCAGGCGTATCTGATCTGTATGGCGGATATGGCGGACTACATCTGTGCGGAGCTGAAAAAAGTGCGCCATACGAGCGTGTACTGTGAAGTCGAGGCGGGACTGCCGGAGGAGCTGACGGAGCCGAAAACCGAGCGGAAAGAAGGCTCCGTCGCTTCCGTGCGGCTCGATGCGGTGCTGTCGCTGGCGTTCAGCAGTTCGCGGAGCAAAATGGTGCCGCTGATCGAGGGCAGCCAGGTGTTTATCAACGGAAAGCTGGTGACATCGCCGAGTGCGTCATTAAAAGAGGACGATCTCGTGACCGTGCGCCATATGGGAAAATTCCGCTATGTGGGCGTGCAGAACCAGACGAAAAAGGGAAGGCTGTACGTGGCTGTTGAACGATTTGTCTCATAATAGATATTTTGAGGGATTTTACAGGAAAAGACCATTGACAGTGTTTGTAAAAAGACGGTATTATAGAGGGTATGTAGAAGGTCCGCAAGGCTGAGAATTTTCAGACGGAAGCGGACTGCGAAGATTACGTATCAGGAAGGCAGGAAGAAAAAATGGGAAAAATTATACTGACCGGCGACCGACCGACCGGCAAGCTGCATGTAGGACATTACGTTGGTTCACTGCGCCGCCGCGTGGAGCTGCAGAACTCCGGTGAATTCGATAAAATTTACATCATGATTGCAGACGCACAGGCGCTGACCGACAATGCGGACAACCCGGAGAAGGTGCGCCAGAACATTCTGGAGGTAGCACTGGATTACCTTTCCTGCGGACTTGATCCGGAAAAGAGCACCATCTTTATCCAGTCTCAGATTCCGGAACTGTGCGAGCTTTCTTTCTATTATATGAATCTCGTTACGGTTTCCAGACTGCAGAGAAACCCAACCGTAAAATCGGAGATCCAGATGAGAAACTTTGAGGCGAGCATCCCGGTTGGATTCTTCACCTACCCGATCAGCCAGGCAGCCGATATCACTGCATTCAAGGCAACGACCGTTCCGGTTGGAGAGGATCAGATGCCGATGATCGAGCAGACACAGGAGATCGTCCACAAATTCAATACAGTTTATGGCGAGGCACTTGTGCAGCCGAAGATTATGCTGCCGGAGAATGATTCCTCAGACGTCTGCCGGGTATCGATGGAAAAGCGAAGATGAGTAAATCGCTTGGAAACTGCATTTACCTGTCCGAGGAGCCGGATGAGATCAAGAAAAAAGTCATGAGCATGTACACCGACCCGGATCACATCAAGATCACCGACCCGGGCAAGATCGAGGGAAATACCGTATTTACCTATCTCGATGCATTCTGCCAGCCGGAGCACTTCGAGCGCTATCTGCCGGATTACGCAAATCTCGACGAGCTGAAAGCACATTACCAGAGAGGCGGCCTTGGCGATGTCAAAGTGAAGAAGTTCCTGAACAATGTACTGCAGGAGACCTTAGAGCCGATCCGTAACCGCAGAAAAGAGCTGGAAAAAGACATTCCGGCGATCTACGAGATGCTGAAAAAAAGGCAGCGAAGAGGCAGAAAAAGTTGCCGCTCAGACACTGGCGGATGTCAAAGCAGCATGAAAATCAACTATTTTGATGATCTGGACCTGATCCGTTCCCAGGCAGAGCGTTACGGCAAATAATTACCAATAGAAGATGAATGGAAAAAGCGGACATTATGGTTCCGCTTTTTCTGTTGCAGGGCGGACGAAGTTCGGATTCCTGCGGTCGGAGAGGATAGCATATGGTCATACATGGATTTCAAAAGCTGACGCTGCTGGATTACCCGGGCAAGGTGGCGTGCACATTGTTTTCGGGCGGATGTAATTTCCGCTGCCCGTTCTGCCAGAACGGAAATCTCGTGCAGCATCCCGAATGGGAGCCGGTGATTCCGGAGGAGGAGATTTTTGCAGTGCTCGAAAAGCGGCGCGGCGTGCTGGACGGCGTCTGCGTGACGGGCGGTGAGCCGACGCTGGATCCGGATCTGGAGCGGTTCGTGACGAAAATTAAGGAACTGGGATATCTTGTGAAGCTCGATACGAATGGATACCGGCCGGAGATTTTGAAAAAGCTGGTGGAAGAGAAGAAAATCGACTACGTCGCCATGGACATCAAAAACGCGCCGTCCCGGTACGGCGAGACGGCGGGCGTGAAAAAGATCGATGTGATGCGGATCAATGAGTCGGTCGAGTTTTTAAAGAGCGGCGTGGTGGACTATGAGTTCCGGACAACGCTCTGCAAAGAGCTGCATGGAAGGGAAGAGATCGAAGCGATCGGAAAGTGGCTTTCCGGGGCAAAACGGTACTTTCTGCAGAATTACCGGGAATCGGATTATGTGATTGATCCGAGGTTCTCGGGGTATGCGAGGGAGCAGCTCGAGCGGTTCTGCGAGATCCTGCGCGGAAAGATTGAGACGGTGGAGATCCGCGGCGTGGATTAAAAAACGCTTTAAAGCGTGCGGTACCAGTAGCCGAAGCGGGCATCGGGCGCGAGCTCGGAGGGGCGCATCGCCTGCTTGAAGTGGAAAAAGCCGAAGAGGCTTGCCATGAACTGCTCATTCGGCGTGTAGACGCCGGGGATGCCGAAATACCAGAGTTCCTGCTGGTCGCGGTTCCGGGCGAGGAGCAGATGGCGATAGGACGAGGAGCCATGGAGGACGAAGCGGTTCGCATCCACCGAAAGACCGGCGGCGCGGAGCTGTGGAAGATCGTCGAGTGAGAGGCGCAGGCAGTCGGTCAGATCATCATCTGGGAACGGATGGAACTCCGGGAACTGGTCCTGAAGCTGGAGATAGAGAGCAGCGCGGGACGGCGGCACGGCTGCTGCGGCGGGAAAATCGGCAGAAGTCATATGTAGCGGCTGGGCGGCAGAATCCGGGATGGGCTGCGGCGGTTCCGGTTGGCAGAGGGATAGCTTTCTGCGGTTTTCACAGATTCCGCGGATGCGGGATGGAGTGTGTTGGCGGATGATTGCGTGATCTTGTCTGCAGGAACGGTGTTTACCGTGTCAGTTGATGTGGATTCTGTGGAGACGGTGGATTCCGGGTTGGAATTTTGTGGATAAAGTTCGGAATTGCTGCTGAATTCTGTGGAAAGTTCATCGAACTGTGCTTTGGAAGCGTCTGATGATGGCAGGGACTGCGCAGGTACGGCGGGATCCAGAGGTTCGGGTGTTTCGGCAGTTTTCTCTTCGGTCGGTCTGGCACCATTGTCTGCGGATGTTTTGGGTTCTTGCGGGAGCGTGGGAGCGAAAAACTCCGGCTGAATCGGAAGATCGTCCCACTGGGTGGCGATGACGCCGGTCTGGCGGCAGAGCAGGATCAGACCGCCCAAGCTCGTCGAGCGTGACATCCGTCTGCCCCAATGGCATCGGAGTGCGTGAAGAGTTTTCCACTTGTGGAAGAGCGCCCAGCAAGGAGATTTCCGAGCGGAATGCCGTATATCCGCCTGACCGACGGATAAAACCGTAGACCGTGACCGAGGTCTCCGGCGGAAGCGACGGCGATTTGATCTGGAAATCCATGCGGCAGAAGCCGTTCTGCGACTCCACGCGGACAAAGCCGCAGCATCCGCCTTGCGGTTGTTCGGGTATTCGTATAGATAGGCAATGAAACGCCGGTAATCAGACATAAAAACCTCCTGCATAGAAGTAAAAAGAGTAGAAAAAGATACTGCGCTACAGTTCACGATATGCGGGAAGGACAGAAAATATACGCAGAGAAGAAAGGAAGTGCACAATGGAAGAAGAAACAAAGCTGGAAACGCCGGAGGAAAAAGCGCACCGGAAAGAACGGGAACGCTTCATGCGCCAGGCGATTACGCAGGCGAAGAAAGCGGAAAAGCTGATGGAAGTGCCGATCGGCTGTGTGATTGTGTACGAGGGAAAGGTGATTGCGCGGGGCTATAACCGCAGAAATACGGATAAAAACACGCTGTCCCACGCGGAACTGAATGCGATCCGGAAAGCAAGTAAAAAGCTCGGCGACTGGCGGCTGGAGGGCTGTACGTTGTATGTCACCCTGGAACCGTGCCAGATGTGCGCCGGTGCGATCGTACAGGCGAGAGTCAGCGAAGTCGTCATCGGCAGCATGAACCCGAGGCGGGCTGCGCGGGATCGATCTTAAATATGCTGGAAATGCACGAGTTTAACCATCAGGTGAAGGTCGAGCGCGGCGTGCTGAAAGAAGAGTGCTCGGAGATGCTGAGTGCGTTTTCCGGAGACTGCGGGTGGTGAAAAAGAAGAAAAAAGAAGAGAGGAAGAGGGCGGAAGAAGGGAAAGAATAAAAGAAGAGGCAGCATCGGGATGGGATGCTGCCTGAGGAAGATTATTTGTTTGAGTAAGTTGCACTTTCGAATTTGAGTTGTTGGATCACCGCTCGCCGCATACACCCCTTCTGCCATACCTGCATCCACAGTAATTACGGGCTTTTCGTATGTATGTTTCATTACATTTACCTCCATTTCCTAACTAATTTCATCATAAATAACACGCCCCCAAAAGGTCAAGATCTCCCCCCGCATTTCCCGAAAAATTCTGCAAAAAAATACAATCCCCGCATTTCCAGCAGAAACCATCGAAAAAATCATTGACGAATCCCGAAAAAAGCACTATAATATATGATGTATTTGACAAAATACGGAGAAGTACCCAAGAGGCTGAAGGGTCTGGCTTCGAACACCAGTAGGTCGGAAACGGCGCAAGGGTTCAAATCCCTTCTTCTCCGCTATGCAAAAAGAGACAGCAAAAAGATTGAAAAATCGAAAAAGCTGTCTCTTTTTCTGTGAGAAATTATGAAATAGATGCAAAACAAAAGAAACAAAGACAGAAAAAGCATCGCCAGTTCACGAAAAGGGACCGATGCACAACAAAGCAAAATAAAAAGGAGAGACAATACATGGCGCAGTTACCACAGGAATTTCTGACCCGCATGCAGGAAATGCTGGGCGATGAATTTGATGCATTTTTAACTTCCTACGACGCACCCCGCACAGCCGGGCTGCGTGTGAATACAAAAAAATGCCGGACCGAAGATTTCCCGCCGCTTGTTCCGGGAACGTGGAAGAAAATTCCGTGGATTCCAAACGGCTATTTCGTGCCGGACGGCATGCGCATGGGCCAGTCTCCGCTGTATGCGGCAGGCGTCTTCTATCTGCAGGAGCCAAGCGCCATGACCCCGGCGTCCCGCCTCCCGATCGAACCGGGTGAGCGTGTGCTCGATCTCTGCGCAGCGCCGGGCGGCAAAGCGACGGAGCTGAATGCGCGCCTGAAAGGAACCGGCCTTCTTGTTGCCAATGACATCAGCAATGCCCGTGCAAAAGCACTGCTGCGTAATCTCGAACTGTTCGGAAGCGAAAACGTGCTTGTCACTAATGAGACACCGGCAGGCCTTGCAGACGTCTTCCCGGGCTTCTTCGATAAAATCCTCGTGGATGCACCGTGCTCCGGCGAGGGTATGTTCCGGAAAGACGAGGCAGTCATCGGCACCTGGACCCCGGAGCGGCCGGATTTCTTTGCGGATCTGCAGCGCGAGATCACCTCGAATGCTGTCAAAATGCTGCGTCCGGGCGGCCTCATGATGTATTCGACGTGTACCTTCGCCCCGCAGGAGGACGAGGGAACCGTTTCTTTCCTTCTGGAAAACTTCCCGGAAATGGAACTGATCGAGATGGAAGGCTACGAAGGTTTTTCAAAAGGCAATCCAGTCTGGGGAAACGGCGATCCGGAGATCGAAAAGACCGTGCGCATCTGCCGCATAAAATGAACGGCGAGGGCCATTACCTTGCCCTGTTCCGCAAAAAAGGCGAAGCCATTCCTTATGAGACAGAAGAAAAACCGATCGAAAAGAAAAACAAAAAACAGAAAAACCGGAAAAAAGACCGCGGAACGGAAGCACCGGGTCCGTCGAAAGCAGAAAAACAGATCCTTTCCGATTTCCTGTCCCGGATGACAGCACCGATCCCGGTGGAGGAACTGGAAGTCCGCGCCGGAAAAGTATACCATTCCCCGTCCCTGCCGGATGGCGTGCGGAATCTTCATTTCCTGCGGAACGGTCTGTATCTCGGTGAACTGAAAAAAAGACCGTTTCGAGCCGTCACAGCCGTTTGCCGTGACACTCTCCGCGGACAAGTTCAAAGATTACATGAATTTAAAGGCAGATGACGAGCGTACCGAAAAATATCTCCACGGTGAGACAATTTCCGTAGAGCCGGGAGAGACCGCATCGCCGTCGGGCTGGAAGCTGGTCTGCGTCGATGGATTCGGCCTTGGATGGGGCAAACTGGTCAATGGAACCTTGAAAAATAAGTACCCTGTTGGATGGAGAAAGTAGAAAAATCATGCCAGTTTTTGCAGGAAAAACGTCGAAATATTACAAAGTTATTAACAGAAATTAAAAAAGACTTTCATTTCAGACATACTTGTGTTATAATGGCAAAGTACGGCGGGAAAAAAGACCCATTTTCCGCAGTAACTTGGAGTGACAATCAGCAACAGAACGTAATAAGTATGAGGTGTACGACATGAAAAAAAAGAAATTATTCAGCCTGGTTTTGGCCACAGTGCTTACGGCAGCAACCGTTCTGCCATGCTATGGTGCCAGTACAAAGGAGAAAATTTCAAATGCTCAGGCAGAACAGGCTGCCGCACAGTCTCAGCTTGACAGCATACAGAGCAGGATTGACGAACTCAATTCCAAAAAGGGACAATCAGAAGAATATCTTTCCGAACTGAACCAGCAGCTGGACGATCTGCAGAACCGTCTGCAGGAGCTTCAGGATCAGTATGATGCGAAGCAGAACGAACTGGTACAGATTCAGGCAGATCTGGAAGATGCAAAAGCAAAAGAAGAAGAGCAGTACGAGGCGATGAAGCTCCGTATCCAGTATATGTATGAAAATTCCTCCGGAAACGGATACATGGCAATGCTCTTTTCTTCCAAAAGCATTTCAGAGCTGATCAGCCGGGCAGAATACATACAGAAAATTTCCGATTTCGACCGCGATCTTATGCAGGAGTATGAGGACACGGTAGACCAGGTAAAAGAAAAAGAAACACAGGTGCAGGAAGAGCAGGCAGCGATCGTAGAACTGCAGCAGCAGAGCAGCGATCAGCAGGAAGCCATTCAGGAGCTGTACGCAGCAGCTTATCAGGAACTCCGTACCTACTCCGCAGAGCTGGACGATGCAAAATCCAGCGAGAGTGCACTGGTAGATGAAATCAACAGCAAAGCAGATGCAATCAACGACCTGATCCGTCAGGCGAAAGAAGAGGAGATTGCAGCGCAGAAGAAAGCAGAAGAGGAAGCAGCCGCCGCACAGCAGGCTGCCGCAGAAGCTGAGGCAGAGGCCGCCAGAAAACAGGCAGCCGAGGCCGAGGCCGCAAGAGTCGCAGCCGCAGAAGCAGCAAATGCCGCAGCGAAAGCAGATACCGATACAAGCAGCAGTTCCGGAAGCAGTTCTTCGGACAGCAGCGCATCCTCCACGACAACGGGGAGTCCATCCGCGTCAGATACTTCCAGCAGCTCCTCCAGCGGAACATACCTTGGAAGATTTAAACTGACAGGCTATTGCTCCTGTTCCATCTGTACCGGACAGTGGTCCGGCGGATCCACCGCGAGCGGAACCACACCGACCGCAGGAAGAACGATTGCCATGGGCGGTGTACCATTCGGAACGAAACTGATGATCAACGGCCAGGTTTACACGGTAGAAGACCGCGGAACCGCTTACGGGCACGTAGACATCTTCTGCAGCAGCCATTCCGAGGCGCTGAGCTTCGGCGTGCAGTATGCAGATGTATATCAGCTGAACTAAAACCATACAGGAATATCATGAAGAGACTGCCAGAGATGACGGTCTCTTTTATTCTTTACCCGGAAAACAGTACATTCTGTATCATTTTCCCGGTAAATAAAAGATTCTTTGTGAGGATTCTGAGCGTTTGAGACGGACCTGTCCGCTTGTTCAGGGAATATTTTCATATAAGAGACAAAAAACGGAAAAAGGAGAAAGATATTAATGGAGCTTGTAAGTGGAAGACCGCAGAACACAGAGGGAAGACTGGGAAAAGAAAATCAGAACATATGACTTTCTGGATTCTATTGGGATTCATTATGAAAGAGTGGATCATAAGCG
>ENA-OPZM01000931-OPZM01000931.1-human-gut-metagenome-genome-assembly--contig:-NODE-931-length-11272-cov-2.219650_pt1 | contig 11272 bp, 15 predicted proteins | sample MGYA00242478_ERZ504493 | MGnify/ENA primary metagenome ERZ504493 (study PRJEB26092, sample SAMD00036227) | human gut metagenome | host: Homo sapiens | study: EMG produced TPA metagenomics assembly of...
GGTAACACCGGCCCCTTTTTGCTGTCATTTTTTCTGTGGCAATACCGCATAATTCTAAGTGCCGATACGGCGAGCGAGGTGCGGCAGATGCCCAACCAAAAGCGCAGATAATACTGGATGTCTTATCGAGCATTTTGGCAACGCAGATGCCGTGCCGCAGCTGCCGGAGCGGTGCTTAAGCCGCAAGGCGGGAATTGTGCGGTGTTGCCCTGTATTTATTCTCCGCGGCAGGCAAAAAAGTTGTCCTGATTATCACAGGCAGCATAAAACGTTTCGCTCAACTGGCCGATGCCGCGCGGGAAAGATGGGTGTTCAACCAGGTGCGGTCCTTTCCGCTGGTGTGCAAGTTTTCTTCAATCAGCTTGCCATCCAACACCAGGTCATACCACTTGCTGGCCGGATCTGTCTGGATGGCAAGGTCCTGCGGGGTGACCGGGCGGTTGAAACTTTTGGGTAAAAAGCTGATCTGGCCGCTGGTTTCCAGCATGGCACACTGCACTTCATTCAAATCAAAATATCCGGCTACTCTGGCTTGTGCTAAAAATTCATTCAGGTCTATTTTGGCGCGGTCCAGCTCCGCTTTATAAATCGTTCCGTTCTCCATCAGTGGAATGGCCTGTCCGCTCAACCAAAGGCGGACGTTCCGGTTTTTGCAGGTGCCGTAATGTACCGCAAAAGCTGCGATACCATACACGATCATGGCGGTAAGCGGGCGGTACCATTGTTCCAGGTTGGTGGCCATCTCTGCCGCAATGGAACCAATGGTAATGCTGTTGACATAATCAAACAAGTTCATCTGGGCAATCTGCCGTTTGCCGCCCAGCCGCGTTAAAATAAACAGTACCGCCAGCGAAACCACACTGGCAACAAACACATTGATAATTTCCTGCACTGCCTGCATCTTTCCCATCCGCTCCCTTATCATTTGCCATGCAACCCGCATGGTAACCTTATTGTGGCCCCACCAGCGGTGCATTATACGCACAATGTACCAACGGGGCTTGCACAGGAAGGGGAAAATGTTATAATAAAATTGTTTCTGTATACTTCGACTTCCGGCGGCTTTGGACCCGCTGCGCCGGAGCCGGGCAGGGATTGGCAGCAACTGCCAGTTTGATAAAGAATTGATATCAGGATGTGAAATCATGCAGATTTACCTTTTGCGGCATGGGCAGACAGAATATAACGCCCAACACCGGTACCAGGGTCAACAGGATATCCCGCTTTCCGCCGCGGGCCGCGCCCAGCTGCGCCCGGCCGGGTTTATGCCGGATGTTGCCTATGTCAGCCCGCTCATCCGCGCACGGCAGACGGCGGAAATCTTTTTCCCCGGCTGCCCGCAGATCATTGTACAGGACTTGCGGGAAATGTGCTTTGGCAGTTTTGAGGGGCGGCATTATATCCACATTGAGCACGACCCCGACTACCTTGCCTGGCTGGAAGCCAACAAGACTGCTGCCCGCCCGGATGGGGAGCGCATTCAGGATTTTTGTAACCGCAGCTGTGCCGCCTTTGCCAAACTGGTGGAAGAAAGCCTTGCGCAGCACAAACAGCAGCTGGTGATTGTAGCGCACGGCGGCATCCAGATGGCGGTTATGTCCCGTTACGGTCTGCCGCGGCGGGATTATCACGACTGGTGCGGTCCCAACGCGGGCGGCTACCGCCTGGATGCCGCCAACTGGCAAACAGACCACACCTTGCAGCTGTTGGAAACCGTGCAGTATACCAAAGCCACACAAAGCGAGGCAGCCTTATGAGCAATGGTTTGATTCATTTATACCACGGTGACGGCAAGGGCAAAACCACAGCTGCCATGGGCTTGGCTGTGCGGGCGCTGGGCTGCGGGCGGCGCGTGGTGATCGTGCAATTTTTGAAAGGCGGTGCAACCGGGGAACTGGAACCGCTGCAAACCCTTGGCGCTACCTTCTACCGCGGCAAAGCCGGGCAGAAGTTTGTATTCCAGATGAATGAGGAAGAAAAGGCCGCCACCCGTGCCCTGCAAACTGAAAACCTGCGCCGGGCGCTTGCCGAACCGGCGGACCTTTTGATTCTGGACGAAGCCTGCGCCGCTTGGAATCTGAACATGGTGGACCGAGAGTTGCTGCAAAACGCCGTACTGCACAAGCCTGCCGAGCAGGAACTGGCAATGACCGGCCGCGACCCGGCCCCCTGGATGCTGGATGCCGCAGATTACATTACTGAAATGTGCTGCCGCCGCCACCCATACGAAAAAGGCATTCCGGCAAGAAAAGGCGTTGAATTTTAAGTTTGCCGCAGCGCAGTTCCATACAGGGAAGCGCACCAGGCAATAAGAAATTAAAAGTATATAAAAGGTTATTTAGGACAACCAGAAAAAGAGAAAAACAGCCTGCCCAAACAGCAGGCGGGGAGGGGTATCATCATGGCTACACATAGCCGCCAAATGTCCGAAGCATTCCGTACGACAGTATTTCTAACCCTGTCCGGCGGATTTCAGGACGCTTACACCTACATGGGCCGCGGCAAGGTTTTTGCCAACGCTCAAACCGGCAATATCGTGCTGATGGCCACCAATTTTTGCGAGGGTGATTTTGCCAAACCGCTGCGGTATCTTTTGCCGCTGCTGGCCTTTGCCGCTGGTGTCTATTTTGCCGAGGGCATCCGCAACCGCTACCACCTGATGGAGAGATTCCACTGGCGCCAGCTGATTTTGCTGATTGAGATTGCACTGTTGTTTGTTGTTGGCTTTATCCCCAACAATCTGGACTGCTGGCCAATATGCTGGTCAGCTTTGTCTGCGCCATGCAGGTACAATCTTTCCGCAAGGTGCACGGCAATGCATATGCCAGCACCATGTGCATTGGCAACATGCGCAGCGGTATGCAGTACCTGTACACCGGCCTGCACACAAAAGACCGTGCTGTATTGCGCCGCGCCATGCAGTATTTTGCTGTAATTGCACTGTTTGCTGTGGGGGCCGCTGCCGGCAGTCTGCTGACCATCCATTTTGGCAACCGTGTGATCTGGTTCTGCTGTGCTTTGTTGCTGGTCAGCCTTAGCTTCATGTTTATTCGTGAAGACATTGAAGAGAACCCTGAACTGCAGCGGGAAGCCGCCGCTTTGCACCAGGATGTAAAAGCCATGGACACACCATCGGCAAAACCTTGCAGGAGCAGCAGGAAGAACTGCACCCCTTAAATCACAAGTGATATGGACAATATATAAAATTTGAACAAAACTTTCGCAATCTCGCTTGTCGTTTTCCGGCACAAATGCTACAATACAGTCAAATGTTAAATATGTGCGCGAAAGCGAGGGATTTCCGTGAAAATCATCACCGTTACACTTGCTCCTAACCAGGCTGTTCTGACCTGCTATCTGCAGGACCAAAGCCCCAAAATGCCAAATGCCGCCATCCGCCCGGCTATGCTGGTCGTGCCCGGCGCGGCTACCAGTATTGCTCTGACCGTGAGGGCGAACCGGTTGCCTGGCTTATATGGCACAGGGGTTCAATGCGTTTGTTCTGCGCTATACGGCAGATGCAACCACCCCGATTGACAAAGCATTACAGGATGGTGCCGCCGCAATGGATTACCTGCGCGCCAACGCCGCGGAGCTGGAAATTGACCCGCAGCAGATCGCCGCCGTTGGCTTTTCTGCCGGTGGGCATTTGGTTGCTTCGCTGGGCACACTGCTGCCCAAGGCACAGCGCCCCAACGCCCTTGTGTTGGGCTATGCCGCAACGCTGGGCGCAATGTGGACCGTCGCTGGCCGCCAGGAGCCCGACCTGCACGCGCTGGTTGATGATGACACCCCGCCCACATTCCTGTTTGCTACCCAGGGGGACGCGCTGGTTCCTGTTAAGAACAGCCTTGTTTTTGCAGATGCTTTGGCTGACCACAGCATCCCGTTTGCGCTGCACATCTTCCCGACCGGGGCACACGGCATTTCCCTTGCCACTGCCTGTACCTCCGGACCGGAAGCTTCCCGTGTCAACCCGGCAACCGCCCAATGGCTGCCGATGAGCGTTGACTTTTTGCAAAAGCTGTGGGGCTGCCTGGGCGTTACCGCACCGGATCCCGAGCTTGCCGCCCAGCTTGCCGCCGGGCCGCTCAGCCTGAATATGCCGGTGCGCAGGTTGATGAAGAACCCGCAGGCCAGCGCTCTGCTGCAGGCTGTGCTGGGGGATATGTGGCAGGCCATTGTGTCTAACCCACTTTCCCAGGGAATCAGCCTGCGCGAAATTTCCGGCTTCCTGCAGGCGGCATTGCCGGAAAGCGCATTGAATCAGTTGGATGCCCAGCTAGCCCAAATCCCGGTTGAATAACCCAAAGGAGCTTATTATGCTGTTTATTGAATATCCCAAATGCTCTACCTGCCAAAAGGCCAAATGCTGGCTGGATGAAAACGGCGTTGCTTACACCGACCGCCATATTCTGGAGCAGCCCCCACCTATGAAGAGCTGAAAGAATGGCACGCTCGCAGCGGGCTGCCCCTGCGCCGCTTTTTTAATACAAGCGGCCTGAAATATAAATCGCTTGCCCTGAAAAACAAACTGCCCACCATGACCGAGGATGAGCAGCTGCACCTGCTTGCCACAGATGGCATGCTTGTCAAGCGGCCTTTGGTGGTCGGGGATGATTTTGTCCTTGTCGGATTCAAGCCTGACGAGTGGGCCAGCACCCTGAAATAATCCACCTTCTAAATAGCAAAGCAAAAACAGCACCGCAGTTTGTTGCACACACAGTCAAGTAAGACGATGTGCACGGCAAAGATTGCGGCGCTGTTTTGTTTTTATTCTTCCCAAAACCGCCAGAGTTCCCGTTCCAGCTTTTCTGTATCATAAATCATTTTCAGGTGGCTCCAATGCGGGGGCATCAGGCGGCGGTAGTCCGGCATGGCAAAGCGGTTATCGATCAGCAGCACTACGCCTTTGTCCTGCGGGGTGCGGATCACACGCCCGGCGGCTTGCAGCACCTTGTTCATGCCGGGGTAACGGTAGGCGTAGTCAAAGCCGGAACCGCGTGTCTGCTCAAAATAGTCCCGCAGCTGCTCCTGCCGGGGTCCAACCTGCGGCAGCCCTGGGCCCACGATGCCTACACCAATCAGCCGGTCGCCGGTCAGGTCAACGCCCTCCCCAAATACGCCGCCCATCACGGCAAAGCCAAGCAGGGTTTGGCTGGGGCCCGGCACAAACTGGGCCAAAAAGGCCGCTTTCTGCTGTTCATCCATCGCGTTTTCCTGCTTGATGCAGTTGATTTCCGGGCAGTGCTCCTTGAACTGTGCATAAGCCTGCTCCATATACGCATAACTGGGGAAAAACGCCAGATAATTCCCGCAGCGCGCCCGCACCATCGTCGCCAGGCTTTCCTCCACAATGGCAAGGCTTGCATCCCTGTCCTTATACCGGGTGCTGACATTGCCGATGCAGAACAGTCCCTGATTGCCCGCGGGGAAGGGGCTGCGCAGGGCAACGGCCCGTGCTTCCGGCACGCCGCACAGGTCCTTATAATAACTGGCCGGGGCCAGCGTTGCACTGAACAGCACCGCGGCGCGCCCCAGGGCAAAACTATCCGCCAAAAAGGCGCTGGGGTCAAGGCAGAGCTGCGCTGCACGCACCTCGCTGCCGGATGCCGTGATTTGCAGCACAAAATGATCGTCAAAGGTATCCGCTACGCGCAGCCAGGCCCGCACATCAAAATACAACTGCAGCAGTGCCGTGTGGGTTTCATCCGGTTCTCGGTGGTCGTCCAGCCATGCTTCCAACGGTTCACACAGGCGGTTCAGCAGGTGATCAAACTCCTCGCTGCGCTCTTTTAGAAAGAATGTTTTGCCAAACCGTCCATCTCTGGCGGCAGTTTCTTCCTCGGCACGGTGGCGCCATTCAATAAATACATCATTTACTTTGGTCAGAGCGTTTTTCAGGCTGCTTTTGCCTTTGCCCAACAGCTTCTTCGCTTCATAAAAGCTGGTTTTGGTCAGGGCAGCACTGTGCATTTCCCGCGCACGCCCCGGCAGGTTGTGCGCTTCGTCCACCAGGAAGATATAATCCCCGGCAGATTCAAAAAATCGCACCAGATGTACAACCGGATCAAACAGATAATTGTAATCCCCAATAATCACATCGCTCCACAGGCTGCTGTCCAGCCCCAGCTCAAAGGGGCATACCGTGTGGCGTTCTGCATATTCCTGCAAGGTTTCCGCCGTCAGGCAGGGGACATCCAGCACATCCCAGAGAGCGCCTTTGATGCGGGCATAATACCCGTTGGCATAGGGGCAGGCTTCCGGGGTACACTCCCGCGCCTCACACAGGCAGATCCTGTCTTTCGCTGTCAGCGTTACACTGCGCAGGTGCAGTTTCGGCTCGGTATCGCGCAGGATAGCCAGTGCGTTTTCCGCTGCCGTACGGGTTGTGCCGCGGGCCGTTAAATAAAAAATCGGTCCCACACTCTCATTGCCCATAGATTTCAGGGCAGGGAACAGCACGCTCATGGATTTACCAATCCCGGTTGGTGCCTGGCACAAAAGCCGGCCGCCGTCCCGGCACACTTTGTATACCTCGCCCGCCATCGCGCGCTGCCCGGGGCGATACGCAGGGAAAGGGAACTGCATGGCCTGCAAATCCGAGTTCCGGGCCTTTTTCCACTCAACCGCCCGCCGCGCCCAGGGGGCATATTCCGCCAGCAAGGCTTCCACTTCCTCCTGCAGCTGCTGCGCGGTGTAATGCCGCTCAAACCGCAGAATCAGCTCTTCATCTACCTGGAAATAGGTCAGCTGAACCCGCATCTCTTCCAACTCATGCTGTGCCGCATAAATTGCTGCATACACAATAGCCTGTGCCAGTGCTCCGGTGCAAAATCCGGGGTAATATCTGCCGCCGGGCATGCGGTGGTCTTGATCTCATCCACTACGGTAACACCGTCCGCTGCGGTAAAAATGCCATCGGCGCGGCCTTCCAGCGTAAATTCAATTTCTTCATACGCAAAAATACCGCGAAGAAATACCTCCGCGGCGTAATCGGCATGTTCTTTTACAGCGGCGCGCTGCAATTTGCGGTGGATGCGTGCGCCCTCATTGGCGCGGTCAAAGCCGGTAAAGCGGTTGTCAATGCTGCCAACCCGGCGCAAGAATTCCACCAGCTGGCGCACCGGCAGCGTGATTTGTATTGGGGATACAGGTTCCTGCAAGGGCTCGTCCTCCTGTCAGGGGCAGTCAGCTGCGGTTATAGGTATGGTCACACACCTGCTCAATTTTCTCGCGCAGGGCTACAAAATCTTCAAACGCGGATATTTTGCTTTTTGGGTTGCGCAGCAGCGCTGCCGGGTGCAGAGTTGCCATAAACAATGTGCCCTGCTTATCAAAAAACTTACCGTGGTCCCGCGTGACGGAAAAGTCTTTTCCAATCATCTGCTGGGCGGCAATGCGGCCCAAGCACACCACAATTTTTGGGCGCAGCAGCCGGAACTGCATGCGCAGCCACGGGAGGCAGGCGGCGGATTCTTCCGGGGCAGGGTCGCGGTTTTCTGGCGGGCGGCACTTAACAATATTGGCAATATAAATATTTTTACTGCGGTCAAGGTCAATCGCTTCCAGGTAATGGTCCAGCAGCTGGCCGCTGCGGCCCACAAACGGCAGGCCTTGTGCGTCCTCGTTGGCGCCGGGGCCTTCGCCCACAAAAAGAACCTCGCGTCCGGCACACCCTGCCAAACACCACATGGGTGCGGGTCTCACACAATCCACAGCGCTGGCACGCCAGGCATTGCTGTTTCAGCTCATCAAAATTCATGAATATCCCTCGTATTGCCCCCTTGCACAGGGGACTATAATATAATAAAAGACAAACCGCTGCCCAAACAGTGGTGAAAAGGAGCTATCATTTATGCATCCAGACGCCTTGGCCGCCCGGCTGGCCTGTATCCTGCTGGGTTATCTGTTCGGCAGTTTTCTTACGGCAGAAGTTGTCTCCCGCGTTGTTTCCGGCAAAAGCGCGCGGCAGCTTGGCACCGGCAACCCCGGCATGGCTAATATCATGGCCCAACTGGGCAAGGGGGCCGGGCTGCTAACCCTGGCAGGTGATACGTTAAAAACGGTTGCTGCCTGCGGTGCGGCGTATTATGCTACGGCACCACTGATCGGGCAGGCGTCGATTTTATATGCCGGGCTTGGCGCAGTGCTGGGCCATAACTATCCTGCATGGGCAAGGTTCCGCGGCGGCAAGGGGGTTGCGGTAACCTGCGTTTGGCTCGTTTTGTATCTTCCGTTTTGGGGCACGCTTTGCTGCATTGCTGGCGGGGCACTGGTCCTGTGGCTCGGCTACCTGCCGTTGGGGGCTGTGGTGATCCCAGCGCTGGCCATCCTGCCCGCGTGGCTTTCCTATGGCCCAGAAAGCGGCATTCTAACTTTGGCCCTGGCCATCATTATGTTCAGCCGCCACTACCACGGCCTGTTGCGGATTCGGCAGGGGACAGAGCCCCGATTTTTCCAACGCCGCAATCCAAAATGAACAACTTTATCATAGCATATTTTCACCAGCCTGAAAAGCTGTAGACACATGAAAAATGATATGATCTTAGAACCATCCAGTCATGCCGTTTGCCGTCCGATTTTGAGGTGAAATCTCACAATCTAAACTATTTATACCGTAATTGCCCATAAAAACAGCGGAGCAACAGAAACCCCAACAATCCCAAGGTAATAAGTTTGTGTAACTTGGTGCCTTGCATTATCGACATATCAGAATTACAATATAATTATTACGGAATTGTAAAATGGAGGCAAACTGAAAATGAAGTATTACTTGGCTTACGGTCCCAACCTCAACCTGGTGCAGATGCGCCAGCGTTGCCCCAATGCCCGTGTGGTCGGGTATACATATTTATTCGGTGCGCGCCTGGTCTTCCGTGGTTCCAAGAACGGCTGCTTTTTGACCACGGATTTTCAGCAGCCCTGGTGCCCGTCTATGGTGGGTTGCGGGGTTTATGAGATTTCTGATAAAGACGAGCAGGCTCTGGATGTCTATGCGGGGGTTCCTTATTTCTACCAGAAGCAGACAATGCAGGTACAGTGTGTCTGGGACGTCACTACGCGACGGGAAGTTCTGCATAATATTGAAGCAATCCTTTACACCCTGCCCGCCAGCCACCCCTTGGGTGTTCCTTCCCGCCGCTATCTGCAGGAGTGCAAGAGCGGGTATGATGACTTTCATTTCAGCTTCCTTCCGCTGCGCCAAGCTCTGATTGACAGCAGCCCGGAGCCGCACACGAAGTAAAGGAAACACTTTTGTGTGAAAGAAAAGGCGAAAGCAAAAGGTAGGCAAGAGGGAAGCGACGTTCTACCGTTTTGTTTCTTGCTTTGCGAAACAAATTTGAAAAATTAAAAAAATATGAAATATCTGTTGACAAAAGTGGTACTGCTGGTTATAATAATACTCGTTGCCGGTGAGGTGGCCAAACAAAATAAGCGGATGTGGCGGAACTGGCAGACGCGCTAGATTCAGGTTCTAGTTCCCTTAAAAGAGTGTGGGTTCAAATCCTTCATCCGCACCAAAGAAAAGCACCCAAGAACGTAAGTTTTAGGTGCTTTCTTTTTGCTGTACAGCACTTTTTACCGCACCGCCATACAGGTCGGCGCTTTTACTTTCCAAGTATTCAATTATGTGTTCTTCTACGCTGCCGCCGTGTTGCCATGCTGCAAGCCTGTGCCCTGTATGCATGGTGCTGTATAACTTCATCGTGAAACCGGCACAGCGCCGGATTGCGGCGCAGCTTGCGCATAGCTGCTTTTTCTACCTGCTGCGCGCGGCTCCATGCCACGCCGTAGGCCTCGCCCACTTCCCGCAAGGGCTGCTGCTGGTAATACCGGCGGCGCAGTACATCGGCTTCCCGGTCGGTCAGCTTTGCAAGGGCTTCTTCCAGGGCGCTGTGCAGCTGTTCCTGGAATAACTTATCTTCCACCGCGTCCAGTTCTGCCGCCGCTGTCGCGTCCTCATCGTCCAGGGGCACGTCCAGCTGGTGCAGTGGTTCAGCGGGTCGGCGCTGGTGGTGTGCAGTTTGCCGTCATCGCCGGTCACGTTGCGGGCGTGGCCGTTGGTAAGGGTGCGCTGGATCTGGCGCTGCATGGCGGCAGTCAGCCAGGTGGTAAAGGCTCCCTGTGCCGGGTCGTAGGTCTGGGCGGCGTGCTGGACAGCAAAAGCTCTTGCTCGAAGTCGTCCGCGGTCAGGCCGTGGGCATCTGCCTGGGCCTTGTGCGCCGGGTACCACTTCCAGAACATAGAGCGCAGCAGGCCCTTGTTCAGCTCCCACAGCTGGCCCAGGGCGTAGCTGTTGCCGGTGGCAGCCAGGGCTGCAAGGGCGGCGTTTGTGGCTTGCTGGTCGCTGGCTTTGGTTGCTGTCTCCATAGAATCCCCCCTATAAACAAGAAAAGCGTGCAGGCTGTAAACCCGCGCGCTTTTTGTGCATTTTGCTATTGAATCGGGCACGGCCCGGCGTGGATCAGGCCACGCAAACAGGTACTTAGCACAATCAGGTGGTAGCCTGGTAATAAATGCCGGTCTTTTTGTTGTCCAGCACAAACGCGTCATAGCAGACGCGGCCGGTCACAATCGTACCGCTGGACAGCGGCGTGTCGTTGTGGATGCCGAAATCTTCCAGCTTGACCGGGGCCACAGTGGCGGACGGGTGGGACAGCATAAAGCCAAACTTGGCAGGCAGACGCACGGCGGGAACCTTAACCACAGACGCACCGTCAAGCATGGCCACAACGCCACGGGCGCGCATCTCTGCGCCAATCTCTGTATGATCAAATTCCACGGCCTGCTTCAACAGCGCATAGGTGGACGGGGTGACGGTCAGCACGCGCTCGGTCTCGGGCACTTCCGCATCGTCCAGCGCCTGGGAAGCTGCCAGCACTGCCGCGTAAATGTTCGACTTGGTCAGCGCAGCGGCGGCGGGCTTGGTGCCTGCTCCGTCGGTCATGACCTTGTACACGTTGGTGTCAACCTCCGGCACGACCACCTCGCGCAGCTCACGCGCCAGGCGGTGCCTGCTTCAAGCTGGCCCTGGGTCTCGTCCTCGTCCAGCTTGTCCACATTGAAGATAAAAGAGCGGTCATGTTTCAGCAACAGCTCCTCGGTAGTGGCGGACAGATCAAGCAACTGACCATAGCGGGACAAAGACTCGCTGCTGTCATCCGGGGCCGCGCTGCGGTTGCGGGCGTAATCGTTCATCGGGCTTGTGCTGATCTTGTACAGCTTGATGGCGTGCGCCCCCGTCCAATCGTAGCGGTGTTAGTCAGCA
>ENA-OPZM01000933-OPZM01000933.1-human-gut-metagenome-genome-assembly--contig:-NODE-933-length-11264-cov-5.215229_pt1 | contig 11264 bp, 15 predicted proteins | sample MGYA00242478_ERZ504493 | MGnify/ENA primary metagenome ERZ504493 (study PRJEB26092, sample SAMD00036227) | human gut metagenome | host: Homo sapiens | study: EMG produced TPA metagenomics assembly of...
TGAGGCTCGTGCGCGAGGTTCCCGCGGCGGAGGAGCTGCGTCCGCAGGGTGCTTGCGAGGCACGGGCACCCGGCACGGGGCGCGACCGGACCGCGGCTGCCCCCAATCTCTTTGTCGACCGCGAGAAGCTGCTGTTCGAGTCGTGCCCCACGGTTCCCGTCTGCGGGGGGCGCGATGTCACGATCGGCATTCCCCGTGTGCTCGAGTTCTGGGACACCATGCCGTTCTGGTCGACGTTCTTCAGCACGCTCGGCTTTAAGGTGCGCGTCTCGGGACGCAGCACCAAGGCGATGTACGAGCGCGGTCTGGCGCACGTCACATCCGACACCGTGTGCTTCCCGGCCAAGCTCGTCCACGGGCACATCCGCAATCTCTCGACGCCGGCGTCGACCGCATCTTCATGCCCATCATCACGACGGTGCCCACCGAAAACACCGCCTCTACCAGCGAGTGGATGTGCGCCGTCGTAAAGGGATACCCCTACGTGATGCGCAATTCCGATAACCCGGAGGAGCGTTTCGGCGTTCCGTTCGATACGCCGCTGTTCCACTGGTACGACGAGGGCGACCGAAACCGCCAGCTCAAGGCGTGGTGCAAGGAGACCTTCGATATCGATGCCGACCTGGTTGCCAAGGCGACCGAGCAGGCGGACCGCGCGCAGCAGACGTTTGAGAACCAGCTGCAGCTGCGCGGCAGGCAGGTGCTCGAGAACGTGCGCGAGGACGGCGGCTACGCGGTGGTGATCGCTTCGCGCCCGTACCACAACGACCCGCTGGTCAACCACGGGCTGCCCAAGCTCTTCTCTGAGCGCGGCATCCCCGTGCTGACGCCCGATGCGGTGCCGGGGGTCTGCAACGTCGATCTTTCCAACAGCCGCATCGACATCGTGAACAACTACCATGCGCGCATGCTGTCGTGCGCGGTCATCGTCGCATCGACGCCCGAGCTCGAGCTCGTGCAGATGGGCAGCTTCGGCTGCGGCCACGATGCGTATCTCACCGACGAGATCGCGCGCATGATGGGCGAGATGGGCTCCAAGGTTCCGATGATGATCAAGCTCGATGAGAGCGACGTCGCCGGTCCCATGGGCATTCGCGTGCGTTCGTTTATCGAGTCGGTCAACCGTCGTCGCGCGGAGGAGCGTGCCGAGGCGCCCGGGTGCACGCGGTCCATCCGCTCGAGACCCGTATAAGGTCAAGTACACCAAGCGCGACCGGCACGACAAGATCGCGCTGGTCCCCAACACCTCCCATGCGTTCTGCAGGCTCATGACCGCGGCGATGCGCAATCAGGGCGTGCGCGCCGAGGCCCTTGATATCGGGCGCGAGGATGCCATCCGCCTGGGCAAACGCTATGTGCACAACGACATCTGCTTCCCCGCGCAAATCGTGATCGGCGAGGCGCTCGCGGCACTCGAGAGCGGTAAGTACGACCCGCACGACGTCGCCGTGGTGACTGGCAAGTATATCGGCGACTGCCGCCTGACGCACTACATGCCCCTGCTGCGCCGCGCGCTCGACGACGCGGGATACGACTATGTCCCGGTGCTCACCAACGACGACGTCGATGCCCACAATGCGCATCCGGCTTCAAGCTCGGCCTTGGCCCGAGCATCCAGATCGCCTACGGTCTTCCCATGATCGATGCCCTCGAGGCCATGCTTAGGCGCATCCGTCCCTACGAGCTCGAGAAGGCGCGGCGGACGCTGCGTTCGACCGCGCGCTCGATGAGGTTATCGAGGGCATGGAGCGCTCCGGGCTGAGAGGCCAGGCGACGGGCTTCAAACGCGCGCTTGCGATCATGGACGCCGTTCCGTACGACCGCTCGAACCCGCATCCGACCGTTCTCATCGTGGGCGAGTACCTGCTCAATTTCCATCTCGGCGCCAACCACGAGATCGAGCGCTACCTCGAGGACAACGGGCTCGAGGTCATCGAGCGCGCATGACCGACGTGATCCGCAAGACCTATTTCTACAAGCATGCGCAGTCGCGCGAGTTCCACGTCGACCTGTCGCTGCCCGAAAAGGCCTGGTACGCCACGGCGGACAACCTGTTCGAGCTCGCGCACGACCGTTGCGACCGCCTGGGCGCGGCGAGCCCGCTCTACGAGCCGCCGACGCGCATGCCCGAGCTCGTGCGCGCGAGCGATAAGATCCTGCACCATACGTTCGATGCGGGCGAGGGCGTGCTGATTCCGGCGGAGATCCTCGAGCACGCCAAGCGCGGCTGCCGCAACTTCGTGATCCTGCAGCCGTTCGGGTGTCTGCCCAACCATGTCGTGGGGCGCGGGCTCATCCATGCGCTCAAGGAGCAGTATCCCACGGCGCAGTTCCTGCCGCTCGACTACGATCCCGACGTGAGCTTCGCCAACGTGGAGAACCGTCTTCAGATGCTCATCATGAACGCCAAGCGCAGGGGTGCGGTGAGGCGCATGGCGAGACCGCGTAAGGACGCCGATGCGCCCGATGCACGCACCCGTATCATCGAGGCGTTTTGGGAGCTCATCGAGAACAACAGCATCTTCGAGCTGTCGGTTGGCGAGGTGACCCGCGCCGCCCAGTGCAATCGCGGAACGTTTTACTACTATTTTCACGATTTCGATGAACTCGTCGCCATCGCCATAGCCCAGCTGCTGCAGGATAACGAGCTCATCACCGATGTCCTCTGGCATTTTTCGAGCGAGGGCGACCTTTCGGCGTTCGACCGGCGCGACGTCCGCTGCCTGCTGCGGCGCATCGTCATCACCATGAGGGCGGGTGCCGCCGAGCAGGTCGTGCAGGGCATCCATACGATCATCATCGACCGCGTGAGAGAGATCGTCCATCCCGACGGAGAAGAGCTCAAGGCAGATTCGAGCTTTGCGGTGGGCTTTCTGGTCTCGGGCATCATGGGCTTTGTGATGGCGGTCGGCTTTGCCCGGGAGGGCGGCGAGGAGATAGACCTCGAGCAGCTGGGGGACAGCGCGTGCGCGTACCTGAGGGCGGTCGCCATGCAGACGGTGGAAACGGTCGCGCAAGTCGAGGGCGTCGATACATCCGAGCTGCTCGAACGCGTCTCCAAGGAGGCCGATGCCTATCGCGCATCGCGTGCGACGAGTCCCGACGTGGTGAAAGACGCCTAGGGTTTCTCTTGCGGGGCGCTGTCGCGCATCGCGCGGTGAGTCCCGCGATGCGGTCATAACCTGCATTCATGTGAGCCGGGTTTATAGATATTCCTCCAGCTGTTAACATAGACAACCTGTGGGTAAAGAGACAAAAGCGCCGCCGACGGGCGGGCGTTTTGATTTCGATGAACTCATGTAAGGAAACGAGCATGTTAGATAGATTTACCGATCGAGCGCGCAAGGTCATGTCGATGGCCAAACAGGAGGCGCTCGATCTTCATTCAAATAAGGTGGGCACCGAGCACCTGCTGCTCGCGCTTGCCAAGGAGGACGAGGCATTGCCGCCGAGGCACTGCGCTCGCTCGATATCGCCTACGACGACATCATGGATACTCTCAAAGAGGTCCAGACCACGGTCCCCGAGCCCAGCGAGGAGACCGAGGCGGCCAAGCTCGCCTTTACGCCGCTCGTCATTAGCGTTATGGAGCGTTCATTCCGCGTGGCGCGTGAGAATAACCAGACCTACGTGTCGACCGAGCACTTGCTGATCGGCATCGTCGAAGAGGGCAACGGCATGGCCATGGACATCCTCATGCGCCTGGGTGTGTCGTCCGCCTCTATCAAAAAGGCTATCGAGAAACTCACTGCCAAGGACCAGGACAAGAAGCGTCCGCTCGCCGGCGCCGGTGCCGGGCGTCCCGGTGCGGGCCTGCCGTTCTTTAGCGGCTCGGATGCCTCTCAGCAAAAGGGGAGTGGCACCGATACGCTTAAGCAGTTCGCGACTAACCTCACGCAGAAGGCGCGCGATGGCGAGCTCGACCCTGTAATTGGTCGCGAAAAGGAAGTCCAGCGTATGATGGAGATCCTTTCGCGCCGCACCAAGAACAACCCGCTCATTCTGGGCGACCCCGGCGTGGGTAAGACGGCCATCGTCGAGGGCCTGGCGCAGCAGATCGCCGCCGGCAATGTGCCCGAGAACCTTATGAACCAGAACATCTGGACGCTTGACCTGCCGGGTCTTGTCGCGGGCGCCAAGTATCGCGGTGAGTTTGAGGAGCGCCTCAAGAACGTGATCCAGGAGCGACCGAAGCCGACGACGTCATCCTGTTTATCGACGAGATGCACACCATCATCGGTGCCGGTTCTGCCGAGGGTTCCATCGACGCAAGCTCCATGCTCAAGCCCGTGCTCGCGCGCGGCGCTTTCCAGATCATCGGTGCCACGACGGCAGAGGAGTTCCGCAAGTACCTCACCAAGGATCCGGCCTTCGAGCGCCGCTTCCAGACCATCGATGTCGAGGAGCCGAGTGTCGAGGACACGGTCAAAATCCTGGCCGCGCTCAAGCCGCGCTACGAGGAACACCACCACGTGCGTTACACACAGGGTGCTATCGAGCCGCCGCGAACTCTCCAACCGCTACATTCAGGACCGCTTCCTGCCCGATAAGGCCATCGACCTCATCGACGAGGCCGGTGCTCGCGCCCGCATCGCCGCCAACCGTGCGCCTGAGCCGGTGCGCGAGGCCGAGCATCGCGTCGAGGAGCTCAAGGCTGCCGCACAGGAGGCCACCGAGAGCGACGACATGAACAAGGCTGCCGAGATCACCGAGCAGCAGAAAGCCGCCGAGATTGAGCTCGCCGAGGCCAAGGCTGCCTGGACGGCCGAGCTCGACGCCAGCCCGCTCACCATGATGTCGCCCAGATTGCCGACATCGTGTCCGTGACCTCGGGCGTGCCGGTGTCTTCGCTCACCGAGAGTGAGAGCCGTCGCCTGCTGCAGACCGAAAGCGTGCTCAAGACGCGCATCATCGGTCAGGATGAGGCTGTCGAGGCAGTTGCCAAGGCCGTGCGCCGCAGCCGTTCGCCGCTCAAGGACCCGCGTCGCCCCGGCGGCAGCTTTATCTTCCTGGGTCCCACCGGCACGGGCAAGACCGAGCTCGCCAAGACGCTCGCCGAGTACCTCTTTGGCAGCAAGGATGCACTCATCAGCTTCGACATGTCCGAGTTCGGTAGCGAGTTCGAGGTCTCCAAGCTCATCGGTAGCCTCCGGGTTACGTCGGTCACGACGAGGGCGGTCAGCTCACCAAGCCGTTCGTCGTCACCCGTACTCGGTCGTGCTGTTCGACGAGATCGAGAAGGCGCACCCCGATATCTTCAACATTCTGCTGCAGGTGCTGGAGGAGGGCCGCCTGACCGATAGCCAGGGCAAAACGGTCGACTTCCGTAATACCGTGATCATCATGACGTCCAACGTGGGCGCCCGCGAGATTGCGCAGGATGCGAGCGTTGGCTTCGGCACCACCGGCGAGCAGGGCCTTACCTCGAGCGAGATTAAGGGCCGTGCAATGGGCGAGCTCAAGCGCCTGTTCCGCCCCGAGCTGCTCAACCGTATCGACGACATCGTGGTGTTCCAGAAGCTCTCGGGCGAGAATCTCACCAAGATCGCTCACCTGCTGGTGGACGACCTGCGTCAGCGTTTGATTGCCAACGGCATGAACATTAAGCTCACCGATGCGGCCTATGACAAGATCGTGGCCGAGGGCACCGACCTCACCAACGGTGCGCGTCCGCTGCGCCGTGCCATCAAAAGCTCATCGAGGACCCGCTGTCCGAGGAGCTTCTGGCCGGCGAGTGGGGCGAGGGCGATACCGTCCTGTGCGACGTGACCGATGGCAAGTTTGTCTTTAGCCACGGCACGGGTGAGATCCCGGCACCGCGTCCGGCGGGCACGCTCGGTGGCGATACCGCTCCGGCGGCACCGCACACCGGCAACGCCGCGCCTGTGAGCAGTGGCGTGAGCTCGGGTCCCGGCGGCATGATGCAAGCCGGTTCCGGCGCGCTGTAGGGATTAACATAGCTTTGCGAAGGGGCACTCCTGTCGGGGCGCCCCTTTTTATGAGTAAATGGTGCTATACTCGAAATACAAATATGTATAGCAGAAGGAGCTAGCATGCCTATATCGGTACTCGACTCACGGCCGGTCCAGATGAATGTACGCATGGATCGCCAACTCAAAGAGGCTGGGGACGCCGTGCTGGCGCATATCGGCATGACGCCGTCTCAAGCGGTGCGGACACTTTGGAATATCTGGTCGTCAACGGACGCATGCCCTCGAGATCGGGGATTGCGGTACCGAGCTCTAACGTGCCAGCGACTGCGTCGGTGGAATCAAGGGTTACGCAAGGCAGCCACATCGTGCGCGATGCGTGCCTCAAATATGGCATCCCTGTTCCCGACCTCTTGGGTGACTACGATGACCTCTATGAGGAAGCAATGGCGGAGCGCTATCCCGAGTGGGTGGAGCTATGAGTGCAGACGGCATTCTCAAGTTGCTCATCGACACCAACGTATGGATGGATTACTTTTCTGGAAGGTCGGACCGGACAGCGGATGTTGTCCGTCTATTCGAGATTGCCGATGTCTCGGAGCAGATTGCCCTGTTTGCCTCGTCTCTTTCGGTCAAAGATGTCTCGTATCTTGTCTCGGCGGCGATTAAGAGGGAGTGCCGAAGGAAGAATGGTTCGCTGAGCGATAACGCCATTGCGGCGGCGGACGAAACGGCCTGGGCATGCGTTCGGCAGATGCGCGAGCTCGCCCTCATCGCGCCGGTCGGTGCAGACGAGGTCTTCGACTCCTTTGTGTTCAAGTATCATCACAACGACTTTGAGGACGACCTGATGCTGGGCGTCGCCAATCGCATTGATGCCGATTACGTCGTGACGAAGGACAAAAATCTCATTAAACATACCAATGGCGTATGCATAAACGTTGATCAAGCGTTGAGGTTGGTTAAAGGGTCCAACGTCCCTTCGGCGCGGCCCGTCTAAGCTGCTTTATCTTGATAAAGTGGCGTTTCCTCACCGTTAGCCGATGATGCGAGGGCGCTCGGCGTTTTCGACTGGTTTATGCAAACGAAGTCTGGGAATATACAAGGCGCATGTCTTATTGTCTAACCAGTTGCGCCAAGGAGGCACCATGGACTACAAGATTACTGGCTACGAACCCGCCCAGCTGTTCCATTTCTTTGAGGAGGTCAGCGCGATCCCCCGTGGGTCTGGCAACGAGAAAGGCATCAGCGATTTCCTGGTTGCATTTGCCAAGGAGCGCGGCCTCGATGTGTACCAGGACGAGGTCTACAACGTCATCATTCGCAAGCCCGCATCTGCCGGTGCCGAGAATGCCCCGACCGTGATGCTGCAGGGCCACATCGACATGGTGTGCGACAAGTTGGGCTCCGTTGAGCACGACTTTACGACCGATGGTATCGACCTGGTCGTCAAGGACGGCGTCCTCACCGCTAACGGTACCACTCTGGGCGCCGACAACGGTATCGCCGTCGCGCTTATGCTTACCGTGCTCAGCGACGATTCGATTGCCCATCCGGCCCTCGAGTGCGTATTCACCACCGACGAGGAGACTGGCCTGGTCGGCGCCGAGACGCTTGACAAGTCCCAGATTAGCGCCCGCACCATGATTAATCTCGACTCCGAGGAAGAGGGTGTTGCCACCGTCAGCTGCGCCGGCGGCGTCGTCGTTACCTACACCTGCCCCATCGTGCGCGAGCGCAAGACCGGTAGCACCTCACACTCGACATCTCCGGCCTGCTGGGCGGTCACTCCGGCTCCGACATCAACCTGGAGCGCGGCAACGGCAACCTCATCATGGCCCGCATCATCGACCGCCTGATGGTCGCCGGCGAGCCCGCCATCGTCAGCTTTAACGGCGGCACTAAGGACAACGCCATCAACCGTGAGTGCAAGGCCGAGCTGGTTTACGCCGACCACGCTGCCGCCGAGGCCGCGGCCAGATCGCAAAGGCATCATCGCCGACGTCACTGCCGAGCTCGAGGTCTTCGACCCCGGCTTTACCTGCACCGTCGAGATTGCCGACGACGCCGAGGTCGAGGCCATGGACCAGAAGTCCGCGCTTGCTCTCATCCGCGCTCTGCGTCTTGCCCCTAACGGCGTGATTCGCCGCAACGTCGCCACCGACGGCTCCGTCGAGGTTTCCTCCAACATCGGCGTGGTTGCCACCTCTGACGACCAGGTCAAGATCATGCTGTCCCCGCGCTCCTCGATCACCTCGCTGCAGAACGAGTTCAAGGACCGCCTGCAGATGCTGGCCGATGTCCTGGCTTCGACGCCAAGTTCGAGTTCGAGTATCCCGGCTGGAGCTATGCCGAGCATTCGCCGATCCGCGACGTCTTTGTCGAGAGCTATCGCGAGCTCTTTGGCTCCGAGCTGCGCATCGAGTCCATTCACGCCGGCCTTGAGTGCGGCCTGTTTGCCGAGGCCCTGCACGGCCTGGACGCCATCGCCGTGGGCCCGACGCTCTCCGATGTCCACACCCCGGACGAGAGCATGGAGCTCGCTTCTGCCGAGCGCTTCTACGAGTTGCTCATCGACGTTCTCAAGCGCCTCGCTGCGTAAAGATTGCGCTAGCAGCAGTGCGAGCCACGTGCTAGCGGATTGCAAATGACATTACGAGAGGGGACACCCGGTCTTTTGCGACGGGTGCCCCCTCTCTTCTTTTGGGAAATGGGAGATTACGGACACCTAGCCATATCCGCCTTGATGAGGTCGAGGGTGCGCTGGCAGTTTTCGCGGACGGGCCCGAGCATATGTTCGCGCAGGTCCGCCATGCCGGCAGATCGGCGTATTCGTCCATGACCTCTTCCATGCAAATGGGTACCTCGTAGGCGAGGTCCATCATGGTCGCAAAGCAAAACTTCTCGGTTAGCCCAGCATCGGTGAGTGCCGCTTCCAGCGCGGGGTCGCCCTCGCCATGGTATCGGCGGATAGCGTTGGGTCCGATACGCCCCACGCGATTCTCGCCGCCAACGCTCATGGCAAGGCGCGCCCGGCGGCGCATGCGCTCATACGCCAAACCCGACGCGACATCGTACATACGAGCCATCATGGCCGTGCCGCCGTTTCCGAGTAGCAGGGAATAGTTTTTCGCATGCGCATCCGGTGCACCGATAACGGCGTTGAAGAACAGTATCTGCGTAAACAGATACAGGTTAAGTTGATGATGGCTCGTATTGACGAGGAGTTCCTGAATATCGCGTGCGGTCGGGCCGCCGTCTGCCGTGTACTTTTGAGCGGGCATCACTCCAAGGGCCTGACAGAGGTCTTCTTGGTGTAGACGCATGATTGTTCCGTCTTTGGCTTTCACACGGTCATAGCGCTCAACAATGAGGGCGGGTTCGTCCTCAAATAAGCGATACTCAACGTTCGCCGTTGCGATACCCGCGCGCTGGGCGCTTTTCATGCAGACAAACTCATTAAGAGCTTCAAGTTTAAATCCGATAACGCCATTTTTGAAAATATGCGTCGTGGGCGAGGAGCCCACACATTCGCACCAGCGACCGTCTATGAGCGCGAGAGCGAACTTGCCTGATTGCCTCCGAGTGACCAACTTTCATCTAGGCCCATCCAGGATGCATTGTGGTCATCTCTGATCGACTTGAGACGGAGAGCAATATCGTGGTCGTCTATAGGGCGGTATTCGCCAGTGCGATGCAAGACGGCGTCGATATCTTCTTCGGCGCAAAACTGCACTCCGCCCGGACAGTCGAGTCCGATATGGCTGAGCAGCGCAACGGGATTATTGGGCCTGGCGTCGAATTCGACGGCAATCGCTTTTCGTTGGTCCTCGCTGTCGGGCAGAAGGCCAAACAAGTACGGATTCATGACCTGTTGGCCGTATGTGCGATTTGATACGGGAATGTTGGTCGATAGGGCTGGCCCGTCATAATCTTGATCGTAGGCAAAACTGACTAGACCGCTCTCATCTTGCATGAGCGTTCCTGCGGGTACGCCGCAAATAATAGTCCGAAGCGTTTTTCTGGCCATTGGCTATCTCCCTTCGGGCTTGGTTTGGGCAGATGCGTTTGCGGCAATTGAGACTCCGAGATTGGATATGCGAAATCGGCGAAGGCCTTGTCATAGAGCTCGGACGTAAAGGGGGCGTCTGCAAGAACCGGAATGGCGGCGCAGCGACGGTGGCTATGAGGGGGACGTTGAGCGTGATGGCACCTGGGGGTGCTACAAGGTTGCAAATCAGCATGCGGGGCGTCGATTGGTTGCTCGTTTTTCGATTCGTCGATATCCCCTTGAGCGGCGAGCGCCAGTCCAAGAGCGCCGAAAACCGCCAGCAGCTTGTCGAGCCGAATACCCGTGGCGTCTCCTAGCTCGAGCGATGCGAGCAGGCGCTCCGAAACGCCGGCTTTTTTAGCGAGGGCCGCGCGGGTGATTCCCTGCGACTCGCGTGCCTGGCGCACGTAGATGCCAGCTTGGCGCGGTGTGGTGATGGGAAGGGTATCCATGGCAATCTCCTAACGTGCAGACTTTTGCATCCTAGTATGACATGCAAAAGTCTGCATGAAAAGGCCTCATGCAAAACTCTGCATGAGCCTCATACGGACGTTTAGTTTTGAAGGGTGTTTTACAGCGCCAAAAACCCAAGTGTTCCAGCAGAATCTTGAGGCCGATAAGGATAAGCACGACGCCACCCACGATGGTGGCGGGTTTTTCATAGCGCGCGCCAAAGGTGTGGCCGATCGCTACGCCGGCAACGGAGAAGATAAACGTTGTGACGCCGATAAGCGATACGGCGGGGACGATGTCGACCGAGAGTGCGGCAAACGAGATACCCACGGCGAGCGCGTCGATTGAGGTGGCGATGGCGAGGATCAGGTACTCGCCCAGGTCGATCTTTTCGGCATCCTTGCCGTCGCCTTCATTCTCGTCCTCGATAAAGGCCTCCCACAGCATTTTGCCGCCGATAAAGGCCAAAAGGATAAAGGCGATCCAATGGTCGATGGGTCCGATGATGCCCATGAATTGACTGCCGAGCGCCCATCCGATTACGGGCATACCGGCCTGAAAGCCGCCAAAGAACAGGCCGAGCACCACGGCGACTTTAAGGTTGATCTTCTTCATGCCAAGCCCTTGCAGATGGATACGCAAAGGCGTCCATCGAAAGCCGATGGCGAGCAATACGAGCTCGGCGAGTCCCATAGTCTGGCTTCCTCTCTGCGGGCGGGCCCGCGTGTACCTCTTGGGGGAGCAACAAAAAAAGGCCCGTGGCGTACGCGCTGCGCGCACAGCCACGAGTCTCGTTCATTAAGGCAAGCCTAGACCGTTTTTTGGCCCAG
>ENA-OPZM01000934-OPZM01000934.1-human-gut-metagenome-genome-assembly--contig:-NODE-934-length-11247-cov-2.315737_pt1 | contig 11247 bp, 10 predicted proteins | sample MGYA00242478_ERZ504493 | MGnify/ENA primary metagenome ERZ504493 (study PRJEB26092, sample SAMD00036227) | human gut metagenome | host: Homo sapiens | study: EMG produced TPA metagenomics assembly of...
AAATCGCTTTTCCTATTATACCCTTTTTGTTGATACAGGGCAACTTTTTTTCTTCCCTATTCACGCCTTTTTCACACGATTTTGTGGTTATGCGAGTATTTCACTCCTGTGTGATCTGCAGCAGATCTTCACCAGTGCATGGCTCTTCTCCAGCAGATCGATCTTTTTCCTTTGAATTTCTCCGCCGCGGCGTGTAGACAAACGCCAGCGACTCCATCTGAAATTTCAGTTCGTCTCGGTATTTCTGCAGCAGCTCCGGAATCCGCGCCACATCGATTTTTGCATGCTGCTGTAAGGTGACTCGTACCGAATCGCCCATCTGTTTCAGCTCCGTCACATACGCACAGTGCGCCAGCGCTTTCAGTTCTGCAACAGCCAGAAGATTCTGTACATTTTTCGGCGGTTCCCCGAAGCGGTCGGTCAGCTCCTCCGTCATGTCCTCATACTCTTCCTTATTTTCAATCGCCGCAATTCGCTTATAGGTGTCAAGCTTCAGAGACTCGTTGCTGATGTAGCTGTCCGGAATATAGGCACTGACATTCAGATCAATCGTTGTCTCGAACGCTTCTGCCGGTGCGATGCCCTTCGCCTCCTGGACAGCCTCTGCGAGCATTTTACAATAGAGATCGTATCCAACCGATTCCATATGGCCCGACTGCTCTGCGCCCAGCAGATTTCCGGCACCGCGATCTCAAGGTCACGCATCGCAATTTTAAAGCCGCTTCCCATCTCCGTAAATTCACGGATCGCATGGAGACGCTTCTCCGCCACTTCCTTCAACATCTTGTTTCTGCGGTACATCAGAAATGCGTAGGAAGTCCGATTCGACCGTCCGACGCGGCCGCGGAGCTGATAGAGCTGTGACAGTCCCATCTGGTCGGAATCATGGATAATCATGGTATTGACATTCGAAATATCGAGTCCTGTCTCAATGATCGTTGTTGACACGAGCACATCGATCTCTCCGTTGATAAATCCGTACATGATCTTCTCGAGCTCGCGCTCCTTCATCTGCCCGTGCGCAAAGCCCACATTTGCATCCGGCACGAGCTTCTGGATCGTGTTCGCCATATCCGCAATCGACTGGACACGGTTATAGACATAGTAAACCTGCCCGCCCCGCGCAAGTTCACGGTTAATCGCCTCGCGGACCATTTCTTCATTGTATTCACAGACAAAGGTCTGGATCGGCTGGCGATCCTGCGGTGCTTCCTCGAGCACACTCATATCCCGGATGCCGATCAGGCTCATATGCATGGTACGCGGAATCGGTGTCGCCGTCAGTGTCAGAACATCCACATTTTTTTGCAGCTGTTTGATTTTTTCTTTATGCGTCACGCCGAACCGCTGCTCCTCATCGACAATCAGAAGGCCAAGATCTTTGAACTTTACGTCCTTCGACAGAACGCGGTGTGTTCCGATGACAATATCCACGAGTCCTTTTTTCAGATCCTCCAGCGTTTTTTTCTGCTCTGCCGGCGTGCGGAACCGGCACAGAAGATCAACGCGCACCGGAAAGTCCTTCATGCGCTCAACGAACGTATTGTAATGCTGCTGTGCCAGAATGGTGGTCGGAACGAGGTAGACGACCTGTTTGCTCTCCTGCACTGCCTTAAACGCTGCACGGATCGCAACCTCGGTTTTGCCGTATCCGACATCGCCGCAGATCAGGCGGTCCATAATCTTTTTGCTCTCCATGTCCGCCTTTGTCGCCTCGATCGCCGCAAGCTGATCGTCCGTCTCCTCAAATGGAAACAGTTCCTCAAATTCCTTCTGCCAGATCGTATCCTTTCCGACTGATAGCCGGATGACGCCTGCCGCTCGGCATACAGCTTCACGAGATCCTGTGCGATATTTTTTACCGCATGGCGAACCCGTGTTTTCGTCTTATTCCATTCCTGACCGCCGATTTTATTCAGCTTCGGCACCTTTGCAGCTTCGCCGGACGCATACTTCTGCAGCGTATCGAGCTGGGTGGCCAGCACATAGAGGTTCGATCCGCCCGCATACTCGATTTTCATGTAATCACGCGTTACGCGGTCCATCTCAATTTTCTCGATACCGCGGTAAATACCAAGACCGTGGCTCTCGTGCACGACATAGTCACCGATCGAAAGATCCGCAAAATTCTGGATTTTCTGACCGGAATACTCCGATTTCTTCCGGTTTTTCTTCTTCTCTTTTCCAAAAATATCCGTCTCTGTGATCAGCACAAATTTCTGCATCGGATATTCAAAGCCTCTGCGGGCCGCGCCGTGGATCAGCATGACCTCGCCCGGTTTCAGAACACGCTCCTCATTCTCGCTGTAGAAGGCCGGAATCTCCTCATTCTGCAGGTCCTCTGCCAGATGCTGCGCCCTCGTCCGCGACGGACTCGCCAGTACAATACGGTAACCCGCTTTTTTCCAGGATTTCAGATCTTTTACCAGAAGCGGGAACTGATTGTTATACGAATTGACCGATTTCACCGTCACACTGAATTCGTCACGGATATTCCACTCGCCCTTCTGCGGCTCCATCAGCGATACGGCAACACAGCCGCGGCGGTTCAGTTTTGCCACAAGCTCCGCCGTACTGCACATCAGCTTCGCCTGTCCCGGCAGGAGGTATCCCTTTTCGAGACGGTGGCTCACGCTCTCCTGAAATTCTGCTTCCAGCGCATCGGCACACTCGATGATGCGGTTCGGCTCATCGAGGAAAATGCGGCTGTTCTCCGGCAGATACTCAAGAAACGAGACGGTCTCCGGATAAAAATAATGAAGATACTGCTCCACTCCCTGCAGAATTTCGCCCTCGCCGATCTGATCGCAGATTTCCTCTGCCGCATGGCGGATCCTTGCCGCTTCCTCTGTCATCATTTTGTCGCGGAATTTTGTGCTTTGCGCTTTCGCCTCTTTTTTTATAGCTTTTACACCGCGCGCAATCGTGTCCTCTGTTAAAATCAGCTCCGATGCCGGATAGATTGTGATTTCCTCGAGGTTTTCAATCGACCGCTGGCTCTCCGCATCGAAGCTTCGGATGGAATCTATCTCATCGCCCCAGAGCTCAATCCGGATCGGGTTCTGTTCCGTCAGCGGATAAATATCGAGAATGCCGCCGCGGACGGAAAACTGACCGGTCGACTCCACCTGAAAGGTACTCTCATAGCCGAGCCGCACCAGCTCTTTTCTTATTTTATCCAGATCGAGTTCGCTGTCATTGCGCAGATGGATGCAATGTTTTTCGAACACGCCAAGAGGCAGAAGAAAGTCCATACATCCCCCTACACTGGTGATGATGGTAACTTCCTTCCGCTCAAGAAGTGCCTGGATCACCTGAAGCCGCTGCCGGATCAGCAGATTTCCGTGAATGTCTGCCTGATAGAAAATCAGGTCCTTCGCCGGATAATACAGCGTCTCCGCATCGTACAGCCGGTAATCCTCATATAATTCTTTTGCTTTTAATTCATTTTCCGCGATCAGAAGCCGCACCGGGGCATCCTCGGAGAGACCTGCGATCATATGGGCTTTCTGGCTTTCCAGACAGCCCGAGATCACCGTCACACCTGCGGTTCCTTTTTTCAGATCACGGAACAGCTCGTCAAAACGGGCAATTTCTTTGATCGGTTCTAATAACGCTTTCATTTTCCTTACTCTGCCGGGTTTGCAGATTTGCAGTTATACTCGTTCATGGCTGCGTCCACATCCCCGTTCAGCATCTGCTCGATTGCTTTTGCCGCATGCTCGATCGCCAGATTTACAAGGGGACGTTCGTCTTTCGTAAACGGACTTAACACGTAGTCCGCCAGATCCCAGTTTTTCGGTTTCTCACCGACGCGACCTTCACACGCATAAAATGGTCGGTGCCAAGATTAGCGATGATGTTTTTGATGCCATTGTGGCCGCCCGCGCTTCCTTTTTTTGCGGATACGGATCTGTCCCGGCGCCAGGCTGATATCATCGTAAACCACGATCAGCTCGCTCTCCGGATCCACTTTGTAATAGTTCACCAGCTCCCGCACGGACTCACCGCTCAGGTTCATATATGTCATCGGCTTTGCAACGATAACCTTCTGACCTGCGATCATGCCTTTTCCGAACAGAGCCTTGTGGCCTGTACCGGAGGAAGGGATCTGATATTCATCGATCAGATAATCGATGGTATCAAATCCGACATTGTGCTTCGTCCCTTCGTACTGGCGCGTTGGATTTCCCAGACCTACTATAATATACATAAATTCTCCTGTCATCAGACCATTTCCGGCGCAGTTTTTGTTCACGTCACGGTCAAAACGGATATTCTCCATCCACTTCGCTACTTGCGCATAACCGAATAGCTGCTTCGCCGCACCGAAAAATGATATATTGTTTTTCCATCTGTCATAAAGAAAGAACACGAACAAAAGAGCAGCCTTTTCCTGCTCTTTTATTCGCTGAAATGCTTCGGCAATGTTTAGTTAAAGTATACCAGCTCGCTCTCCGGTTTCTTGGCCGGTTTGATTTCTTTTGCATACAGAACCGGGCCTTCGCCATCGTAAACCTTCATATAGCCCCATTTTACCGTTGCAGTCACGTCAACCCAGGAACCCATTACGAGAGATTTGGCGCTTGCGCATTTGCAGACATAGCCGATAAAAGAAGTATCATCTGCACAGCAGGTCATTGCCATACGACCCGGAACAAAGAAATCGGCTCCGACATCCTTGCTCTTTAATACCATACCGCGGAAATGAACGGTTTTACCCTCGTAACGCTCCGGGTTGTCGCCCATATCGACATACCAGATTCCGTAATCGGCGTCATCAATCTCGATCACATCGGCATCGGTATCAAACGGCATCTGATCCTCAAAAATGTTGTCAATTTCGCCTTCTTCGTTCTCAAACAGAACATCGCATGCCTGGTTGACTACTTTGATACTGCGTCGGAATGCCGGAAGCGGATCTTCCGGACGACAGCGGTTGAACATAACCATATCCGCATTTTTTGCCATCTCCATGAAAACAGATTTCATATTCTGCATATAAATCTGGAAGCAGCTTGCATCGACCGTCACAATCTCCTGTACAATGCCCCAGCCGCGCGGCAGCTCCATTTCTTCCAGTTTTTTTACACTCCAGAGCGGATTGTATTCCAGAATAATACGCTCCGGGCGATATTTACGGTTCAGTTTTTTCAGGTAATCTAAGGTAAACTGCTCCGGTCCTTCTACGATTTCCAGTACTGTATTGTGTTTGAGCAGTTCTTTTTCGTCATACTCTACCTCACCCTCTTCGGTTGTGATCAAAAGGGTCGGCCCGTCAATCTGGAAATATTCCTGTGCTACGGTAAAATTGATAAAAGAGGTTTTTCCACTCTCCAGAAATCCTGTTATGAGATAAATCGGAATTTCTACTTCGTCTTCTTCGTACATTTTGTACCTCCGTTGTCTTTGACGTACTCCCGGAATCTTTCTGCACTTGCTTTTGCGGCTGAGATTCCGGGCGTGCCTTTTGCTTTGTCTCTAAATCAAGAAAAAAGCTGCCACATCGGATTTTGTTTCTGATGCGGCAGCTTCACTACAGTTCACAGGTACCCTGCGGACCGTAATTTTCGCAGCTACTTTGTATTTTTACAGTCCGAACAGCTCTGCCAGCTTATCTTCTGCTAATTTGGAACCGATGACACAGATTCTTCCGGTGAATTCCGGTGCTCCGTCACGTACTTCGTACTCTTCCGGAACCATATCGAAATAGATCCACTGTCCATCGGCGCCTGCTACCATACCTTTGGCCCGAAGAACCATACCATAAGCGGTATCCTCGGAAAGTTTCTTTAAGATGCCTTCGATCTGCTCTTTGGTGAAGGTCTTCACAGTCTCCTGACCCCAGCTTGTGAAAACTTCGTCTGCGTGGTGATGATGGTGATGCTCGTGACCGCAGCCACACGCATCATCGTGATGATGATGCTCATGGTCGTGATCGTGACCGCAGCAGCATTCGTCATCATGGTCATGATGGTGATGCTCGTGTTCCTCGTGCTCGTGACCGCAGCAGCATTCGTCATCATGGTCGTGATGATGGTGCTCGTGCTCCTCGTGATCGTGACCGCAGCAGCACTCGTCATCATGATCGTGATGATGGTGCTCATGCTCCTCATCGTGGTCATGGCCGCAGCAGCACTCGTCGTGGTCATGATGATGGTGATGATGCTCTTCCTCTTCTACCTGCGCAAGGTTGATGATGGCACCTTCCATCGTATCGAGTACTTTCTTACCACCCAGTACTTCAACCGGTGTGGTAATAATGTGTGCTTCCGGATTCAGTTCGCGGAGCATTTTTACAGCTGCCTCTACTTTTTCCGTATCGGCTTTATCGGTACGGCTCAGGATGATGGTTCCTGCGCTCTTTACCTGATTCTCGAAGAATTCGCCGAAGTTTCTGAGATACATTTTGCATTTCATAACGTCGACTACGGTTGTTGCGGAATTCAGGGCTACGCCTGCTTCTTTTTCTACGCCGTCTACCGCTTTGATGACGTCGGAGAGTTTACCTACGCCGGACGGCTCGATGATGATGCGGTCCGGGTGATATTTGGTGATAACGTCTTTTAACGCTGCGCCGAAGTCTCCTACAAGAGAGCAGCAGATGCAGCCGGAGTTCATTTCACGGATTTCGATACCGGCATCTTTTAAGAAGCCTCCGTCGATTCCGATTTCACCGAATTCGTTCTCGATCAGGACAACCTGCTGGCCTTTCAGTGCGTCTCCGAGGAGTTTTTTGATCAGGGTTGTTTTTCCTGCGCCCAGGAAACCTGAAATAATGTCTATTCTTGTCATTGATTTAACCTCTTTATCTTGTTGATTCCGTTTATAGTTAGCTGCAAAAGGGCCGAAGTTTATCCTCCGCCCCACACTCACGCTTATTATAGCAACCATAGAACAAAAAATCAAGAGAATTTCCCTTGCTTTTTCTGCATTTCACCATTATAATATATTACATGTCTTTTCTACTTTAACGCGTTGAATGGGCAAATCATTTTACCTATGAATGGGGGATTTTTTTATGAGTGGAACGAAAGAAAAAAAACTCAATCTGCCACAGTCACTGCTTTTGCTGCTGCTGATCATCGTATCCGTCGCAGTCTGTATCCGCCTGAAAACCGGCGGTCCTATGATCGGCCTGTTTGCAAGCTGGATTTTTATCTATCTGTTTTGTAAAATTTTCGGTATTTCTTACGCCAAAATTGTTGCCGGCGCATACGATGCCATCCGTATGGTCGTCCCGACGCTCTGCCTTCTGATGGCCATCGGTGTCATGATCGGCACCTGGCTGCAGAGTGGCACCATTGCCACCATCATTTCCTGGGGCTTAAAAATGATTAACCCGTCCTGGCTGCTGCCTCTGACGCTGCTGTTCTGCTCCATTTTGAGTATTGTAACCGGTACTTCCTATGGTTCCGTCGGAAGCGCAGGTGTTGCCATGATGGCGATCGGAAACGCCATGGGTATCCATCCTGGCATGGTAGCCGGTGCTGTCATCTGCGGTGCCATGTTCGGTGACAAATTAAGTCCTCTTTCCGATACCACAAACCTTGCTCCGGCCGTTGCAGATGCCAAACTTGGCGATCATATCCGCTCGATGCTCTGGACCACCCTTCCAACGTATGTAATTACCTTAATTCTTTTTACTATTCTCGGTTTCCAGCAGACCAGCGGAAGCTATACCGAGGGAAGCATTACCGTTTACATCGATGCTTTAAACGGTGAATTCCGGCTCGGATGGATTACCATGATCCTGCCATCCTGATTATTGTATTGCTCCTCTGCAAAGTAAATGCGATCTCTGCACTTGGTCTTTCCAGCTTCGCTGCCGGATTTGTTTCCTATTTTGTGCAGCACGATACTCTGCAGGGCATCATCCGCACAGCTTACAACGGTTACACAACCGCAATCGAAGAACCGGTATTACAATCCATCTTAAACCGCGGCGGCATGGGAAGCATGCTCCAGTACGTAGCCATTATCTGCTTTGCTGTCGGCATGGGCGGCATGCTGGAAAAACTCGGTGTACTGGATCACATTCTTCAGGCGATTGTAAAGAGAATCAACAGCGATGGAAGTATGATCCTGGCAACGATGATTGTCGGTTACGTGACCAGCCTCATCAGCTGCTCTCAGCCGATGGCACACGTTCTGACCGGCCGTCTGATGGCACCTGTCTTTCAAGAGCGCAAGGTTGCACCGGAAATTCTTTCCCGCTGTCTCGAAGACTCCGGAACTATGGCTGGTCCTATGATTCCATGGCATGGCTACGGCGTATACATGGCCGGCACGCTTGGTGTTGCATGGTCGGCATTTTTCCCGTACTTATTCCTGCTTTACCTGACCCCGGTTTTCAGTATTTTCTATGGATTTACCGGAATTTCCATTAAGCATCTTCCGGAAACCCAAAACAATGAATCAAAAGAAGAGAAATAAGGCAAAAGCAGAAATCGTAACAGAAAATCATAAACAGAAACAGAAACAAAAAAGAAAAGGAAAAGAGAAAGAATGCAGACAAAACTTGTTCTTCTCGGAACCGGCACACCAAATGCGTGTCCGAATGCCAACGGACCTTCCTCCGCTGTCGTGGTCGGTGACCGTGCTTATCTGGTAGATTTTGGCCCTGGCGTTGTCCGCCAGGCCTCAGCCGCCTATTTTAACGGCGTGGATGCCCTGCGGCCGGATCTTCTGACCGTTGCCTTCTGTACGCACCTTCACACAGACCATACCGCAGGGTACCCGGATCTGATTTTCACTCCGTGGGTGCTGGAGCGCCCGGTTCCATTGAAAGTTTTCGGGCCAAAGGGCTTACAGCACATGACCGATCATATCTTACAGGCCTATGAAACCGACATTGATTTCCGAATTCACGGTTTCGAAAAAGCAAACGAATCCGGCTACCGCGTTGAGGTAACAGAAATTGAATCCGGCATTGTCTACCGGGATGACCTGGTTACGGTGGAGGCTTTTCCGGTCAGCCACGGAACACTGGAATGCTACGGCTATAAATTCACCACACCGGACCGCACAATCGTCATTACCGGCGATACCGCTCCGCTGGATCTCGTGGCAGAAAAATCGAAAGGCTGTGATATCCTGCTGCACGAAGTGGAATACGCCGCCGGAATCTCCTGCCGCGAACCAAAATGGCAGAAATACCACCGGGAAGTGCATACGTTAAGCACGGATCTTGCCGGTGTTGCAAAAAAGGCAAATCCGAAACTGCTCGTTACGTATCACCGGATTTACCATATGAATGTACAGGATAACCACAAAAACCTTGCCGCCGAGATGGCATGGCGCGATGCCGCGATTCTGGATGAAATCCGGGATGCAGGGTATGACGGATATGTCGTGAACGGAAAAGACCTGGATGTATTTTAAAATACGGGGCAGCGTACCAATCTGGTTTACGAATTGGTACGCTGCCCCGTTCGTTTTGGGATGAGCCCGGAGACGCTTTCTATTTTCATTTACCCGACTGGCAGATTCTACCATACTCTGCGTTATTTCAGAACTGTTTTTTCTTTGACATTAACCTCCTCAGAACGTATAATCATAGTATTACAACTCTGGCAAAACAGCAGGATTTTCTGCTGTTTGTCGTTACAGGAACCTGATCCGCAGACGGCTTGCACAGTCTGCCTTTCGTTGCGTTCCAGAAGGATGTTTTATATGGCAGCTAACTACTGCGAAACCCGTAAAAAGCGCCGGTAAAATTCCCGGCAGTACCTTGAAAATCATTGCGATGGTCTGTATGCTGATCGACCACACTGCAGCTGTACTTTTCGACCGAATCCTGATTTCCCGTGGTCTTCTGGATGCGGTGAACGCTTCGGACGGAGGCGCATCATTTCTCTCCACAGGAAACACAGCTGTGATTTATTACGCGGACATGATTATGCGTGCCATCGGACGAATCAGTTTCCAATTTTCTGTTTTCTGTTAATTGAGGGATTTCTGCATACACATGATGTGAAAAGTATGCTCTGAATCTTGGTATTTTCGCACTGGTTTCAGAAGTTCCGTTTGACCTTGCATTTGCGGGAAAACCGTTTTATCTGAATTATCAGAATGTATTTTTCACTCTGTTTATCGGCCTTGTGATGATGATTTTCCTGCAGAAGATTGATGAAAAACGCATCAGGACGGTACAAACTGGCGGGGAGCCAACTGGAAAGTTTCCATTGGAAAACTGCTGGTGATCGTAGCGGCATGCACTGTTGCTACACTGCTGAAAACCGATTACAGTGCGATGGGAATTCTGACGATTGTTCTGATGTATAACTTGCGTAACAATAAGATGTATTGTATTGGAATTGCTGCGCCGTACTTACGCTGCTGAGCCTGAATGAAATCACCTGTTTTCTGGCGATGATCCCGGTGCATTTTTATAACGGAAAACGAGGATTGAATCTGAAGTATCCGTTTTATGCGTTTTATCCGGTGCATCTGCTGGTGCTGTTTGCGATTGCGGCGGTACTGGGGATGGCGGGGGTTGCGGTTGTTTAAAAAACGGACACCCGGAAGTGCACCTGCGCCGCCTGGGACTGTGCCCTGGGGCACAGTCCCAGACGACACAGACGCACTTCCGGGCTGACATTGAGGCGGGCGGTGGGGAGGTCTGGATTTGCTGCGCAAATCGGCGTGAGATTCTACTTAATATACTTCTTAACTTCCAACGGATACCCCAAAAGCTCTTCGCTGCGAATCACTTCAAAATTCTCCGGTTGAAAATCTTTGCGTAACGTCACAGTGTTCAGGCAATGATATCCCAATCTATGATAGAGTTTCATCGCTCCAAAATTTCGCGCAGCTACCTCAAGATAGACAGATTCAGAATACTTTTTTATCTCGGCTTCAACCAGCGCAATCGCATGACTTCCGTATCCGTTTCCCTGGTATTCCGGAAGTACGAAAAGATCTTCGATCCAGTCAACTTCCGCCCCGCGGCTTCCGAGATGCACAAATCCAATGGGGATCTCTTCTTTTAAGATAAAATAAAACACATGCCCTTTGTCTGTCCAGGCAGCAAGATTCTCCGCGGCCTCTTCGTCGGTTATAACATAATCACCATGAGCCAGCCAAAAGCCTCGAATCAGCTCTTTTGCAAGTTGTGCTTCGTTTTCATATTTCTGTAAAGCTATAATTTCATTCATTTTTTCATCTCCCTTGTTTTTTTAACCGAATCAAGTAAGTCCCCACCCACTGCTTATTACTTTTCGCAATGGAAGCAGGGGACTTGTT
>ENA-OPZM01000938-OPZM01000938.1-human-gut-metagenome-genome-assembly--contig:-NODE-938-length-11195-cov-7.493224_pt1 | contig 11195 bp, 13 predicted proteins | sample MGYA00242478_ERZ504493 | MGnify/ENA primary metagenome ERZ504493 (study PRJEB26092, sample SAMD00036227) | human gut metagenome | host: Homo sapiens | study: EMG produced TPA metagenomics assembly of...
CCGGCCGGGACAGATTCTCCCGGCCGGGGAGAAATGTCACCGTAGGTGACAAAGAGGGGAACGGATGTCGCGCAGCGACAAAAAGGGGAATCTGTCGCCGTAGGCGACTGGGGGAGGTGGCTCCCTTTTTGCGCACCTTGCCCAAAAAGGCGGGAAATATTTTTCTCTTCCTGCGTGAATGGGGGGTTATTTTGCATCAAGTCGCACTTGCGGGGAGGGGGTAGCATCTGTTAAACTTATAGTCACGAAGAAAGCAACGCCACGCTACAACAAAGAACGGAGAATGACCCTTATGAAAAAACTGGCAAGACTGACCGCCCTTTTGCTCACCGGTGCGCTGCTGCTGGCGCTGACCGCCTGCGGGGCTGCGCCGCTTGCGCCGGAGCAGCAGGCAAAGCAGCGGCTGCTGGGCGAGATCAACAGCTACCGCGCGACCCTTGAGTTTGCTGCGCCGCTTGAGGAAGTAAAACAGCTCTCTGATGCCGAGCAGATCTGGGTAGAGCAGTTCCGCGCCGCCGGCAAGACCGAGCTGCCAGAGAGCACAACGAACAAAACCCATCAGAAATGGGAAAGCATGACCGCGGGCTGGACGCAATGTGGTACTTTCGGCTTGGGTATGAAGAAAGATGCGAGTGGCGAGTGGATCGACATTCTGCTTGCCAAGGTTCCAGCCAATCACCCGGAGCAAGGCAGAGCTGTCGGAAGCTTGAACCATCCTGCCTTTAATCGCAGCGCTTGCACGAAAATCGGCATTGCCGTTGTGACCATCGATGGACAGATGTACTGGACCTGCAGCGTGTATGACTGATTTCCCCTTCCCTGCATAGAAGAGCACTCCTTGAACCAAACAAAGCCGGACAGCTTGCGGGCTGTCCGGCTTTTGGTTTTGCTTGATCTACAGGCTGTTACTTATTCTTGTACATATCCTGATAGTAGTTCTGGTAATCACCGCTGGTGACATGGTCCATCCACTCCTGATGGTTCAGGTACCAGTCGATGGTCAGCACGATGCCCTTCTCAAAGGGGGTCTCGGGGTACCAGCAAGATCGTTCTTGATCTTGGTGGGGTCGATGCCATAGCGGCGGTCGTGGCCCAGACGGTCGGCCACATGCTTGATGAGATCCTCGCTGATGCCCTCGTCCTGCAGACGGTCATGCAGCTGGTTGATGATGGTCTTGACGATGAAGATGTTGGGGCGCTCGTTGTGGCCGCCCACGTTGTACACCTCACCGACCTTGCCGCCGTTGGCTACCATGTCGATGGCCTTGCAGTGATCTTCCACATACAGCCAGTCGCGGATCTGCATACCGTCGCCGTAGATGGGCAGCTGCTTGTGGTGCTTGACGTTGTTGATCATCAGGGGGATCAGCTTCTCCGGGAACTGGTAGGGGCCGTAGTTGTTGGAGCAGCGGGTGATGTTCACGGGCATGCCGTAGGTATCGTGGAATGCCATAACGAACATATCGGCGCTGGCCTTGGAGGAAGAATAGGGGCTGTGGGGGCACAGGGGGGTGGTCTCCATAAAGAAGCCGTCCGCACCCAGTGCGCCGTACACCTCATCGGTGGACACCTGCAGGTACTTCTTGCCCTCTTTCCAAGTCTTGGCATCGGCATCATACCATGCTTCCTTGGCGCGCTGCAGCAGGTTGACGGTGCCCATCACGTTGCTCTGCACAAAAATTTCGGGGTTCTTGATGGAGCGGTCCACGTGGCTCTCGGCGGCAAAGTTGATGACGTAATCGAAATCGTACTTCTGGAACAGGCCTTCCACCAGCTCCTTGTCGCAGATATCGCCCTGCACGAACACATGGCGGGGGTCGCCCTCCACATCCTTCAGGTTTTCCAGATTGCCGGCGTAGGTCAGCTTATCCAGATTGACCAGCAGGATCTCCGGGTATTTCTTGAGCATATAATGCACAAAGTTGGAGCCAATAAAACCGGCGCAGCCGGTGATCAGATAGGTTTTCATAGGTTCAATTTCCTCTTTTCAGTCTTTCATCCGTTGTCGCCGTCCCAGTGGGCGAAGAAGCAGGCCAGAGCGTCCTTCCAGTCGCGCACATCGTTGCCCACGGTGCAGCGCAGCATCCGGTTGTCCAGTGCGCTCCACTTGGGGCGGTCGGCGCTTTCCGGGTGCTTTGCCTTGTATTCCTCACTGGTGCAGGGTGCCACAGCGGCATCCACGCCGGACAGGCGGATGATCTCGGACGCAAAATCATACCACGAGCAGATGCCCTCGCCGGTGCAGTGATACAGGCCGTACTCGTGGGTCACGCACAGCTGCAGGATCTCGTGGGCCAGATCCACCGCGTTGGTGGGGTTGCCGCACTGGTCATTGACCACTTCCAGCTTGCCAAACTTCTTGCCTGCGTTCACGATGGTCTTGACGAAGTTTTTTGCCGTAGTAGCTGTAGAGCCACGCGGTGCGCACGATGAAGTGACGGTGGCAGAACTGCTCCACATACTTTTCGCCCATGAGCTTGGTAGAGCCATAGGCGCTGATGGGGCCGGGAATGGTGGCTTCGTCCTGTGCAACGCCGCCGTTCTCACGGCCGGAGAACACATAATCGGTGGAGACGTGTACCAGTCGTGCACCGGTCTTTTCCGCTGCCTGTGCCAGATTGCGGGGGCCGAGGGCGTTTTGCCTTGAAGGCGGCATCATGGTTCACTTCGCAGCCGTCCACATTGGTGTAGGCAGCGCAGTTGATGATGACATCCGGGCGGTTGCGGCGGATGAACTCGTCCACCATTTTGTAGTTGGAGATATCCAGATCCGGCAGGTCCACGGCGATCACCGTGGCATTGAGCAGCTTTTCGGGGATGGGGCCGATCTCGCTGCGGCCTTCGCGCAGCTGCTTGAGGATCTCGGTGCCCAGCTGACCCTTGCAGCCGGTAACAATGATTTTCATATGGGTATGCCTCTCTTTTGCTTAATAGCGCAGCTTGCCGTCTGCAACGTTCTTCAGGTGCTGGCCGTAAGGACTCTTGCCGTAGCGCTCAGCGCTTTCCAGCAGGGTGTCGCGGTCGATCCAGCCGTACTTGAAGGCGATCTCTTCCGGCGCACTGATCTTGATGCCCTGGCGCTTCTCGATCATGCGCACAAAATCGGCTGCTTCCACCAGACTGTCCATGGTGCCGGTGTCCAGCCATGCAAAGCCGCGGCCCAGCAGCTGAACATCCAGCTCGTCCTTCTTCAGATACATGTCGTTCAGGGTGGTGATCTCCAGCTCGCCGCGGGCAGAGGGCTTGACCTGCTTTGCCATCTTCACGACCTCTTTGTTATAGAAGTACAGGCCGGTGATGGCGTAGTTGGACTTGGGATGCTGAGGCTTTTCCTCCACGCTGAGCACCTTGCCGTCCTTGTCGAACTCCACGATGCCAAAGCGTTCCGGGTCCTGCACATAGTAGCCGAACACGGTGCAGCGGCCTTTGTTTTCCGCATTGGCAGCGGCGGTCTTGAGGATCTTGGAGAAGCCGTTGCCGTAGAAGATGTTATCGCCCAGGATCATGGCGCAGCAGTCGTCGCCAATGAACTCTTCACCCAGAATGAAGGCCTGTGCCAGACCGTCCGGAGAGGGCTGAACTTTATACTGCAGATGGATGCCGTACTGGCTGCCATCACCCAGCAGCGCCTCAAAGCGAGGCGTATCGGTCGGGGTGGAGATGATCAGGATGTCCTGAATGCCTGCCAGCATCAGCGTGGACAGGGGGTAATAGATCATCGGCTTGTCGTAGACCGGCAGCAGCTGCTTGCTGGTGACCATGGTCAGCGGGTAAAGCCGGGTGCCGGCACCGCCGGCAAGAATGATACCTTTCATATTTGTGCACTCCTTTAAAATAGATTGAAAAGTTGTGCAGCTGTACGCCGCCAGATGGGAGACCGCCGGATGACGTATGGATTCAAAGCGGAGCTGCGTCCGCTGTAAACAAATTCAGGAGCCCGCTCTCCCCTGCCCGGAACGGCAAAATGATAGCAGTTCACTTTATTTTACTATCAAATCACACAAAAAGCAAGAAAGAACGGCTTTCCCGAAAAATTTTCCGGAAAAGCGTTCTGAAACACCTTCAGTCTCGCATTTGTTCCGCCCAAAAGGCCCCCCTCTCCGAGGGGGCTGGCAATGCCGCAGGCATTGACTGGGGGAGTTACCACGCAAAGCCCCACTTGGAGAAATAGCGCAGCAGGCTGCGCAGCTGCCACAAAAAGGGCTTCAGGCTGCGGTGCGCGGCGCGGTGCCATGCATGGATAGCCGTATACTGGGGCACCAGATACGCTTTGCCCCGGGTGCGCATCTTCTGGGTGAGGTCGGCATCCTCCACGTACATGAAGTAGTCCTCGTCAAATCCGCCCACAGCCTTGAACACCGCAGTGTCCACGGCCGAGAAGCTGCCGGTGCAGAACTCGATCTCGGTGGGGCTGGTCAGGTCTTTGTCCGCCATGAGATAGCGCTCGTTGTACTTTGCCCAGAATTTCAGGCAGGGCAGCTGGCGGTACACCATGGCCCGCACACTGCACCGGCGCAGCGGCAGACGCTGGGGCCGCCCGTCCGGGAAGGTGAGCGCGGGCCGCGCCATCACCACGCGGGGTGCTGTGCCATCCAGTCCGCAAGGTCACTCAGCGTATCCGCAGTGAGCTGGATATCCGGGTTCAGGATAAAGTGCACCCGGCTTTGCAGCAGGCTGAGCACCGTGTTGTGGCCGGTGCCAAAGCCGCCGTTCTCTGTGCGGCAGAGCACCTCCACCTTCTGGTCCTTGCGGATGTGCAGGGTGCCGTCCTTTGCGGCCTTGGCAAGGCACTGGCCGCTGCCGTCCGGGCTGGCGTTGTCCACCAGATACAGCGTCAGCGGGTGGCGGCGGGTGCAGTCCAGCACGGTCTGTGCCGCCCTGAGCGCTTCATCCGCGCGTTATAAACTACGATACAAGCAGAAAGCTCCACCGGGGTTCCTCTTTTCAATCAAAAATTCCTCATAAAGCTCGCCCTTCGGGAGAGCTGCCTGCGCAGCAGACTGAGAGGGTTTTACTCCAGCGGTTTGATGTCAAAGCTGAAGTCCTCTTTCATCAGGTCAAAGTTCGGGTTCATGCAGGGGTCGCCTGCGGCCAGCTGCTTTGCCCACCGCTTCTGGAAGCGCTCCACCTCCGAGATGAAGCGCTTGCGCTTGACCGGGTTCTCGTCCAGACCGCGGCTCTTGCTCTCGTAGTGGTACAGCTGTGCAAACGGGGTGAACACGTTGGTATAGCCCGCTTCACGCACGCGCACGCAGAAGTCCACATCGTTGAAGGCCACAGCAAAGCTCTCGTCCAGACCATTCACCTGCTCGTAGACGCTCCTGCGCACCATCAGGCAGGCAGCAGTGACCGCATACACATCCTGTGTATAGACCAGACGTCCCATATAACCGGGGTGGCCCACCGGGAAGTTCTTGTGCATGTGGGCCGCAAGGGTCAAAAAGCCGAAGCCGATGCCCGCGTGCTGGATGGTGTTGTCCGGATAAAGCAGCTTTGCGCCCACGCAGCCCACACGGTCCTGCTGGGCGTACATGAGCATTTCCTCGATCCAGCGCGGAGAAATAACCTCGGTATCGTTGTTGAGCAGCAGCAGGTATTCGCCGGTGGCTTCCTTTGCGCCAAAGTTGTTCAGGGCGCTGTAGTTGAAGCCGGTGCCCTGCCATGTGATCACCTTCAGGTTCTTGTGCTCCTTCTGCAGCTTTTCATAGCAGCGGAAGGTGGCTGGCTCCCTGCTGTTGTTCTCGATGACGATGATCTCAAGATCCTCATAGGTGCTCCTGCGGTAGATGGACTCCACGCAGGTGCGCAGGTCGGAAGAATGGTCGCAGCTGGGGATCAGGATGCTGACCCGGCCCGGCTTTGTGATGGTATAGTCCGTCTTATAGAAGCCCGGCGTACCCGGGATCATGGAAACTTCATCCACCGGCACACCCACACGCTCGTAGTGGGCATACAGGGCCTTGACCGCAGCTTCCAGACAGTAGGTCTTGGCCGAAATGTTGCTTGCCACGCTGGTGGGGCTGGAGCGCCAGTAGTACAGCAGATGCGGGATATGCACGATCTTGTGCGCCTTTTCGGTCAGGCGCAGGTAGAGATCATAGTCCTGACTGCCGTTGTAGGCTGCACGCTCATCGCCGCCCACAGCGGCCAGCAGCTTTGCGCTGAACACGCTCAGGTGGCAGATATAGTTGTTGGAGCGCAGATTATCCAGCATATAATCCGGCTTGAAATGGTAAACGGTCAGATGGTCGATGTCGCCCTCAAAGGTCACTTCATCCGTATACACAAAGTCTGCGCCCTGTTCGGCAATGGCCTGTGCCACGTACCACAGAGCACAGGGGTGCAGGATATCATCGTGGTCCAGCAGGGCGATGAACTCGCCCGTTGCCAGCGCAAAGCCCTGATTGGTGTTGCCCGCAATGCCCTCGTTCTTTTCCAGCTTCTGGTAACGGATGCGGGGGTCTTCCGCAGCACGGGCTGCTACGGTCTGGCCCACCGTCTCGTCCTGTCCGGCATCCACAAGGCACAGCTCCCAGTTCTGATAGGTCTGGTTCTGCACCGAGTCCAGCAGCTCCACCAGAAACTGCTGCGGCGTATTGTACAGCGGCACCACGATGCTGATGCGCGGCGCGGCGGGCTGGTCGGCCGCCTGCCTTACCAGCAGCTCTGCGCTGGCAAAGCGGTCGGCGCGCATGGTCCTGCCCGGGAACAGCTTCGCGTATTCCTTTTTGGCCTTTGCCTGCGCACGCACGCCGGAAATGCCCACCCGACGCAGCTGGCCCAGAAAGACGAACGGCGGGAAGGTGTGTGCCAGCTGACGGCCCTTGCTGACAAAGTAGCGCAGCGGCCAGCTCATCTTCCAGAAAGTAGAGCTGGTCACATTGTTCAGTGTCTTTTCCAGATCCTGCTCATGCTGCGGCTCAGCGAAAGATCGCTGCGCAGGCGTTCCAGCTGAGCCGTCTGCTCTTCGCCGGTGCGCTCGGCCTGCTGCATCCGCTCTCGCAGATCGTCCAGCGTCATCTCGTAGCCTGCCAGCAGCTGCTGTGCATCCTGCACAGCGGCGCTGCGGCAGAACAGCGCGGTCTGCTGGCTTTGCCACGGTTCTTCCACTCAAAATCCCGGTACAGGCCCTGTGCGGCCAACTGCTTTGCACAGTCAGCCATGGCCGATGCATCGGTGCATACCAGCAGCACCTGTGCACACTGCAGTGCGGGCAGATCCACCCATTCCGGGTCCTCCACCACCAGCAGGGCAGCGGTGCCCTGCTCTGCATTCTCCGGCAGCAGCTGTGCACCGGCCTTTTCCAGTGCTTCGGCCAGTGCGCCGCTGCCGCCCAGCACCTGAATGCTGGCAGGGGTCAGCTCCCGCACGATGCGCTGCGCCAGTGCACGGCAGCGCTCGGCCTGTCGTTTGGTTTCTTTTTCCTGATCCATTCCGATCTCCGCTCCTATGGAACTTTTTTATCTTAAAATGATCTCTCAAAAAATCACACGATTTATAGTATACCAAATCCGGCATGATTTGAGAAGGTTTTGCGCGCATTTCTTTGCAGTTTTCCACTGCTTACCAGTGGAACAGGCTGTGCAGCCAGCCAAAGAACCCACCGCCGGAGCTGCCGGAAGCGGAAATGCTCACACCCGTGTAGTAGTGGCTCAGGATCTCCCGGTAGCCCATGCCCTGCTCCTGTGCGTAACCCACAGCACCGCACTGGCTCATGCCCACGCCATGGCCAAAGCCGTAATAGGTCATGCAGGGAGTGCCGCTTTCGTCCGCGCCAAAGTCGAAGCAGTAACGGGAGGAAACGAACTGGCCGATATAGCGGTAGCTGCGGCCATTGGAAACAAAGGTGTTGTACTGCACAAAGCCGCCCAGATCCTTGTGGGTGGTGTCGGCGTTGACGTAGGGCTCGCCGGTGCGGCTGTCGTTATACTCTTTATAGGTATAATCTTTTCCGATGACCCGGCGCAGCTTGTTGTGGTACTGCTCCTCGTAGGGGCTCTCCACGCTCTGCAGATACGGCACATCGGTGCCCCATGCGTCCCGGCTGGAGCAGGTGCCGTACACGCCGGTCTGGGTGTTGTAGCCCGCACTGGCCGACCACACGGCGTCGCAGACGCTGCCGTTGTAGGTAAGGATCTCATTTTTCACCGGTTCCACCGCCCTGCGGATGGCTTCCCGTGCCGAGGACGGGATCTGATCCACCGGAGTGTAGATGAGCGCATTGGCAGAGGAGCCGTACTGCTTGTGGTATTCCAGATAGGAATGGATGGCCACCGCCTGCGCCTTCCACGCCTGCTGGGCGGCGCTGGCGCTGACATAGCTGCCAATGGAGCCAAGCTCCGTGTAGGTAATGCCCACAAGACAGTCCACAAGGTTCAGCGTGACATTGCGCTGCAGGCCTTTTCCCTTGATGTTGAGGTAAGGCATGGTGATGGTATCACTGGTGCCAAAGAGCCATGCAAGGCAGTTTTCCTCCTCGGCAGGGATCAAGGTCGTGTCCGCGCCACCCATAGTGGTGGCTGCCGAAGCCGCCGGGACCAGCACGCAAACGCACAGCGCTGCTGCCAGCACAAACGCCGCCGCGCGGCGCACAAACCGATGCAGATGTTTCAAAAGTGATCTCCTCCTGTTTTTTGCAGATTTCCGACTGTGTTTTTTACAGTGTAACACAGCCTGCGCCTGCGGGCAAGGACTGGACTTTCGTTTTCACATCTGGACAAAGAAGAAACCGGAGGGCCTTTCCCGTTCGGGCAGCTCTCCGGTCTGATTTATAAGGTCTCCGGCCGACGACGCATGGCATCGTCGATCTCGTTCTCGATCTCCCGCAGGCAGTCCAGCAGCACCGGATTGAACGCCCCGGCCTCGCCGGCGCAAAGCATCTGCACTGCAGCCGCGCAGGGTACCGGCGGCTGGCTTCCGCTGCCAGTGGTCAGCGTTTCGTAGGCATCCGCAAGGCCGACCACCTGTGCCGCAATGGGGATCTGTTCGCCAACCAGCTGGTCCGGGTAGCCGCTGCCGTCGTACCGCTCGTGGTGCCAGCGGCATATCTGATAGGCTACCCGCACAAAATCTTCGTCGCGGTAGGCATCCAGCTCTTCCAGCATCCGTGCACCCAGCAGGGTATGCTGGCGCATGGTTTCTTCATCCTCCGGCGTGCGCGGCTCCGGGCTGTTCAGGACCTGCTCCCCGATCTCCATTTTGCCAATGTCGTGCAGCACCGAGGCCATGCTGATGGTACGGCGCATCTCCTGCGTCAGGGGGTAAGTCTCGGTCTTTTGCACCAGATGGTCCAGCAGCATTCCGGTCAGGGTGCTGATGTGCTGCACATGGGTGCGGCTCTCGCCGTTGCGGCGCTCCACCACCCGGCTCAGAATGCCGATCATCATTTGGCTGCGCTTTTCCTTTTGCGACACCTGATCCGCCACCATAGCGCTCAGGCGGCGCTGCTTTGCATACATGCGGATGGTGTTGGTAATGCGCTGATACACCACCCTTGCATCAAAGGGGCGGCTGATATAATCGGACGCACCCAGATCAAAGGCGCGGCGCACCGTGTCCACATTGTCCTCGCTGGAGATCATGATGACCGGGATCTCTTCCAGCATTCCGCGCTGGCTCATGGCTTCCAGCACGGTAAAGCCGTCAATGCCGGTCATGTGGATATCCAGCAGCACAACGGAGATGCCGGTGGGGTTCTGTTCCAGCAGGCGCAGGCAGTCCTCGCCGGAAGCCGCTTCGGCAGTGTCGAACTGGCTGTTCAGCATCTGGCTGAGCAGCATCCGGTTCATGGCCGAGTCGTCCACGATGAGCACACTCTGGCGGCTGTGGGTGGGCTGCAGGGCGTGCGGCTCCGGCTGACGCTCGGTGATCACGGTGTTTTTCTGGATGCGTGCATAGTGCATCAGTCGTTCCGCGTGCTGCACCGCATCGTCCACATTTTCGTCGTCGATCCACACGCCGCCAATGCTGGCCGACATGCGGATGCGGGAGTAGCCCGGCACGCTGGCCGCCTGCAGCTGCAGACGGATCTGTTCCAGACGCGGGCTGAGCTGTTCCTGCCGGATGTCCGGTAGCAGCAAAAGCAGCCTGCCGCCGTCGTAGCGGATCAGGCGGTCTTTTTCCGAAAGGCCGCGCCGGATGGTGCTTACCGCCGTTTCCAGCACGCTGTTGCCTGCACCGGAGCCGTAAACATCGTTGGAGAACTTCAGATCGTCCATATCCAGCATCGCCACACCGGCGGTAATGCTGCGGTAGCGGTAGTTCTCATCGTAATAGGTGCGGTTGTAGGCACCGGTCAGCGGGTCGCGGTAGCGCTTTTCCCGCTCGTCGGTAATACTGTTGAGCAGCCGCTCACCGTTTTCCGGGTCCAACAGAACGCTGCGGTCGATCTTGCGGGTCAGCTCCAGCACACAGAGTTGGCCATCCACCTGCACACAGCTGGCCGTGATCTCGTACAGCTCCTGCCCAAAGTATTCCAGCCTTGTTTTCCGGGTGTTCTTTTCCAGCGCCTGCCTTGCCACGCAGTTTTCACACGGACGCTGCGCCGCCACTGGGCATAGCAGGGCGCGCTGCCCTTTTTGCCGCCCTGCACCTCGTCCGCCTTCATCAGGCGCACCGTCATGAACACCTTGCGGAGCTGGCGCATTTCCTCTTCCATCTGCTGGCGTGTTCTGTTTTTTTTGCTCGTCATCGCATATCCCCCGCTGCAAAACCGCGCGTTTTGGGCCGCACGGCATTCCTTCACGAATAACATTATACTATTTTTTACCAGAATACGTCAATCTTCACCCCTTGCAGCCTGCGGTGCGGAATGTGTCGTTTTGATCCTGTAAAATCAACGTAAGCTCTTTATTTTTGTCAAATTTTCTCATCAGACACCGTACTGTGCCGCACAAAGCGACGCAAATTGGGGAGTGCAGTTTTCCGGCCGTCTGCTGCCCGCTCTGCCCGGGAACAGTCCACGTGTTTCCGCCGGAAACTCAGTCTTGATTTTGTGCGCAGAATCCGCTATAATAGTAACGTTCTTTTGAATTGCATATCAGCCGGTGTGTCGGAATGGCAGACGAGGGGGACTCAAAATCCTTGTGCTAATAACACGTGTGGGTTCGACCCCCACCACCGGCATAAAAGGAAGCCCTCCACGCTTGTCTGGGGGTGGCTTTCTTTTTATCGCGGCGTGTGAGCGGGTCGAACAG
>ENA-OPZM01000939-OPZM01000939.1-human-gut-metagenome-genome-assembly--contig:-NODE-939-length-11193-cov-1.737303_pt1 | contig 11193 bp, 17 predicted proteins | sample MGYA00242478_ERZ504493 | MGnify/ENA primary metagenome ERZ504493 (study PRJEB26092, sample SAMD00036227) | human gut metagenome | host: Homo sapiens | study: EMG produced TPA metagenomics assembly of...
TTTGTTATAATTTCGCTCATGATTTTATCTCTTCTTTCCAATGCAAATTCAAATGATAGAGCAAAACGGTTTATGGCCGGCAGAGTCTGCTTCCATAAACTTTTTAAATACTATAAATCTTTCTCAATTTTCCGCACCATTTTCCACCGAAGCTTCATGTAATGGGGTAGATTTATTATATAATTGAGTATGCTTTTTCTTTAATACAACTAATGCAAACGCAATATAGAGCATGAACAAAAAGAGCGGAATATCAACTATCCACTCTTTTTCAAAACACTTTACATGATTCATTACTTCACACCATATCACACCCAAGTGCGGTTTATGCATTTAATATTCTATGCTATTCTTTCTTTACTTTTTTCCAACTCATGCAAATATAAAGGATCAATATCAACGCACTCGTTTACATTTCTTCCTCCAGCCACATCCCACGCCAATGTACCATTTAAAACCATACATCTATTCATAAAAATGTGATACGCCTTTATCCGATCAAAAATGTCAGGTGACAGATCCTTTTCTGCATGGCAGCACACAATTTTCCCATCATCGAAATATACATCCACTGTATAATCTTCATACGGTATTACCTGGACCACAGTTGGAATATATTCTAACATTACAGAACCTCCTTCACGTTTAAACCAAGGGATTGATTTTGTTTAACGGTTTTCCATCCTTCGCAAGTTCCCAGTCCTGCATTAGTTCATCCTGATGGATCACACACCATGCCAACACAAGTTTCAGTTGTCTTGACGGCAATGCTCCCTGCAAAACACAAGCATCGTTTATATCGATCAAAGCCTTTTTCCCATTGTACTCCACGTGAAAGTGTGGCGGGTTATGGTCATCATAATACATAGTAATCCTTATTCCGTAAAACAACGCAATTTCCGGCATACATATACCTCCACCTTAACAGCCCACTTCTTTAATAATATTACGTTTGACTAATTTTATTATAACTTAGACATCATATTGTGTACAGATAAATATTAGTTAAAACATTGTATCATCTCTCAAAGCCTCTGCCAGATCAATCTTTCGTACCCGCCGCCAGCCAAGGTAATAGGCAAATGCTACAGCGCCCAGGATTGCCAGCATAAAAACGGCAACCGGAAGTACCGGCGCTTCATCAAAAAAGGTTTCTGCCTCCATATAACTCATCCGCAGCATATACCATACAATGAGTGCAGATACCGGAAGGGTGATCAGTACCGGCCGTCCTGCGATCACCAGCGCTTCTATACAGAACATCTTCCTAAGCCCAGCCGGCGTCATCCCCACCGACAGATATCTGGCAAATTCCCGCCTTCTCTGGCGTACATAGCCCAAGGTATTGGAAAACACACTGCTGATACCGATCAGAGCAAGCAGAACACAAAAGCCACCCAGAATAAGCATCATTCCCAGTATCTCTCTGTCGTTCGTTTCCTTTTCCTGGATACGGTTTTCGCTTTCGATGGTATATTTTTCACCAAGCAGCTGGGTAATATCACTTTCTATGCCATCTAGCGCCTCCTGTGTGACCGGCTCTTTCGCAAGGATGCGGATGATGCTGTCCTCCCCGTTTACTCCAATCTGCTCTCTGACAGCTGTCCACAGCGAAGCCGGGAGAAAATAAACCAGTTCATAGGGATCCTCTGTTCCGTATTCCTCCCGTAGCACCGGAACCTCTTCTGTATAGGCAAGAACCGGTATCTGAGCCCATTCTTCCTCTTCTTCTGGATTTTTCACGGTTCTTTCGCTGTTTTCTTCTTTGAGATAGGGCAGAGAACGGGCATGCCGGAAATCGGGATCCGTTACATCTGAAATCTGGTTTCGGATCACTGTCCCGTTAAGTCCTGGCGTTACGCCAATCTGCTCACAATAAGCCAGGAAACTATTATCATCCATGATGACGAGAGGCGCATGGACCAGCCACCCTTCCTCTGTCTGTATTGCCTGTTCTCTGGGGGCATTGGAAAAGCCGCCGTTCGCCTTCATGTCTGCACTGAGTTCTTCCTCGGCAACCAGCGTCTTTGCTGTCACTTTCTGATACACCACAGCATTTTCCACACCGGGAAGAGAACGGATTTCTTCTGCTTCTTCGATCTGATCCACCTTCGTATCCTTTACCGACACCATGATATCCCAGGCGTCCTGATATTTTTCAAAATAAGTTTCTCTCGTTACTGATAGCTGAAAGTGTAAAGAAACACTGCATCAGCGTAAAAGCCAGAAGCGACAGTATCAGAGATAAAGAAGCTGTCCTTAAGGACCTTCGCTGTGCCTTTAAGGCATTGCCGGCCAGCTCGCCCTCCATTCCAAAAACAGCGGCAAGGATCCGGGAATTTTTCCTGCGTTTTAGCTGAACTTCCCCGGTGTGCTTCAATGCTCCATCGGCGTCATCCTGCTTAATTTTCTGGCAGGAATCCATGCGAGATCCAGATTGTGACTGCGGATACCAGGACTGTCACTGCAAAGACCAGCGATGATAGCCAAAGACTGCCGGCTGCCTTCCCGGAATGTCCCGGGCTATCACATTGGTAATCTCCATGACTCCCGCACTGCCCGCAATCCCCAGCAAACTCCCGGCCAGAACGGGAAGTGTACATAAAACCGCAGCCTCCTGCATGAGACACGCCCGTATCTGACCAGGCGTAGCCCCACACTTGAGAGGATGCCAAGCTGATAGACCCTGTCATTCATGGAGACCGCAAAAGCATTATGTATGATCACGATCAAGGATATTGATGCCAGCAGCGTCACCAGGATAAAAAACGGAAAGACAAGCCTGGGCGCAGGATCCTCCGGATCACGTACCAGATACATCGAAAGAAGCGCATGGTGATAGGTCACGTCCTCCTTAGACGCACCTGCCAGCCTGGCAACTTTTGGCGTATCCTCAAGGACCTGGCTCATGTTCTGAAAATAAAGGTCCAGCACTGTTTCTCCTGATTCTTCTTCCCAGACTTCCACATTCGTTACACCTGCAAAGCTATGAACTGCCCGGATCTCTTCCGGGTCAAACTCGCCCGTGATCCTGCTCTGCCAGCTTCCCTCTTCTCTCTCGATCCTTTCCACATCATATTTCCAAAGATTTGTAAAACACACCGCAGAGCAGAGACAGTAAAAGAGACGACAGGAACGCGGCCGCAATGACCGTAATCCCTGACGGTCGATTATTCCTGATATATCCTGATGAATATTCTCTCCACATACTTGTCACCTCCGCCTCTCATCTCCGATGATGCGTCCATCCTCCAGTGTAATGATACGGTCTGCTTCCAGTGCGGCCCTTTCATCATGAGTGATCAGTAGAATCGTCTGGTTTAGATTGCGGTTGGACAGTTTCAGCATATCCAGAACCTCTGTGGAATTTTTCTGATCCAGGTTGCCTGTCGGTTCATCTGCCAGAAGCAGTGCCGGACGATAGATCAGCGAGCGGGCGATCGCGGCCCTTTGCTGCTGTCCTCCGGAAAGCTGGCCCGGCAGTGCCTCCAGTTTGTCGGAAAGTCCAAGAGCATTTACGATCCTGTCAAAATATTCCTGGTTTGGTTTCTTCTTATCCAGCGTAAGAGGCATCAGGATATTTTTCCTCACACTCAACGTTGGGATCAGATTATAAAACTGGTATATCAGCCCCACCTTCCTTCGGCGGAAGATCGCCGCCTGGGTGGGTGTAAGATGCGAAAGCTCTGTCCCATCTACCGTAACGGTTCCTTCTGTCGGCTCATCAACGCTCCTAAAATGTGCAGGAGCGTGGATTTTCCGGAACCGGACGCCCCCACAACCGCCACAAACTCGCCCTGCTCCACAGTCACGGCTGATCCCGTCTAAGGCTGTCACCTGTCCGGCGCCTGCGCCGTATATCTTACGGACTCCTCTGCATGCTAAAATCTCCATACCCTGTTTCCTCCTTTTTTCTCCCCTGCCTTTTAGTTCTTGTAAAAACGAATCTCAAAACAGCTCCGCCTTCCGGCCTGTTTCCCGCCCGTATTGTCCCGTTCTGTCTCTCGATGATCTCCTTAGCCAGAGAAAGTCCGATCCCGATGCCTCCCTCTGCCGCATGTTTCCCCCGATAAAATCTCTGAAAAAAGATGGGGGATATCTTCCTTCGCAAAGCCTTTACCGTCATCCCGGATCTGGATCTGCGTATAGAGAGGATTCTGCTCATAAAGGCAGTGGATGGTGCCGCCCGGATTATACTCCAGACAGTTCTTCATCAGATTTATGACCGCTTCCATTGTCCAGTCCAGATCAACCGTGACAGCCATCTCTCCCTGTTCTGGGATATCAATGGCTGTACCGGATTCTTGCAGCATCTCATCCAGATTATCTGCCGCCAGAGAAAGCAGTGTAAACACATCCACTTCTTCCTTTTTAAGGGCCAGGGTTCCTGCATCGAGGCGGGCCAGCAAGAGCAGAGATTCCTCAAGATGAGAAAGTCTGAAAAGCTGCTTTCTTATCCTTTCCGTCTGCCCGTCTTCACCTTCCTGCTCCATTGTCTGCAGGGACAGCGAGATTGCCGTGACCGGCGTTTTGATCTGATGCGCGATATTAGAAAGGTTTTCTGCAAAATAGTCTTTCGCCTGGACTGCCGCTTCCTTTGTCTGATATAGCAGGTAACCGTCTTATAGATCTCATCTTCCAGCTTTGAGAATTCATCCTCTCTCCGCTCCGGAAGAAGACCTGCCTTTCCCGCCTGGACCTGCTCCAGATATTCTGCCAGCATCCGGATCCGCAAAGCCTCTTTTCGGTTCCGGTACCAGAAGGTGCCAAGCCAAAGACCGATTCCCGGCAAAAGCCCGGCTGCTGCACAGACAGCCAGTCTTCCGGAAGAGATGCCTGAAAAATCAGATGCACGGTATCCCCAAGATGCTAAAACCGGCTTTTCCCCTGCATGATCTGTATCCTTGTCTGCATATTCCTTCAACACAGCCATCAGGCTTTCTTCTGCCTCCGGTTCCCGATCAAGTACCTGGCCGGAAATGGTATCCAGCATTTCATACTGAATTCGGCTGTAGTGACGGGACAGCAAAAAGCCGGTGACAGAAGATGCAAGCAGGGCTGCTGCCACCACGGCCGCTAAGATGATGGCTATATGTTTTCGTCCGCTCATATCAGATCCTCCATACGATACCCCACGCTCCTGACCGTTTTCAGACATGCCGGATGATGAAGCTTATCCCGTATCCGCTTCACCGTAACTGTCAGCGTATTGTTATTGACATAATTGCCATTGAGATCCCAGACCTGTTCCAGAATCTGTTCTCTGGTCACTGTCCGTCCCTTATGCTGCATCAGATATAAGAGCAGCTGATACTCTGACGGGCTCAGTGCAATCTCCTCTGAATGGCAGGTCACCACCTGACGTTTCCGGTCTATAACGATCCCATTACAGGAGAGGTAAGTCTCTTCCTTATTCCCGCTCCTTCGAAGCAGCGCCTGGATCCTGGAGTACAGCACCTCCAGTTCAAAAGGCTTCACCACATAATCATCGGCTCCGGCTGGAATCCATCCACGATATCCTGCGTATCTCCCCGGACCGTAAGGAAGATGACCGGCAGTTCCTTCCAGTTGTTCCGGATCCACCGGCAGAGCGCATCCCCTGACCATCCGGCATATTCCAGTCCAGAAGCACCAGCGACGGAATCTGTGTCTCCAGTGTCTTCCTGGCCTGCTCCAGCGTGGAACATATCCTTACCCGTATCCCTTTCTGCTCCAGATATCCCTTTACGGTATCCGCAATCTGTGGATCATCCTCCACATAAAATAGTTCAATCATCCCTTTTTCCCACCTGTTCCTTCTTAAAAAGTATAGCATATGAAAATGACAGTTCCGTGACAAACACGCCGGGCCATTCTACATCTTCAGGTTCTTAGATAACAAAAAAACCTTCGAAAACACGCCTGCCGTGTCTCCAAAGGTTTTCATCAGAGCTGGAAATCGGACTTGAACCGACGACCCCTTCATTACGAGTGAAGTGCTCTACCGACTGAGCTATTCCAGCATTTTATGGATATCAGCCATCCTGCTGACAGCCACAAATATTATTATACCGGATTTCTGGATTATTGCAAGAACTTTTTTGAAAAAAGCAGGATCTTCCCGCTTTTACATAAAAGCCTGATACAACCAGTAAAGAATGATAACCAGAAGTACGACGCCAAACAGCTTGTCCATCTTCTCCCAGTCACCTGTTACCACTGCACCAACAACCAGAACCAATACGATCGCTACTAAAATAATTGTAAGCATCATTTCTTTTCTCCCATCCTCTTACTTTTTCTCCTGCATGTGTACCGTCACCTGCGGATAAGGAATTGCGATTCCATTTTCATCCAGCTTCAGCTTAATCTCTTCCAGTATCCGCCATTTGGTCGGCCAGAACTCTTCATTTCTGACCCAGGCTCTGGCGCCGATCACTACCGCACTCTCTGCCAGATCATCCACGAATACAAGAATCTCCTTGTCCTGCATGACACAGGGATCCTCCTTACGTCTTTTCAATCAGGCTTTTGGCTTCTCGAAGATCTGCTTCATAGGAAACGGAAATTTTCAGATCCAGTCTCCTTTCATCCTTCGCTGTAGCATTAGTGAGACTGTTATTGGTCAACATTCCGTTAGGAATCACGATCGTCTGGTTATCGATCGTGGAAAGCTTGGTATAAAAGATCTGAATCTCCTTTACCGTACCTTCCTTCATATTTGTATCCTCTACAATATAATCCCCCACCTCAAAAGGCTTCAAAAGCAGGATCAGCACAGCCTCCGGCAAAATTGGAAAGCTTCCCTGCAGCGCAAGACCAAGAGTCACACCGCTGGACGCCACCAACGCCGCCACAGATGCGGTATCCACGCCAAATCTGGCTGCAATGCTAAAGATCAGCAGAAAATATAACCCGTATTTCAGAAGGGAATCCACAAATGTAGCCACTCCTGTATCCGCTTTAGAGCGTTCAAAAGAACGCCGGACAACCTTACGTACCCATTTGATCAGACATCTGCCGATAAAGAAAAAGACAAGGGCAAGCACCACCTGAAAAGCAAAGCTGATAATCTGTGGGATATTGTCCTGCAGGATCTGCGTCATACGGCTGACCTCTTCTACCGTATCCTGCGTCACTTCTGCGACTTCCTCCGCCGCCGACGTCGTATCCCGCAGCGGCAAGTACCATCTGATATATCATTCGCATCCTCCTATTTGTCTATTTTAGCGCAAGCAGCGCACTTAAGTTTCCTCTTTTATCCCCGGTAGTCCGGTGTGAAAACAGAATTTCCGGATTGCAGTGGGTGCATACGTTTGTCACTGCAATATGCTCCTTCTTTACTCCTGCCTCCTGGAAAATGATCTCATTTGCCCGCCACAGGTTCAGCTGGTACTTTCCGTTTTCCTTGCGGTAGTACAGATCATCCCAGTCTTCCTTGCGAAAATTCTTCTGGAATTCCAGGATCACGTCTTCACTAACCTCATAACAGTCCTGGCAGATGGACGGCCCGATCGCCGCCACCACATCCCCCGGATCTGTGCCGTATACCTCATGCATCTTTTCAAGCGTGACACGGCCCATACGGTTCACTGTGCCCCTCCAGCCGGAATGGGAAAGCCCGATCACCTTCCGCACCGGATCCACCAGATACAAGGGCACACAGTCCGCATAGAATGTCACCAGACAGATCCCCGGCACATTGGTCACCATGCCGTCGGTTTCCATAAACCGTTTTCCCCTGTCCTCTTCTTCGACCACCGCCACATTGACGGTATGGGTCTGATGGGTAAATGTCATATCCTCCGGCCGACGCCAATGGCTTCTGCAAGCCTTCGCTTATTTTCCTCCACATCCCTCGGATCATCTCCTCTGGTCGTGCTGATATTCATCGTAGCACAGTATCCTTTGCTGACACCGCCAAGCCTGGTCGTAAACCCATGCTTTACGACTCCTGTCTGCTCCAACATCGGATAGACAAGATAAGGCACTCCGTTTACAGTTCTCTCTTCTATTATCTTTTCATCATTTTTGTATTTTAATCCAAGACTCATCTTCTTCTCCTAACCGCCTATATAATCAAATGCATTCTGGTACAGCCGGACCTTCGTTCCGGCAATGCTCACTACATCAAACCTGCAAGCCGCGTCTGTTCTGCCTTTTGCAGTCAGATAATGGAGCGCGCACCTGGAGATTCTTCGCTGCTTTCTTTCATCCACCGCTTCCGCAGGATCCCCGGAGCCTGTTCCGGAGCGGTATTTCACCTCACAGAAGACCAGATATTCCCCGTCTCTTGCGATGATATCGATCTCGCCTGTACGGGATCTGTAATTATATTCCAGAATCTCATATCCCTTTGACTTCAGGTATTCACCGGCAATCCGCTCATATCTGGTTCCGGTTTTCCGATGGTTCTTTTCCATAATCACCTGCTAAATATACTTACTGATAAAGGTCATCCGATGGATCGGTGAAGGACCAAGTTCCTTTAAACCCGCAAGATGCGCCTTCGTCCCATATCCCTTGTTGCTGGCAAAATCATATCCCGGGATGACCTTATCATACTCCTTCATCAGCCGGTCCCTGGTAACCTTTGCTATGATACTCGCCGCCGCAATAGAAACACTCTTGGCGTCCCCCTTGATGATCGGTACCTGAGGGATATCTACCCCGGGTATAGTTACCGCATCATTCAAAAGCACATCCGGCTTTACCTTCAGCTGACTGATTGCCATGCGCATGGCCTCATAGGTAGACTGCAGAATGTTGATCTCGTCAATACGCGCAGGGCTTACCATGCCGATTCCGGTCGCCACTGCATGTTCCATGATCTCCTCATACAGCATCTCCCGCTTTTTTTCCGACAGCTTCTTGGAATCATTCAGATAAAGGATCGTATGGTCTTTTGGCAGGATCACCGCTCCCGCGACCACTGGTCCTGCAAGCGGCCCCCTGCCAACTTCATCGATCCCGCATATGTATGCGCAGGATGCATATTCTTCTTCATATACACTCATGGCTTGGATACGGGCTTTTTCCTTTTCCAGCTTTTCCTCCTGCCTGCGGAGCTTTTCCTCTTCCCGTTTATTCATGCTGGATCACCCCGATCTTGTCAAACGGATAGATCCGTACCCAGGCTCTCCCCAGCAGATCCTCCCGGTGCAGTACTCCTACGTTGGCTCCCGGCTGTCAGTACTGTGGTTCCGGTTGTCCCCCAGCACAAAATATTCATCTGCCCCCAGCGTGATCGGTTCCGCGGCGATTCCCGCAGACGCCATCACCTCTGTCCCGTAAATATCCGAGTCAGCTGCTGCCCGTTGATATATACATAGCCGCCGATGATCTGGATCGTCTCGCCCGGCATGCCGATGATCCTCTTAATATAGTAAGTGTTTTCCTCATATTTATAAGGGAATACGATAATGTCAAATCTCTCCGGATCTTTAAAATGATAAGTCAGCTTGTCAACGATCAGATTATCCCCGTCACTTAATGTTGTTTCCATAGATTGCCCGCTGACCCTTGTCCTCTGCCCCACATAGGTAATGATCACATAGGTCAGCCCAATGATGATCAATATATAAAGAAGCCATCCCAGCAGCTCTCTGAAGATGCCCCGTTCTCTTCTGTGTCGTCCCATAAAAATGCAGACCCCTTTCTGACTGTTACGTTTAGATTCTATCACACTTCCGGTGGATATTCCAGAGTCAGTCTCCCCAGCTTCCCATTCCGGAAATCATCCAGGAGCAAAAGGGCAGCTTTTCCTGTATCCAGCTCCTGACCTTTCAGAAGACAGTTCCTGCTCCTGGCGATCCCCTCCAGCAGCTGATATGGATCTTCTGCTCCTTCGATCTGATATTTTTCCTCCAGCACGCCTTTGTAAGCGCTGTTCATGAACCGGATCAGCTCTGCGGCCAGATCCTCTGTATTGACGATCTCATCCTTGATGGAACCGATAAATGCAAGCTTTTGCCCCACACTCTGATCCTCGAACTTCGGCCAGAGGATTCCCGGTGTGTCCAGAAGCTCCACCTGTTTATTCAGGCGGATCCACTGCTTTCCTTTCGTGACTCCCGCTTATTGCCCGTCTTTGCACAGGCCTTTCCTGCCAGTGAATTGATAAATGTGGATTTTCCCACGTTAGGGATTCCCACTACCATAGCGCGGACCGGCCGGTTCAGGATGCCTCTTTTTCTGTCCCGTTCTATTTTTTCCTTACAGGCCGCCTGGATCACACTGTGCACACTCTTCATCTTTCCTGCGTTTCTGGAATTGATCCGGACCACCTCATATCCCTTGTCCCTGAAATATTCCTCCCATGCAGCGTTCCATTTATCCTCTGCCAGATCTGCTTTGTTTAAAATAATCATCCTGGCCTTGTTCTGCGCCAGCTGATCAATATCCGGGTTCCGGCTGGCAAGCGGAATCCTTGCGTCCAGAAGCTCGATCACCAGATCAATCAGCTTGATATTTTCCTGCATCATACGCTTTGCTTTCGTCATATGACCAGGGTACCACTGAAAATGCATACTACTCTCCTCTTCTATCTGAATCACTGTATCTTGCCATACAGGCTTAATTTACAAATCCGAAATGCTCGCTGGGTGAGACAACGAACCATGCTTTTCCGTAAATATATTCCCGTTTTACATTTCCCACATCCGCATTACGGCTGTCCTCGCTGTTTTCACGGTTGTCTCCCAGCACAAAATACTCGTCTCCGGCCAGCTTTAACTCCCCGTCCACAACTCCCACATCATCAATGTTAGTTGTCTCGTAATCCTCCTCCAGCCGCTCGCCGTCAATATAGACACGGTTTTCAATGATCTCGATCGTCTCGCCCGGCAGGCCGACGATCCGCTTGATATAATAATGATCGTTTTCGTTCCCCTTGGGTTTGAACACAATAATGTCTCCCCGCTTCGGTGTTGTGGCATTATAAACAATCCTGTTCACCAGTACCACGTCCCCGTTTCTGAGAATCGGACTCATGGAATCCCCCACCGTGCTGACTCTCTGGCCGAAATACCAGACAGCCACATAGGCAAACAGGCAGACTATTGCAATTTCAAAAACCCATCGTCCGATGATCGGCAGATATTCCACTTGGGACGTAGCTTCTTTTTAGGTCTGACATATCCAAGCTGTCCCTCGCCGCGTCTTCTTCTTGCAGCTTTTCCAAGACCAAACCATCTGCGTCCTGCCTTATTGGGT
>ENA-OPZM01000941-OPZM01000941.1-human-gut-metagenome-genome-assembly--contig:-NODE-941-length-11190-cov-2.374040_pt1 | contig 11190 bp, 12 predicted proteins | sample MGYA00242478_ERZ504493 | MGnify/ENA primary metagenome ERZ504493 (study PRJEB26092, sample SAMD00036227) | human gut metagenome | host: Homo sapiens | study: EMG produced TPA metagenomics assembly of...
CCGGCCTCGCCGCCGCACAGCAGCTCACCCCGCGCCGGCCACACCGTCGTCGTCTACGAGAAGGACGACGCCATCGGTGGTCTGATGCGTTACGGCATCCCGAACTTCAAGCTTGAGAAGGGTCTGCTTGACCGCCGTGTCAAGCAGATGGAGGCCGAAGGCACCCGCTTCCGCACCAACGTGGAAATCGGCAAGGACATCACGTGGGATGACCTGCGTGACCGTTACGACGCCGTCGTAGTGGCCATCGGCTCCCGCGTGCCGCGCGATATGAAGATTCCGGGCCGCGAGCTCGACGGCATCCACTTCGCCCTCGACTTCCTGCCCGACGCCACGCGCCGTATCTTCGGCGTCAAGCCGGTGCACGACATCACCGCCAAGGACAAGCACGTCATCGTCATCGGCGGTGGCGACACCGGTTCCGACTGCCTCGCACCTCGATCCGTCAGGGTGCGAAGGACGTCACCGTGCTACAGATCATGCCGAAAGAGCCGTCAAGCCGTCCGGACAACAGCCCGTGGCCGACCTTCGCCCGCACCTACCAGAAGACCTCCTCCATGGAAGAGGGCGGCGAGTACATCTACTCCACCGACTCCGTGAACTTCGAGGGCACCGAAGAGGAGAAGGCCAAGGTCACCATTGATAACTCGACCACCGCCGAAGGCTTCGTGGCCGATGAGCGTGGTCATGTCACCGGCTTGAAGGTCGTCTCCGTGGCTCCCGGCGAAAATGGTCCGTTCACTCGCCAGCCTGGCACCGAGCGCGTGCTGCCCGCCGATCTGGTCCTCATCTCCGTGGGCTTCCTGCACCCGGACACCGAGACCATCCTCGACCAGCTGCCCGTCGAACTCGACAAGCGTGGCAACATCGCTCGCAATGACAAGTTCGCCACCTCCCAGGATGGCGTGTTCGTGTGCGGCGATGCCGGCCGTGGCCAGAGCCTCGTGGTCTGGGCCATCGCCGAAGGCCGCTCCTGCGCCGCAGCCGTGGACGAGTACCTCTCCAAGGAAAAGAGCGAGCTGCCGGCCCCGATCAAGGCCAGCCAGCGTCCGATGATGCTGCCTCGCTGAATACTTTCCAAACAGAAACATGAAAATCCCTTCTTCGTGAGGGGATTTTTGCGTTTCTGGGATTAATTACTGCCTTGAGTCTTAAGTAATGTCTATATTTCGAGAATATTGCATACGTGGTTAACATGAAGCTCCTATGGTGTCTTTCGTCGCCAAAAAGACGACGCCAGAATATTTGGGAGAGATTCATGAACACACGTCATGTCACTTCACTGGTCGCGGCCGGTGCGGCAATCGTCATGCTGCTCAGCGGCTGCGGATCGACCGGTACCTCCAATTCCAGCAATGCTTCAGATTCCAATATCATTTCCGTGTACGGCAGTGAGCCGGCACACCCACTATTCCCCGGCAACACCACTGAGGCCGGTGGCGGCAAGGTTGTAGACCAGCTGTTCGCAGGTCTGGTGACCTACGATGCGAAGGGCGGCATCCACAACGAGGTAGCAGACAGCATCACCTCCAGCGACAACGCCACGCATTACGTCATCAAGCTCAAGAGCGGATGGAAGTTCACCGACGGCACTCCGGTGACCGCGCACTCCTTCGTAAACGCATGGAATTACACCGCCAACAGTGCCAACAAGCAGGCCAGCGCCAGCTTCTTCAGCACAATCGAAGGCTATGATGATCTGCAAAAGCCGGACGTGGACCCCAAGGCCACGCTGAGCGGCCTGACCGTCGTTGACGACAACACCATCGATGTCAAGCTCAGCCAGCCCGACTCGGCATTCCCGGTCAAGGCCGGCAGCCACGCCTACATGCCGTTGCCCGAATCCGCGTTCAAGGACCCGAAGAAGTTCGGTCAGCACCCAGTGAGCAACGGCCCATACAAGTTCGTGTCCTGGCAGCACAACCACAGCATCGAAATGGTGAAGAACCCTGACTACAAGGGCAATCGTGTCGCCAAGAACGATGGCCTGAACTTCAAGATCTATACCTCGCCTGATTCGGCATACGCCGACCTACGCGGTGGCAACCTGGACTTCACGAACATGATTCCTGACACCGCACTTACCTCCTTCCAATCCGACAAGTCGCTGAAGGCATACAACGAGCCCGGTGGCAATACGCTCACCTTCACCATTCCTGAATGGCTGGAACACTTCGGCCAGAACGAGGAAGGCAACCTGCGTCGTCAGGCCATTTCCATGTCCATCGACCGCAAGACCGTCGCCGAGAAGATCTTCCACGGCACCGCCACGCCCGCCGTCGACTTCCTTGCAGCCCCAATCAGCGCCTACTCCAAGGAACTCAAGGGAAATGAAGTACTGAAGTACAACCCGTCCAAGGCCAAGGAACTGTGGGCCAAGGCCAACGCCATCTCCCCGTGGAGCGGTGAGTTCGGCATTGCATACAATGCTGATGGCACTGCGAAGAACTGGGTTGAGGCAATCTGCAACTACATCAAGAACACGCTGGATATCGATGCCAAGAGCATCCCGATGTCCACTTCCGACGAGTTCCTGTCCAATGTGGATTCAGGCAAGATGACCTCCGCATACCGTAGCGGTTGGGGCCCTGATTATCCATCCGCGGACAACTATCTGGTACAGCTGTACGATTCCAGTTCGGCCGACGGCAAGGGCGGCAACAGCGGCAACTACAAGAACCCCGAGTTCGATGCCATGATGGACAAGGCTCTTTCCGCCCCGTCCACCGAGGAAGCCGACAAGTATTATCAGCAAGGTGAGGAGATTCTGCTGCAGGACCTTCCGGCTATCCCGTTGTGGAACCAGAATGCCACCGCAGCCAGCACCTCCGCAATCTCCGGCGTCGCATTCGACTACGGCGGCGGCCCAGTGTTCACCGCACTGACCAAGAAGCAGTAAGCAGTAAGTAATAAACAGACAGCGCTAGCCCCCTGCTGGCGGGGGCTGTCGGCAAAGCCGACTGGGGGTGGTCTCAAACAGCAGACCACCCCTAATCTTGTTATATGAGCGAGCTCCCGTAAGCGGGAGCAATCGAGAACATACAGGAGCACATTAACTATGGAATTCACCGTATCCGGCACTACCGTGCGATTCGATGAACGAACAATGCAGTTCGCTTTTACGCGCGACGGTGCCGAATGGAATACCTGCGCTGATTTCAAGCCGACCCTGCAATGCGCGCAAGGCACCTTCGCGTTCGCGGATGCCACTTCCATCACCCATGAGCAGCGTGAAACCGGCACGGGAACCGGCATTCGCAGCATCTTCACCGGCTTTGGGCACAGCGCATACTCCTTTGAAACCTATGTATGGGTGGAGCGTGCCTCAGGCGATGTGCTCTTCGAATGGATTCCGCTCAATGAGCAAGGCCTGAACATCACCAATGTGACGTGGCCCGCAGCCATGGACTTCGATTGCGCCGACGATCATGACACGACGCTCATCACCCATGAGCAAGGTGTGATGATCCCCAACACATGGCCTACCGCCGTGAGCACCAAAGACATCGCCTTCGACGGCCGCTTCGAAACGGCTGGCGGTTACATGCCGTGGTTCGCGCAGCTCCGCGCAGACGGACACGGGTATATCGCCATCTGCGAAACTCCATGGAATGCCGGTTACGGCATCGACCATCCCAGCGATGGCCCGTACACCCATATCAATACTTGGTTTGAGCCAAGCCTCGGCACAATGAATTATCGCCGCGTGGTACGCTACCAGTTCCTCGACCACGCCGATCACACGGCGGTGTGCAAGGCTATCGTTCGTACGTCAACGAACGAGGTCGCCTGCGTACGCTCGCCGAAAGGCGGCGCGCAATCCCTCCGTGCGTGACCTGATTGGTCGCTCGTGGGTGCACATCGGCATCAAAACCAAAGTGCAGCCCGACTCGTACTACTACGATAAGGATCACCCCGAGAAAAACGATTCATTGGTCACCTTTGCGCAGCGCGAAAAGCAAATGCGAACACTGCACGGCATGGGTGCAGGCCGACTGTACATGCACTTGGATGGTTGGGCACAGCCGGATACGACAAACGCACACCCCGACTATCTGCCGGCCTGTCAGGAGGCAGGCGGCTGGGAAGGCATGGAAGTCGCTGGTCGACGCCTGCCATGAGCAAGGCGATATTTTCGGCACGCATGACCAGTACCGCGATTACTACTTCACCGCGCAAACCTTTGATGCCAACAATGCGATTCGGCTGGCAGACGGTACGATGCCCGAACACGCACGCTGGGCGGGCGGCCGCCAGACCTACCTGTGCGCCGAGCTCGCACCGGACTACGTGCGCCGCAATTTCGCCGAAATCGCCGCACACGGCATCAAACTCGACTGTGCATACTTGGATGTCTTCACCTGCAACGAAGGCGACGAATGCTCGAACCCCGAACACCGCATGACCCGCCGCGAATGCTTTGACCGCCGCGCCGAATGCTTCGAATATCTGCTCTCGCACGGCATCCTCTCCTCGTCCGAAGAGGTATCGGACTGGGCAGTGCCAAGCCTGATATTCTGCCATTACGCGCCATACGACTTCCAGATGCGCTCACCCAACGAGCCGCGCCAAGGTGTGCCGGTGCCGCTGTATAACCTCGTCTACCATGATTGCGTTATCGAGCCGTGGATGATGGAGCGTGTGGTGGACGGCGACGATTACATGCTGTACGCCTTGCTCAACGGCGGAGCTCCATACCTGATTCGCGATGCCGCATACATCGGCGTTGACGGCGACATGGACGACGAACAGCGCGCTCGCACGGAAAACGACATCGAACGCTGCCATACGGTCGCTGCATTCCATGAGCGGGTCGGCATGCAGGAACTGGTTCGTCACGAGTTCGTGGATGATGATCCGCTGGTGCAGCGTTCGGTATTCGCGGACGGCACTGCGGTCACTTGCGACTTCCATACGCAAACCTATCGCATCACCGTGCCGCATCACTGACTGAAAATACAATGACACACAGTGGGTTCCGATGGACTGGTGGCAAATTGCCGCCGATAAGCGAGTAATATAGCCAACAGTGTCACCGTCGAAGCAGGAGTAGTGAAATGCCGAATCGTGCAGAACGCCGTGCCCAAGCCAAAGCAGGCCGCAGGGGAGTGCCGTCGCAGTATGACCAGACCCGTGGCCGTGGCCGTTCGGGAATGATTGACGAATACCAGCTGCAGCAGAAGTCCCAGCGTCTGCAGGACGGCACCGACGGCACCGAATGGAAGCCCAGCGGTGGTACGATTGCGGACACCGAAACCCTGCTGACCACTAACCCGAACTACACGAATCCGAAGATGTTCAAGGCACCGCATTCGCTGCGTCAGTGGTTCCGTGTGGGCAGCTGGACGCTGATCGCCATCGCGATTATCGCGTTCTTCGTGGTTATGTGGCTGCCAAGCCATCCGATGTGCTGATCATCACCGTTTCTGCGGTGTTCATTGTGGGTGTGCTGAGCCTGTTCTTTACGGCTGGCGATTCCAAGCACAATCCGAATTTGGATCAGAACGGCACGGCCGTCTGATCTTTTGCCTGGTAAATCCGGCTTGAAAAGCAAAACGCACGACGGAAGTTGTGCGTTTTCTTGTATGCGGTGCCCTAAAGTAAGAAGTGCTTGAGTTTCTTCTGACGCACGAAGGAGAGGCAGTCCGATGAAAGTTGATATTCTAACCCGCGAATACCCGCCGCATGTGTATGGCGGTGCCGGCGTACACGCCGAGGAGCTGTCCAAGGTTTTGGCCGAGCGCATTGACGTGACCGTGCGTGCGTTTGATGGCAAGCGTACTGAGGCTGATATCCCCGCGATTCCCAATGCCGCTAATGCCAAGGGCAGCCTGAAGGTCGTCGGATACGATACGCCGTCCGAGCTCGCTGATGCCAACCCGGCATTGAAGACCTTCGGCGTGGATCTGCAGATTGCCAACGATGTGGATGCCGACATTATTCATGCGCACACCTGGTACGCCTGCCTGGCCGGCTACCTGGCCAAGATGCTGCACGGTACGCCGCTGGTCATCACCGCCCACTCCCTGGAGCCGTTCCGCCCATGGAAGCGTGAGCAGCTCGGCGGCGGCTACAACCTGAGCTCCTGGGCCGAGAAGGACGCCTACGAGCACGCCGACCGCGTGATCGCCGTTTCCGGTGGCATGCGCAAGGATATTCTGACCGCCTATCCGAATCTTGATCCAGACAAGGTGGTTGTGGTTTACAACGGCATCACCATGTCTGACTTTGCTACTCCGGCGCCGACGATCCGGGCTGGAAGGTGTTTGAGCGTTACAACATTCGACCGTTCCAAGCCGACCCTTGCTGTTCGTGGGCCGCATCACCCGTCAGAAGGGTTTGCCGTACCTGCTCAAGGCCCTGCACCTGATTCCAGGATATTCAGGTGGTGCTGTGCGCCGGTGCGCCCGACACCCCGGAGATTGCCGAGGAAGTCAAGAACGCGTTCGCCAAGCTGGACGAGGAGCGTGGCAACATCGTGTGGATCGAGGAAATGCTGCCGAAGCCTGAGCTGAACGCTCTGGAGCACGGCTGCGACGCCTTCATCTGCCCGAGCATCTACGAGCCGCTGGGCATCGTGAACCTTGAGGCCATGGCCTGCGGTCTGCCGGTCGTCGCCTCCGCCACCGGTGCATTCCGGAAGTTGTGGTCGACGGCGAGACCGGCTATCTGGTGCCGATCGACCAGCTGCACGACGGCACCGGCACCCCCACCGATCCGGACAAGTTCGTGCACGACATGGCCGCCGCCATCGACAAGATCATGGCCGATCCGGAGCTCGCCAAGAAGATGGGCCAGGCCGGCTACGAACGCGCCCGCGACGTGTTCAGTTGGGAGTCCATCGGCGACAAGACCGTGGAGGTCTACCAGTCGGTGCTCGACGAGCAGAAGAAGTAAGTAGCGCTGCAACGAGTGCCCCCTCAGTCCGGCTGCGCCGGCCAGCTCCCCTCAGGGAGGGGAGCCAGAATATTGTCTCTTGGCTCCCCTTCTTTGAGGGGAGCTGTCACCGTAGGTGACTGAGGGGAGTCCTCAGATCGCGAATCATAGTTAGCATTTCACTCATGACAAACACCGTCCTCCAACTCGACAACGTCGAATTCCGGCGTAACCGTCGTGTCATTATCACCGACGTGAACCTCACCATCAACGCGGGGGAGCGTTGGGTGCTGTTCGGTCCGAACGGCATCGGCAAATCCACCGCGGTCGGCATGCTGGCCACCCGCACCTTCCCCTCGGAAGCCGCGTGTTCATTCTCGGCCACCAGCTCGGCAAATACGACGTATTCAAGCTGCGCACCCGCATCGGTCTCGCCTCTGCCGACCTGGGCCGCAGTTCCCTGAGTTCGAGGACCCGCTGGACGCCGTGGTCACCGGCCTGTCCGCCGTGACTGGGCGCTGGCGTGATACTTATACGGACGAGGAATATGCCCGCGCCCGCCAGCTGCTGCGTGATTTTCGCGTCTCCTATCTGGAAGGCAAGGAGATGTGGCGACTGTCCGAAGGCGAACGCACCCGCGTATTGATCGCCCGTGCGCTGATGGGAGATCCCGAGCTGCTCATCATGGATGAGCCGACCACCGGCCTTGACCTGGGCGGCCGCGAGCAGGTGATGCGCACACTGAGCCGTATCGGCGAGGAAAGTTCTGATCGCGCCGTGGTCTTGGTTACTCACCGCCTGGAGGAGATTCCGGCAGCTTCGATCACATCGCCATTATGGGTCGCAAGCCGATTCCCGCCGAGGATGCCACTGAAGCGGGCCTCGATGTAATGGGCAATCCCGGGTGCGGGCACCATCGTCTATACCGGTTCACTGGAAGACGGTCTGACCGACGAGCGTCTCTCCAATCTCTTCGGTATGCCCATCGAAGTCCAGCACACCCACGGTCGCTGGGCCGCCTACGCCGTGTGACGGCCGTCATTGGACTCTTTTCGGCGACCTTTTCCCTTAGCCTCTGGAGGGGGGTTGTCAGCGTAAGCTGGCTGGGTCCCTTTGGCAGATTCTAGTGGTGGTTGCAACACCTGAGGTTTGAGCGGCCTTCCATGGTCACGTTGTCGGTTGTTGAGGTTATCACGCGGCGTCGAGCAGTTCGATGATCTTCTCGCTTGGTTTCATGAACCGAGGGTTTTGCGTGGCCGGTCGTTGAGTTCCTCGGCGACCGCGTCGAGGTAGTCCTCCGGGTAGACGGATAGGTCGGTGCCTTTGGGGAAGTACTGGCGCAGGAGCCGTTGGTGTTCTCGTTGGTGCCGCGCTGCCACGGGGAGTGCGGGTCGCAGAAGTAGACGGCCATGTCCAGCGAGGCGCCGATCCGTTTGTGCAGGGCGAGTTCCGCTCCCTGGTCCCAGGTCAGGCTGTTGCGCAGGAGTTTGGGCAGGTGCTGCATCTTGTCGATGATGGCCTGCTGGACGTGTTCGGCGTCGTGCCCGTCGGGCAGGTGCAGCAGGATCGTGAACCTGGTGGTGCGCTCGACGAGCGTGCCGATGGCGCTTTTGTTGCGGCTGCCGGTGATGAGATCGCCCTCCCAGTGGCCCGGGACCGCCCGGTCCTCGATCTCCGGGGGTCGCTCCGAGATCATGGCCATGGGTTCGCGGAAACGGGGTTTGCGGCCTTGGCCGCCTTGGGGTCTGCGGGCGGTTCGCCCCTGCCTCATGGCGCGTTTCAGCTCCTGCTTGAGTTCGCCCCTGGCCTGCAGGTAGATGGCCTGGTAGATCGTCTCGACGCTCGCGTGCATATCCCCATTATCCGGGAAGTCCAGCCTCAGCCGGTTGGCTATCTGCTCCGGGCTCCAATGCCTGCGCAACCCGGCGGCGATCTCGTCCCACAGTCGCGTGCCCTCGGCCGCCTTGCGCGGTTTGGGGCGTTTGAGCCGGTCCGCGGCCTTCTGCTGGGCGCGGTAAGGCTCGTAACCGCCGGACTCGGGATTCCTGTTGCGCTCGACCTCGCGGCTGACCGTGCCGGGGTCGCGGCCCAGCAGGCGGGCGATGGCGCGGATCGAATCGCCCAGACGCAGACGGTCCGCGATCTGGATGCGCTCCTCCTGGCTCAGGTAGCGCGGATGGAGGGTCTTGGGTTTGTCCATGGTGGAACGATACCAGTCCACCAGGGGTTTCTCGTTCCTTCCCGTGGCGCGCGTCCTGCCGTTGCGCCACGCCTTGCCGGTGCGTTTCGAGACGCGACCGCGTGCGCGGCCTGGGTGAAGTTCATGCCTTCCTCGTCCAGCAGGCGCACGTACTCGGCGCGTCTCGCCTCGCACATCAGCTTCCTCGTCGGATATTCGACGCCGTTGAACGTCCAACGGTGTTCCCCGCCACGGTCTTCGTTTCGGTGGCTTCTGGTCACCTGACCCTCCTTGCGGTAGGTCAGGTGTTGCAACGATCACTAGAACCCGCCTCATCGTATTCAACTGTTCAGGCCAAGATAATCACCACTGTATCCAAGGCCTCGCGACACCTCGCGGCCGGCAGTCTGCACCAATTGCACCATGTCTTGAGCCGATGCCGTTGCCGGTTTCCCATCTACCAGACAGGCCAGCTCAGGTTCCAAGGAGCGGGAAAGGCTACTCAGGGCGATTGCCGCTTGAATCTCTCCGGCGTGATTGAATACCGGTACGCTGATAGTCACGGAGCCGGCCATGGTCTGGCCGACGTCATAGGTGAAGCCGCATTCGCGTATATGACGAGCCTGTCCCATTGCTGTGGCACGCATCGTGGAGAATGTGCCGCCGAGCTCGTTGTTATAGGCATAGTGTTCCAACAGCTGCTCGTAGCGAGCCGGGGGAAGCCAGGCCGTCAGTACATGAGAGGGAGCGCTCATGCTCAGAGGCAAGCTATTGCCCACCAGCTGTGCATAGCTTTGCAATGCCTCACGGGTGCGTGTCTCGATGCACACCGTGCGCAATCGCCTCCGAACGAACAGACCCCAGATGCCGAACTGGCCGCGATGGGCGCGGAAGGTACGGCGAGCGATCTGCTGAATGTCCAGTCTGCTTTCGATTTGGCCGCCGATACGTACGCAATCGATGCCAAGCCGATACTCGCCACGATTGATGCCGCGTTCCGCCCAACCGACTGCGGCGAGATTATCCAGCAAACGATACGTTGAGCTTACGGGTTCACCAGTACGTTCGCTTATGGTTTTTGCGGTGCTTGGCCCCAGTTCCGCCAATACATCAAGTACTGCCTTGGATTTCACCAATGCATCTACGCTTCGGTCATCACGGCTTGACGCCACCATGCGCGTCACCTCCTGACCTGTTTGTTGATACCTCAGCCATCTTACCGGGTATTCAGCGGGTTGCCGCCCAAAACGTACTGGGCCCCGGCAGGAGTATCCCGTCGGGGCCCAAGAGGTTTCTGGCTCCCCTCTTTGAGGGGGAGCCGTCCGCGCGGCGGACCGGGGGAGGCCCGAGACGCTAAGGCCCAAGGACGCGAGAAACACCCCGACGCGCGGGTGTCCTGATATGGGGAAAGCCCCTTGGGGCGTGTGCTCCGAGGGGCTTCCTGTACGTGTGGTGCGGCGGCGTGCTACTCTCCCACACCCTGTCGGGTGCAGTACCATCGCCGTGCCAGGCCTTAGCTTCCGGGTTCGGAATGGGACCGGGCGTCTCACCTGGGCCATGGCCGCCGCAAATCTTCTCTTGTACGGTCAGACGCTGGGGTCTGCCGGCCTGTGGCGGCCTGGGAACCGGACAGCGGACGCGGATATGTCGGTGTTTCGTCTTGTGGCCAGACAATGCTCATTGCCGTCTGGTGCCGTTTGCAGGAGGAAGATGCGGTCCAACCGCCAGGGGTTGGAATGTTAGTGTTGCCTTTCGTCCGTTAGTACCGGTCGGCTCCACCCCTCGCGGGGCTTCCACGTCCGGCCTATCGACCACGTGTTCTGCATGGGGACTACAGGAACTCGAAGGTTCCACGGAATGCTTATCTTGGAGCAGGCTTCCCGCTTAGATGCTTTCAGCGGTTATCCCTTCCGAACGTAGCCAACCGGCCGTGCCACTGGCGTGACAACCGGCATACCAGAGGTTCGTCCACCCAGGTCCTCTCGTACTATGGGCAGGCCTCCTCAGCATTCCAACGAGCGCAGAGGATAGAGACCAAACTGTCTCACGACGTTCTGAACCCAGCTCGCGTGCCGCTTTAATCGGCGAACAGCCGAACCCTTGGGACCTGCTCCAGCCCCAGGATGCGACGAGCC
>ENA-OPZM01000942-OPZM01000942.1-human-gut-metagenome-genome-assembly--contig:-NODE-942-length-11186-cov-2.201374_pt1 | contig 11186 bp, 17 predicted proteins | sample MGYA00242478_ERZ504493 | MGnify/ENA primary metagenome ERZ504493 (study PRJEB26092, sample SAMD00036227) | human gut metagenome | host: Homo sapiens | study: EMG produced TPA metagenomics assembly of...
GCGAACCGAAGCAGGGGCAGCGGTCGCAGAGTGCGAGGGGCTTTTGCCCCCGAAGCACGATGCGGGTACCGCAACCCGACATTATCGAGCATTTTGGCAACGCAGATGCCGTGCCGCAGCTGCCGGAACGGTGCTTAAGCCGCAAGGCGGGAATTGTGCGGTGTTGCCATAGGAAAATGTGGTTAGAGCTTGTGATTAAATTTGCAAGGCAGCAATCATAAAGCAGTAAAAGCATGCAGGATGCGAAAAATCAATTCCCTGGCGCATAACGCTTATTTCAGCGTTCCATCCAGTACCTGCTGGTAATACCATGGCTTGGGTGCGCGGAACACCTTGCCAGCCAAAGCGGCAAACTGTGGGTCGCTGATCTTTTTGGGGAACGCCAGCTCCCAGGCGCACAGAGCCTGATATTTCAGCTTCAGCTCCCGGTTGGCGGCATTGTTGCCATACTTGGAATCGCCCAAAATCGGGCAGCCAATGCTGGCCAGATGGGCGCGGATCTGGTGGGTGCGGCCCGTTACCAGCTCCACCCGTAATAGCGCCAAACGTCCGCTGACGGCAATGGTATCATATGCGGTAATGATCTCTTTTGCACCGGATTTCGCTCGTCCAGAATGCGCACAATGCCATGCACAGAATCTTTCGTTAAAAAGCTGTGCAGCGTGGCAGCGGGTGGTACCGGACGGCCAAAGGTTACGCACAGGTAAGTTTTGCGAATCAACCGCTCTTTGATGGCGTTTACCAAAAATTCTTCCGCCGCCGCGGTCTTTGCCAGCAACACAAGGCCGCTGGTGCCGGTGTCCAGCCGGTGGCACAGGCGCGGCTCATGGGCGGCGTCCCACCGCTTTTCCTCATACAGGCGGCGCAGTACGCGGTTCAGCAGGGTGTCAGCTTCGTCGCCATCCACCGGGATACCCGCGGGCTTGTTGGCCACGATCAAATCATCGTTTTCATAAATAAATTCCGCCGGGGGCGCGTGCCTGCAAAAACTCCGGCCCCTCCTGGGAGGTCAGTCCAAGCTGGTCGTCCAGCAGGTAAACGCGGATCACATCGCCGTTCTGCACACGGGTGGCAAGGGGCTGCTTTTTGCCGTTCAGCTTAATTTGTTTCCCGCAGCGCCTTGTTCAGCCGCCCCAGCCCCAGGGCAGGAACTGCTCCATCAGGTATTTGTCCAGCCGCACGGGCAAAAGGCTTTTTACATGTAGTTCCTGCATTATTTACTCTCCAATTCTTTATCCCACAAAACGGTCGCGTCCGGGATATCCAGTGTCACCATCAGCCAGCCTGCATCGTGGTCGTCAATCGTTTTAATTGTGTATTCTTTCCCATCGGCGCACAGCACACTGGCATGTTCCAGCTTGTGGCGCACAAAGGGGGAATCTGCAAAGCATACCGTCTGTTTCGTTTCGTCCAGCACACCGCGGTTCCACAGGGCGTCAGTGTAATCCGCAAGGCGCAGGGGATAATTTTCGTCATAGGGGGTGCACAGCGCATCAAAGTTCTGCCCCTGCAGCCCCGGCGCAATCACATACCAGCTGCATGTGCCGTCCGTACTCGTTACCCTGCCGCACCAGGCATTGTCCTTCACCGGTTCCACGGCCTGCAAAAAGGCACCTTCCTCGGCAAACAGGTACAACGTATCCTCCCGCACGGTTCCGGCAGCAAGCTCCGCCAGCAGCGTTTCCCGTTGGGCGGCCAGTGCCGTTTCATCATAGCGGGCGGCAAACGGGTCGTTGGTTGTCATGCCGTTGTCCGCGGCAAACAGGGCCAGATGCAACGCGTCATCTTGAATTTCATCCATTGAGACAACTGCCGTATACTGCTGCGCTGCCTGCCAGAAATCACTCTCCATCTCGGTGGGGAACGCATCGGTCTGCATGGCCTGCTGCATTGCCGCACTGCGCTGCACCATGCCGGGGCTTACATCCCAAACCTGTACCACAGCCAGCAGGGCAGCACCCGCCAGCAGCCAGCGGCCTTTCAGCCGGGCAAGGCCCACAAGTTAGCAACATCAGCAGGTAATAGATTGGCCAGAACAGCCGCCCACTGGAACGGAAGATGGAAAACAGTTTGATCAGCGAAGCGGGCAGCGGCAGCGTGGCAAGCGTTGCGCCGTTTGCGGTAATCACATTGCTGATGGCAAACACCGTTAAAACCGCGCAGCAGCAGGCCAATGCCCAGTGACGGCGCAGCATGCCGCCCAGTTGCCGCCGCAGCAAAACCACCGTAATGGGCAGGGCAATCAGCACGCCCAGCCCCAGGTAGGCAAAGGCATCATAATTGCCGTAAACCTGGTTCTGTGCGGGCAGCACCCGACTGTACAGCACGCCGTTTACCCCCACGGGGTTCCACAGTGCATTCAGGTTCATGCAGAAATAGCCGTACAATGCCTGCCCGCCGCTGGAAGCACTGCCGTACAGCAGCCCCAGTGCCCAGCCAGCAGTGCCGTGCCGCTAAAGTTGGCAGCAAGGTACAGGCCGGGCCCCGCAAGCTGGCGGTTGTGCAGTGCATATTCCAGCAGCAGCGCCAGCGTGATGGCATAGGTCATCGGCAGAAAGTAGGGGTGGATGCCTACTGCCAGCACGTTCAGCACAAACAGCCCGCGGGAGGCATACTGCCCTTTGCGCCGTGCAGCAAAATAAAAATAGAGCGCAGCCAGCACAAAAAACTGTGCCCCCAGCGAGGTATGCCGGAACACACGCTCAAACAAAACCGGCTGGTAACAAACAGCAGGTCCGCCGCAAGCGGTGCCGCGCACCCCGGCAGGAACAGCCCTGCCAGCAGCGCGCCAAACCCGCCCTGCAACGCAAAGCAGACCAGCGTGAACCACCCCATATACTGGAACGTTCCGCCCACAAGGTTGGCAACCGGCTTTAACAGGGCAGCCACCAGCGGGATAGAGTCGGTATAAGCAACGCTCAGCCCATCCGGGTAGTTGATGCCGCGGGCAATGCAAAGCGGCCAGCCAGCGGAGCTTTGGCGGTAAAACAGCCACCCGGCATAATGCTGCTGGATGTCCTTTTCAATATACCCACCGCGGCAAAAGGCATCGTTGGTTACATCCAGTGTGCTGACCCCGAACACCAGCACAAACACCAGTGCCCCCAGCAGGGCACCGCCGAGGAACAACCGCCCATTGCGGGTAAGTTTTGGTAAAGTTGAATTTTTTGCCAGTAGTAACACATCCTTTGGGGCAAAGAAATAAAATTTGAAAGCTGATATAAGCTAAGGCAATACCGCATAATTCTAAGTGCCGCAGCCGCCGGAGCGGTGCTTAAGCCGTCAGGCGGGAATTGTGCGGTGTTGCCCTAAATATCAAACAATAAAACAACTTTATTATAATATACACGCAGTAAAATATCAACGCAAACCATGCCATATCTGCCCCATGCCGGGCATGGCAGCAACCCACCGTGGGCGAAAAACACCTTGCATCCCGCCGCAACAGTGGATATAATGTAAAATTATACAAAATAATAAAGTTTCATGCCGTTGCGGCGGCCGGAAAAGGGGTACAGGAAAAATGAATTTTGTTTTTATTTCACCGCATTTCCCGGAAAATTACTGGAATTTTGTGACCGCCTGCGTGCCAATGGCGTAAATGTGCTTGGCATTGGCGATGCCCCTTACGAAACGCTGCCCGCCCTGCTCAAAAGCGCACTGACCGAGTATTACCGTGTGGACAACATGGAAAACTATGATGAAATGCTGCGCGCCATGGGCTTTTTCACTTTCAAGTATGGCAAGATCGATTGGGTAGAAAGCAACAATGAATATTGGCTGGAACAGGATGCCCGCCTGCGGACAGATTTTAATGTCACCACCGGTATTAAATCCGCTGAGATCGAAAAGTTTAAGCGCAAATCTGTGATGAAAACCTACTACCAGAAAGCCGGTATCCCCACCGCCCGCTGGTGTGTGACGGCAGATGTAACGGAGGCCCAGGCTTTCGCCAAAACTGTCGGCTGGCCCGTCATTGCCAAGCCGGATAACGGCGTGGGGGCAAACGGCACCCATAAGTTCAAGAATAAAACCGAGTTGAACAAATTTTTCCAGCAGGAGGGCCCCAATGCGGCCAACTATATCCTGGAAGAATTTGTGGATGGTGAGATCGTGACCTTTGACGCGTGGCCGATGCCAATGCCGAGCCGATCTATGCCGCCAGCCATGTTACGCCGGACAGCATCATGGAGATTGCCCATGCAAAAAGCCGATGTGGTACTATGTTGCACCGGAAATCAGCCCCGAACTGCGCAAAATGGGCGAAGCTGCCCTGAAAGCCTTTGGTGCCAAAAGCCGCTTTTTCCACCTGGAATTTTTCCGCCTGAAAACCGCCAAGCCCAGCCTGGGCAATGCGGGGGATATCCTGGGGCTGGAAGTCAACATGCGCCCGGCCGGCGGCTATACGGTGGATATGCTCAACTATGCCGGCGGGCTGGACCTGTACCAGATTTGGGCCGATATGGTGGCGTTCGGCGCTGCGCACCATCCGCTGGCGCGTTACCACCGCTACTGCTGCTGTGCGGGCCGCCACGATGAACTGCGCTACCGCATGCCGCATGAGGAGCTGCTGAAAAAGTACCGCTCCTGCCTGAACGCGGCTCCGCGCCTGCCGGAAGTTCTGGCCCGCGAAATGGGGGACCAGCTGTACATTGCCAGCTTTGAGGACGAAGCCGCCATGCAGGCGTTCCGCCGCGATGCCCTGGCCCGCCCGCGCGAATAACAGCAGGCAAAAATGGAGCGGACAAATCGGACAAAATCGAACATCTTGTGAATTTTATCCGCACAAATTGTAACATCTTGTAGTAAGCACTTGCTATTTACAGCCAAACCAGATACAATATATTCTGTATTTTTGGAGCCAGAAATAAGAGCCGCTGCCCCCGTGATGGGCTAAGCGGTTCCCATTGGGCAGAAGGAGCACCGCGGTGGAACAGGTATTTTTCATCAACCCCGTTGCAGGAAAACGGGATGCAAGCGCAGAGCTTGTGCCCCGGATCCAGGCGGCGGCCCGCCAGCTCCAGCTGCCCCAGCCTCAAATTGTTGTCACACAGTATGCCGGTCAGGCCCGCGAAGCAGCCCGCCAGTATGCGGCATCCGGTACCCCGGCGGCGCTGTATGCCTGCGGTGGAGATGGCACGCTGAACGAGCTGGTTCAGGGCGCGGCAGGCAGCGCGAATGTAGCGGTCGGCTGTGTGCCCTGCGGCAGCGGGAACGACTATGTGCGCAACTTCGGCGCGGCGGGCCAAGCGCCTTTTTTAGATTTTGCCGCCCAGCTGCAGGCACAGCCCTACCGGGTGGACCTGCTGCAAACATCCCTTGGTATCGGAATCGATATCTGTGCCGCCGGGCTGGACGCTCAGGTGGCATATGGCATCCCAAAATTCCGGCGGCTGCCGGGATGCGGGGGGAACAGCAGCCTATACGCTCTCGATTCTACAGGCTATGCTCAGCCGCTTCGGCCACAAGCTGCGCGTTGCGATCGACGGCAAAGAGTATACCGGTACTTATATGATGGCGGCCATCTGTAATGGCGGCTATTACGGCGGCGGTTATCAGGCTGCGCCCTATGCACCATGGATGACGGCCTGCTCGATATTGTGCTGGTCAAACCCATCTCCCGCATTCAGGTTGCGGGAATTTTGGCCAAATACAAAGCCGGGCGGCACATGCAGGATGCCGATACCATCGTGCCGGAGTTCCGCAGCTTTATGACCTTTTACCGTGCCCGCAGCGTGGAAATGCAGGTGCTGGACAACCGCCCCATCATTGCCACAATTGATGGCGAGTGTGCCCCGGTGATGGAGTTGAAAGCGGAAGTTCTGCCATCTGCGTTGAATGTGCTGCTGCCGCAGCCTGCCTGCAGCAGTGCGGTCATCCGCGGGCAGTATGAATGTCCCCTGCAGGCAAAAGTAAGATAAAACCATGCAAATGCACCGCTAAACCGGTGATTGTTGCCGTACTTCAAATAAAATCCGCGGCCAGCTGGCCCGGGGAGGGAAAGATATGTCAGAAGCAAAAGTAAGGATCCGTGTGGCCCATAACGCCATGCACCTGCCGGTGGTTGCATTGCGCGGGCTGGTGGTGTTCCCCAATAATGTGGTCCACTTTGAGGTGGGCCGCCAGAAGTCCATTGCCGCCATCGAGCCGCCATGCACGCCAACAGCAATATTTTCCTGATTGCGCAAAAGGATATGGAGACAGAGGAGCCCACGGCCCAGGATCTGTATGCCTATGGCGTCATTTCGGAAATTAAGCAGGTGCTGCGTGTATCCGAAGATCTGGTCAAGGTACTGGTAGAGGGAAAATCCCGTGCCAAATTGCTGGACTTGGATGCCAGTGGCAAATACCTGCAGGCTGATGTCCGCCCCGCTCCCGTGCGCGGTGTGGCACCAGATAAGCGCACCCAGACCGAGGCGTTGGTTCGCAGCCTGAAAGAGTGCTTTGAGGAGTATCTCTCCTACAGCCCGCAGATCTCCAAGGATGTGGTGTATAACATCGTCTCCTCGGATAATCCGCTCTACCTGAGCGAATACATGCCGGCCAACCTGCTGCTGAAATATGAGGACAAGCAGACCATTCTGCAGGAAAATTCCATCCCCAGCCGGTTGGAAAAGCTCCTGCTTGTGATGCGCCAGGAATGTGAAGTGCTGGCCATTGAGAAAGAACTGGACGATAAAGTGAACGTCCAGATGGATAAAAACCAGCGCGATTACTACCTGCGGGAGCAGATGCACATCATCAGTGAGGAACTGGGCGATGCCGAGGATACCCGCGCCGAAGCGGAAAAGTATGCCCAGAAGATTCAGGACCTGCACCTGGATGCCGCCAGCGAAGAAAAGCTGCTGAAAGAATGCGAGCGCCTTGGCAAAATGGCCGGCAATCAGGCCGAAATCAGCGTGATTCGCAGCTATCTGGATACCGTCATCGGCCTGCCCTGGCACACCTTTACCAAGGACGATCTGAACCAGGCCCACGCCCGCAAGGTGCTGGACCATGACCATTATGGTCTGGAAAAGGTCAAGGAGCGCATTCTGGAAATTCTGGCCGTCCGCCAGCTCAACACCGAAGTCAAGGGTCAAATCGTCTGCCTGGTCGGCCCTCCGGGTGTCGGCAAAACCTCCATTGCGCGCTCCGTTGCCGCCTGCATGGGCCGCAACTTGCCCGCATGAGCCTTGGCGGCGTGCATGACGAAGCCGAGATCCGCGGTCACCGCCGTACATACATCGGCGCAATGCCCGGCCGCATCATCAGCGCCATCAATACCGCCAAGTCCTCCAACCCGGTCATCCTGCTGGATGAGATCGACAAGCTGGCGGGGGACTACCGCGGCGATCCTTCCAGTGCCCTGCTGGAAGTGCTGGACCCTGAACAGAACAAGACTTTTAAGGATAACTATCTTGATATCCCGTTTGACCTCAGCAACGTGCTGTTCATTACCACCGCCAACGATGCTTCCCACATTCCCGGCCCGCTGTATGACCGTATGGATGTGATTGAACTGCCCAGCTATACCCGCGTGGAAAAGTTCAACATCGCCCGCCGCCATCTGCTGCCCAAACAGCTCAAAAATAATGGCTTGGAATCCCGCGTTACCATGGCCCCGGCGGCGCTGTATGAGATCATTGACGGCTACACCCGCGAAGCCGGCGTGCGTACTCTGGAGCGCACCATCACCGCCGTGCTGCGCAAGTGCGCTCAAAAGATCGCCGCAGGGGAGAAAGATAAGATCAATGTTACCCCTGCCATGGTCAAAGCAATGCTCGGTCCCGAAAAGGTCAAGCCGACCTTTATTTCCCGCACCGATGCTGTTGGCATTGCCAACGGCCTGGCCTGGACCAGCGTGGGCGGAGAGATGCTTCCCATCGAAGTTTCCATCATCCCAACGGATCCGGCAAGGTGGAGATCACCGGCAGCCTGGGTGATGTAATGAAAGAGAGCGCTCACCTGGCATTGACCTATGCCCGCGTGCATGCCGAAACCTACCACATTGCGCCGGATAAGTTCAAGAACACCGATATCCATATCCATGCCCCCGAAGGCGCTGTACCCAAGGATGGCCCCTCCGCCGGTGTCACCCTGACCACCGCGCTGATTTCTGCGCTGTCCGAGATTCCAGTCCGCCACGACCTTGCCATGACGGGCGAAATCACCCTGCACGGCAATGTTCTGCCATCGGCGGCCTGAAAGAAAAGAGCATGGCAGCCTTCCGCGAGGCATTTCCACCGTGCTCATCCCTGAAGCCAACAAGCCCGACCTGTACGAGGTGGATGAGGAGGTCAAAAAGGCCGTCAAGTTCATCCCCGTCAGTGACCTTTCTCAGGTGCTCAAACATGCACTCATCCTGCCCGCAGCCATCCGCTGCCCAACAAACGCACCATGCCGCAGTACCCAGCTGATCGCAACCGAGCAGAGCACCGCCAAGGAACCTGCTGCCGTGATGTGACCAATGCGGAAAAGCCGGAAAAGGGAGTTGTATTTATGAATTATAATCGCAGTGAATTTCAGGCATCCTATGGCCTTTCCAGCCAGCTGCCGGAAAGCGACCGCCCGGAATTTGTCTTTTCCGGCCGTTCCAACGTGGGCAAATCCAGCCTGATCAACAGGCTGTGCAACCGCAAAAATCTGGCGCGCGTCAGCGCAACGCCGGGCAAAACGGCAACCATCAACTTTTACCGTGTGGATACCGCCTATTTTGTGGACCTGCCCGGCTATGGTTACGCCAAGGTGTCCAATGCGGACCGTGAGCGCTGGGACGAGCTGATCAACAGCTATTTTGAAGCGGACCGCGCGCTGAATGTGCTGGTGCAGCTGCTGGACAGCCGCCATGCTCCCAGCGCGGACGATGTGCAGATGATGGAATACCTGCACTTCCACCGGATTCCCTTTGTTGTGGCGCTGACCAAGGCGGATAAGCTCAAAAAATCTGAGATGACCGCCCAGCTGGAAGAGTTCCGCATCACCTGCGCCCCCTATGGCTGCAAGCAGGTGTTTTTGACCAGCGCCGAAAAGGGGACCGGGGTCGAAGAACTGCGCCAGTATCTGGATGCCTGCCTGGCACCGGAGGCCTAAACCATGGCGTATCAGGAATTTGCCTATTTTTATGACGAGTTCAACGGCGCAGCCGATTATGATGCGCTGTTCGCCTATGTGACCGGGGAGCTGAAAGCCCACGGCATCCAGGATGGCATTGTGGCGGATTTCGGCTGCGGCACCGGCGAGCTGACCTTGATGCTGGCCCAGGCTGGGTACGATATGATCGGCATTGACGTTTCGGAAGAGATGCTCAGCGTCCTGCGGGACAAAGCCGATGCCCTTGGCCTGCCGCTGACCAACCCCATGCTGCTGTGCCAGGACCTTTTGCAGCTGGACCTGTACGGGACCATCCGCGCCGCGGTTTCCACTTTCGATACCTATAACCACATCGGTCCGCTGGAAAACTTTGAAAAGGCCATCGCAAAAGCCGCGTTCTTTATGGAAAAAGACGGCGTTTTTGTGTTTGACCTGAACACACCCTATAAGCATGAAAAAGTGCTTTCCGGCCAGACTTTTGATTTTGATGAGGATGACGCCGCCTGCCGCTGGAGTAACCGCTATGACCCACAGACAGGTCGCGTGGACCTCAGCATTGATATCCACTATAAAGATACCGGGGAAGACTTCCATGAATCTTTCTCGGAATACAGCTACCCGCTTGATACCGTCAAAGCGCTGCTAACCAGATACGGCTTTGACCCGGTCAAAATTGCCGATGGCGAAAGCTTTGGCCCTGTCCGGCCGGACAGCCAGCGCTGGATCATCACGGCAGTCAAGCAGTATACACAGGAAGCAGACGGCACCCCGGCCTAGCCGCCGCACCCCTGCTTCGGGAGGTCATTGATTCTATGTGTGAAACAAAAAATGAAAACAGCAGCAACCTGCTGCGCGGCATTTCGGAAAACGGCGGCATCCTGTTCTATGGCATTGATTCCACCGCCATTGTGCGCCGAATGGAGCAGCTGCACAAAACCAGCGCCGTTACCACCGCAGCCTGGGCCGCCTGCTGACCGGTGTTGCATGATGGGCAGATGCTCAAATCGGATTCTGATTCTGTCACCGTACAGATCAAGGGCGGCGGCCCGGCGGGCCGTATTCTGGCCGTTTCCAACGGCGCGGGCGATGTAAAAGGCTATGTCGAAAACTCCATCGTGGAGCTGCCCCCGCGCGCGGACGGCCACCTGAACGTCGGCGCTGCCGTGGGTAAGGATGGCACGCTGGATGTGATCCGCGACCTTGGTATGCGGGAACCCTATATCGGCCAGGTGCCGCTGGTTTCCGGTGAGATTGCCGAGGATATCACCAACTATTTTGCCATCAGTGAGCAGACACCAACGGTCTGCGCGCTGGGCGTTCTGGTCAACCCGGATCTGACGGTGCAGTGCGCGGGCGGTTTTATCGTGCAGCTCATGCCCGGCGCAACCGAGGATGAGATCACCCGCCTGGAAAAGAATATCGGCGCAATGCCCGGCATTACCACCCTGCTGCAGCAGGGTAAAAGTATTCCCGATATCCTGAATATGGCGCTGGACGGCTTTAACCCCGAACTGCTGGATTCCACCCGCATTGACTATTGCTGTGATTGCAGCCTGGACCGCGTGGAGCGCACCATCCGCAGCCTTGGCAAAAAAAGAGGTGGAAAAACTGCGCGATGAAGACCCCATTGCCGAGGTCAACTGCCAGTTTTGCGGCAAACAGTACAAAGTAGACCTGAATGACCTGCTGAAAAACTGGCCGGACACCGTAGAAAAGCAGTAAACGTATGACTTTTTGAAAAAATAGGCGAAAAAAGCTTGACTTTTTACATCGAATGCCATATAATAGCATTCGTCGCCCGGAGAGAGCGCGACAAAACCAAACTCTCCGCCATGCGGCCGTAGCTCATCTGGTAGAGCGCCACCTTGCCAAGGTGGAGGTAGCGAGTTCGAGCCTCGTCGGCCGCTCCATTTCGGAGATTTGGTTTCAGGCAGCTGGTTTGCACCTTGTGCAGGCTTTGCAGGCGAATTAGGTTGGCTCTTTCCTCTGTGGCCCGGTAGTTCAGTTGGTTAGAACGCTAGCCTGTCACGCTAGAGGTCGTCAGTTCGAGCCTGATCCGGGTCGCCATTATGCCTCTGTAGCTCAGTCGGTAGAGCAGGGGACTGAAAATCCCC
>ENA-OPZM01000944-OPZM01000944.1-human-gut-metagenome-genome-assembly--contig:-NODE-944-length-11180-cov-4.736814_pt1 | contig 11180 bp, 5 predicted proteins | sample MGYA00242478_ERZ504493 | MGnify/ENA primary metagenome ERZ504493 (study PRJEB26092, sample SAMD00036227) | human gut metagenome | host: Homo sapiens | study: EMG produced TPA metagenomics assembly of...
TTTATGATTGATAAATCACTTGAAAGCATTGAATTTCCCGATAGCTTGAAAGTATCGGTCGTTGTGCGTTTTCATGTTACGATTACGGAACTACCGGTTCATATTTTGCAAGTAACCTTAAAAGTGTGAAGTTTGGCAGCGGATTAAAATCAATTGCAGATTATGCTTTTTACGAAAACAGAGCATTAAATACTGTGAAATTTACAGGTGTTGCTCTGACAAGTATTGGTAGTGAAAGTTTTTGTAACATTGCCATTACAGAACTTGATTTGTCGGGTACGGACACCTCTATAGATAGAGAGGCTTTCTATAACTGCAATTCGCTTGAAACAGTCAAATTATCAGGTGTAAAAACAATCGGTCAGAATGCATTTTATAATTGCAGAAAACTTACTTCCGTTGAACTATCAGAAAATCTGACAACCATTGAAAGCGGCGCATTTCAAAGTTGTGTTGCTTTAAAAAATATTGATATTCCAAATAAGGTAACAAAGCTTAATGATAATACATTTTCAAATTGTTCATCACTAAAAAATGTATCAATCGGAAGCGGTTGTACTTCAATATCTACAACAGCATTTGATGGTACATTCTCAATTGATAGGATTACCGTTTCGGAAGACAACAAAAATTACACAGTTGTTGACGGTGTTCTTTACAACAAGGATATGACAACACTTGTGTTGTATCCCAAAAATCGTTCGGGTGAGTTTGCGGTTCCCGACACGGTTACAACTATTGCCAATTCTGCGTTTGACAGTTCTCCAAACCTTACAAAAGTAACAATCGGAAAGAATGTTAAGACAATCGGTGCGAGTGCATTCGGAGAATGTAAATCACTTAAAACGGTTATTTTTGAGGACAGCGATACCGTACAAAAAACAATATGCGACTACGCATTTTACAAATGTCCTGTATTGACAACGGTTGATTTTGGTAATGCAGTAAAATCAATCGGCAACTATGCGTTCTATAGTTGTCAGTCACTTAACAAACTCGATTTTTCAAAGAATTCGGTTAAGACTATTGGTGACTATGCTTTTACAGTATGTAAATCACTTGAAAGCATTGAATTTCCCGATAGTTTGGAAAGTATCGGATACGGTGCTTTTTCTGCTAATACAAACGGTTACAGGGGCTCGTATGTAGCAAGCAGTTTGAAAAGCGTTAAATTCGGCAGAGGATTAAAATCAATTGCAGATTATGCTTTTTACGAAAACAGACAATTAAATACTGTAAAATTTACAGGGGATGCCCTGACAAGTATTGGATATTGGTCATTTTGTAACATTGCCATTACAGAACTTGATTTGTCAGGTACGGACGCTTCTATCAATATGTATGCATTCCCGCATTGTACTTCACTTGAAACAGTAAAATTGTCAGGTGTTAAAACAATCGGTTCAAATGCATTTGATTATTGTACTTCACTTGAAAATGTAAATATTGGAAATGACGTTGAAAGAATTGCTTCAAATTCATTTTATTACAACACCAATCTTAAACAATTAGTGCTTGGTAAGGGATTAAATAGCATTGATTCAACAGCTTTCTCAGGTTACAAAGACCTCACCGTATATTGCTACGAGGTACATACGGTCATGAGTATGCTAAGAGCATGAGCAATGTTGACATCAAGTTTATTCGTGACAATTATTATGTTGTTGACCTCAAGGCGTCGGCTGTTTCGAGCAACAGTGTGACAATTTCGTGGAAAAAGCCGAACGGCTATGACGCTATTGATCACTACATAATCTATAAAAACGGTGCAAAGTATGATGAAACGACAGATCAGACCTACACCGACATCAACCTTAAGAGCGGTGAAGAGTATGTTTACGGTGTTGTTGCCGTTGACAAAGAGGGCGTCATCTCAGAGGAAAAAACTGTCAGCGTAACCCCTGCCTGCACTTCCGTAAAGAGCATTACCCTCCCGAACAATAAAACCGATATCGGCGGTCTTAACAAAATTAAGCTTACCGCAACAATGGAAAGCAACCTTTCAAAAACAGGCGGTAAGGGCGAATTTCAGTTCAGCCGTGACGGCAAGGAGTGGAAGTCTGCTTGCAATGCAAATGTTCAGTCAAACGGTGTTGACTATGTAGGCTATTGGTCGCTTAGAAATGTTGTAACGGGCGAATATTCTCTCCGTTTCGTGTTCACAGACAAGGACGGCGGTCAGAGCTATAAAGACATCAAGGTGAATGTTGACAGAACTCACCCCGCACCTATTGACGAGGTTACCATAACTCCTATGGAAACCTACATCTCGCTTTCGTGGCAGATTTCCGTAGAATACGACACAGCAATCTACAGAATTTATAAGCGAGCAGAAAACGAAACAGATTTTGAACTTTTAAGCGAAATCAGAAATCGTGACACAACAAGCTATAATGATAAAAAAGTCAAGGAAAATGTAACTTATTATTACTATATCGTAGGTACGGACGCTTACGGTCAGGAAAGTCTTAGGTATGACATCGTTTCGGCAGGATTGATTAATGATACAATCCCTCCGCAGTTTATCAAGATGACTCCTGCATCAAACAACTACATCTACGGCAAACAGCCATTCTCGGTAGTCGGCAACGATAATGTGGGCGTTGCAAAAACAGCGCTTTACTACTCAACCGATCCCGAAGCTCCTCTTGAAAGCTGGACTCTTATTGACGAGCATAACGGCAGTTCTTACTCGCAGAACATTGACACAAAGGTAATGCCAAACGGCATCGTGTATGTTGTTGCAAAAATTTATGATGCTGTCGGAAACTTCACCTATTCTCCAAACAGAGATATATGTGCGACAATCAAGGTCCCGAACAGGTCAAGAATGTCAAGTGTATTGCAGTTGACGGCACAACGGCAACACTTTCTTGGAGCGATGCTTCGGATGATGATATTTCATACTTTGTTGTTGAATGCAAACAATCTGATGGAGTATGGAAGAGCGTTTCAAGAACAAGTACAAACCTCGGTGTAAACCTCAGCGGTCTTACTCCCGAACACGATTATGTTTACCGTGTAATCGGCTATGACAAGCGTTCAAACCGAGGCACTCCTTCGGAAGAAATCACAGTTACAACTTTGAAGGATACAATTTGTCCAAAGGTAACAAAAATTACTCCCGATCCGGGTTATTTCAAATCCGAAATCAACCTCAGATTCACAGCAGAAGATGATTACAGAGTAAAATCAATCGAAATCCAGACTTCAACAGATAAGGAAAGCTGGAAAACGGTTTCCGAAATAAAGGCAACAGGCGAGTCTGCAAAATGCACATTCGACTGCAAACTTGACCTCAAAAACTATGAGGAAGGTTCTGTTTTTGTAAGGGCAAAGGTTTATGACAGCTACGGCAATGTGACCGAGGATAAAGACCTTACCTGCTACGAATATGTTGTTGACAGAACAGCTCCGATTCAGCCACAGGTGTTACGGCATCATCGGGTGAAACAGAGGGAGGTTCGTCATTCGTAAACATTTCGTGGAATGCGATTACAGACGACAACAGCTTTGCTTATTACAGAGTGTACAAGAGCAACAGCGCTGACGGTGAATTTACCCTTTTGAAAAACAATGTAAAGACTGTCAATACATATGATGAAAATGTAGATTTCAGTGCTACCTACTACTACAAGGTTGAGGCTGTTGACCTTGCGGGCAATGTCGGCAAACAGTCGGAGGTTGTATCATGCAAAGTCAAGGACGATACCGAAAAGCCTGTTATCTATGATCTCTCACCTGTTGACGGCACAAGAATAGGTAATAACAACAACTCCGTCACGGTTGCCGCATCGGATAATGCAAAACTCAGCAACCTGAAAATTGAGTATAAAACAAACGGACTTTTCAGTTCATATCAGACAATCAAAGAAATTGCAGGTAACTCAAAGAATAACTGTACCGCAACGGTTGCTCTCCCTCTTGATGAGCTTAACAGCGGCACAGAGGTTACAATCAAGGTTACGGCAAGCGATTCATCGGGCAATCAGGCTGATGAAAAAACCGCAACCTACACAATTGACAAGGATGCTCCCGAAATCAAGGATGTAAAGCTTGTTGAAAAAGACGATAATATCTTCAACCTTACATGGTCTTGTGATGCAGATGATCTTTCTCACTTCTATATATATAGAAAGCGTGCAAATGACAAGTCATATGTGCTTTACGATTCCGTAATGGCTGAAAGCGGAAAGAATTCATACACCTACAACGATAATGAAATTGCCGTTTCCGACAAGAGCGTAATCTACAAGATTGAGACTTTTGACAAGGCTAAAAACTCATCAAGTGCCGAAAGCAAACTTGTTAAGGTGTCGGGCATAATTGCTCCCGTTCCCGTACTCGATTGTCAGTCAACAGTTGTAGTGGGCAGTGAGTATATGTTTGACGCAACAGGCTCAACAGATGATACCGAAATTGTAAGTTACAGCTTTGACTTTGGTGACGGCACAGCCGTTGTAAAGAACGAAAGGGGCAAAACACTCCATATTTTCGATAAGACAGGCAAGTACAAAGTTACTGTCAGCGTAACTGACAATGACGGCAACACAGCCAAGCTGACAAAGGAAATTACAGTTACAAGCAGAGAGCTTGTCGGCACAGTCAATGTATTGCTTAAAGACGAAAAGGGCAATGTTCTTCCAAACACAGACGCTTATATCGATCTCGGTGAGGAAGAACAGCAGCACGCATTTACCGATTCAAACGGTCTTGCCGTGTTTGAAGCTCCGATTGGTACTCACATTGTATCTTCATACAAAAAAGATTACCTCCCCGTTAAGCAGAATATTTCTGTTACAGGCAAGGAAACTTGTGTAACACTCGTTCTTGTCAACGAACCGATTGTTACGGGTGAATTTGAAATTCACAAAATGACATTTGATGAAATTGTTGCGGCAGGCATCGACATCAATGCCGCCGAAAACAGAAATGTTGTAAAAATCAATGTAACTCTCGTTTATGAGCGTGAACCGATTCATTCGGTAATCTATTGGAACGGTAAAACCGCAAAATCGGACCCGATTTATGTGAAAACATCATCAGGCACAAGAAAGCTTACTCCTTGTGTAATTGGCAGTTCAAATTCAAGCTTGACAAAAGCTGAAGATCCAACAATCGTTTACCTTGATGTTCCTGTTGAGTTCTCATATCTCAAAGAATTCTTCAGCGTATCTCTTCACATCATCAACCACGCGTCAAGTGATTTCAGCTTGCTTGACAACACGGTTACACTTAATGTTCCTGACGGCCTCAGCGTTGTAAAGACAAATTCGTCAGAACCAAAGGCTTCTGTCTATATTGATGAAATCAAGGGACAGACTCAGAAAACAATTAAGTGGATTCTCAGAGGCGACAAGGCGGGTACATATGATATTTCTGCCGACTTCCTCGGAATGCTTTCTTACTTCAACGAACCGATTTCCGCAAAATTCGTAGCCGATAATCCGATTGAGGTTCACAATGCGTCAACTATTGATGTTGAAATTGAGGCGGCAGATCATAACTACGGCAGTAAGGTGTTCTACAATATCATTGTTGAAAACAAGGGCGACTTTGCTCTTGAGAGCTTTAAATGGGAAAAACTCAACGAGTCCTACTGTGATGAATATGTTGATGCAAACGGCACTTCATATGAAATGGACAAGCAGAGAACAACACTTAATCCGAATGAAAAGTTTGTTTACCATTGCTATGCAAAGCTTGGCGGTTCGTACAAGTACATTGACAACATAATTGACGATGTTTCGTCAATGGGTGCAAACGCAAAGGTTTCGCTTCACGATGTAGATTACTTCCTCGAAAAGTATTTTGAAAAGTTTCCCGAGGAGGGCGGAGCGTATGTATTCTATGTTCAGGACAAGGACGGCAACCCGATATCGGGTGCAACCGTCGAACTTAACTCCGACCTTATATATAAAACCGACGGCGAAGGAAGAGTTATCATCAAGGAAGAGGACAGAAAAGACCTCGACTCGGCTTACTTAAAAGTTACTGCTGACGGCTACTACTCATATACGGATATGTACTTTGAGGGAGTTCAGTTCGGCAGTCACACAAATGTTAAGCTTTACCGTGTTGGTGAATTTGCCGTAGTCAATGTCAATGTTGACGGCAAAGACGCTCTGAATTCAAAGGCAACAATCAGAACAAATGCTAAGAATAAAGACGGCAGTGTCGCAAATATAACATTCTCATCAAAAATCTATGGCGAGGTTTCCAAAATTGATATTGTTCAGAATGACAAAGCATTAACTGCAAACAGCAGAAAAGTAAATTCATCTGAATATATCTATACAAATACTTATACAGCTCGGACTTCACAGATGGCGACTCTGTATATATGTATGTAACATTAAAATCAGGCAAAGTTGAAAAGACCAAACTCAATATCAATTCCTTAAGAGTGTTTACTGACGATATCTCGGTAAAACTTCCCGAAAAGGTTCACTGTTCTTCAGCGATTCTTCTTTTGATTGGCTCAACGGTGTATCGTTCGATTTTGAGTTCACAGATAAACTCGGACTTTCTTATGAATATAACAGATCTGAGAGTACAGTTACCGTTGGTGTCAACTTTGACATTGAAAAGGAACTTGAAAACGGAAATATCAAAAAGAAAGATCCGACCAAAAAGGATGATTCAAGCGATAATACGGACTATGAGAGCCTTAAAGGACACACAGCATTCACCGAAGTAGTCGAAAAATGCAGAAGTGAATACAAAGATCTTCTCGCAAGCAAGGCTAAGGGAATTAAGTTCGATAAGAACCCGTCCTTTGATTTCTCACTTATGGGTGCTCTTGAATTTAATGTAAGAGATGACGGCGGATTAGAGCTTGCAAAGAGTAAGCTGTTTATCGGTGTGTCTGTTGCATGTGAATATGAAAGTCAATTCTTTATAGCTTGGATTCCTGTCAATATGAAAGTAGGATTTAGCCTTGGTGTAGGTGCAGAGGCATCTTTTGCATATAACAACGAGGACAACACCTATGGCTTTGACTACTTGGATTTAAAAATCGACCTCGGAGTTGATTTGGAGGCAGGCATTGGTGTCAACTGCCTTTCAGCCGGAATTTACGGTAGTGCGGAATTAGGCTTTAGCATTGACATCTGGAAAACATTTGAAATGAGAACCGTTGAATTGAGCGGTGAAGTTGGTTTGTATGTCAAGCTGTTGTTCTATTCCGAAAAATTCCCTATTGTGTCGGGTAGCACGACTATTTACGACCGAGATGCAAATAAAAAAGCCAAAGCATATTCCGAGCTTGTTGCAGCGGCATATGATGCCGACAAATACAACATAAATGATAAATTGCTGTCCTACAATTCGGGTTGGAATGACGAGATAGAGTCCGGCAACGGCAATACGGCATTGCTTGACAATGCATACTCCGCATCAAAGCCACAGATTGCAGCCTGCGGTGACAAGGCGGTAATGGTTTACCAGAGTGTTGACGAAAATGCAACAAATTCGGCAAATGCACTCGCACTTTACTACAGCGTTTACGATTCAACAACTGGCAAGTGGTCAAAAGCATCAAAGCTTGATGACAACAAAAATGCCGATATATCGTACTCACTTGCAGTAAGCGGAGATCAGATTTATCTTGTTTATGCCCAGAGTAACACAGAGCTTTTGGAAGATTCTTCAATTACCGATACAGTAAAGAACATTGATGTATATTCTGCAAAGTTCAGTTTTTGGTCTAACAAGTTTGAAAACTTTACACGCATTTCAAACAACAGTACATACGATGCAAACCCTGTTCTTAAAGACATCAACGGTGTTCCCACAGCAATTTGGATGAACAGTTCTTCAAACAATCCGTTCTTTAATGACTGCTCCAACTCAATTATGATGAGCAGTCTTGCTAACGGAACATGGTCACAGCCACAGGCTGTTGCACAGAATGTTGATACGGTAATCAACTGTGATATTATCGAAAGCTCAAAGTCAAAATATGTTGTTTACACCTGTGACAAAGACGGCGACCTTTCGACAACAGACGATAAGACAATCTGTGTCTGCAACACAGCCACAGGCGAAACAAATGTAATTGCAGAAAATGTTGAAACTGCAATCTCAACAGGCGAAGTTCTTAACAAATCCGTTGTAGTTTGGTACGAAAACGGAACTCTCATGCAGTATGATGTTCAGTCTCAGGCAAAAATGGAGATTTGCAACATATCAGGTTCGGCTGCAAACGGTGTTGAAATAGTAAACGATGAAAACGGCAACTGTGCAATCGTTTACACAGAGAGCAGGAACAAAATCAATGCCCTCTATCTTGACACGGCAAGCGGTACATGGTCAAATCCCGTAACACTTGTTTCATCCGACAACTACATTGAAAATGTTGAGCCGGAGTACATTAACGGCAAGCTTACATTCACATATTATGATTCGAAGGTAATTGATGACGATATGAACACAGAGTCAAAGCTTGTTACAACAATTGCCGACTCTGTTTCAAAACCTGTAATTACAGATGCAAGCGTTGACTACAGCGAAATCAACGCAGGCAAGGAAGCCAAAGCAGATGTATTTGTAACAAACAACAGCTTTGAACCGACAGGCAACCTCACCTTTACGGTAAAGAACTATGACGGTACTGTACTCGGTACATATACAACAACAGATAAATCACTCTCTGCAGGTGCAAGCGAGAAGTTCAGCGTTCCGTTCACAGCACCCGAACAGATTGTAAACCGTTGTATAACAATTACCGTAACAGACAGCAAGGCAAAGTACACTTCATCATATGATATCACCCTCGGTTATACCGATATGGCGGTCAGTGCAGAACAGTATATTGACGGTGATGAAAACTTCATCAAGGCTGTTGTGTACAACAGATTCAGCTATGACTCTCCTGCAACTCTTGAGGTTTATAACAGAAACACAAACGAGGTTTACTTCACACAGAACATTCCTTTTGTTTCAAAGAATACCCCCGTCACGATAACTGTTCCGCTTGATAAGCCATATGTTGATGACACAGGCTTTGTTTCAGTCAGGGTAATCTCAAAGGCAAACGATTACAACGACTTCAACAATACTTATATGTTCGAGTATTACAACACGGATATACCCGATAATATGATTCTTATGGGTGATACAACCCTTGACAGAAGAATAGATGTCAGCGATGCAACACTCGTTCAAAAGCATATTGTAAGGTTTGAAAATCTTACAAACAATTCCCTCGTTGCGGCAGATGTTGACAGGGATAACACGATCTCAATCAAGGACGCAACCCTGATTCAATGCTATGTTGTAAAGTTTGAAAATTGCGGTTACTGCGGTACATATGTTGATCCGAGTCAGTTGCCGACAGTCCCCGCAACCGAACCAACAACGGAAACTCCTGCAACAGAGCCTGTTACGGAACCGTCAACAGAGGTCACAACAGCTCCCGGAACAGAACCGACAGTACCTACAACACAGCCCCCAACGGTTGCTCCCACAACCGAACCGACAACAGTCGGCAAGTCATATGTTTATGCAAAGGGCTATACCCATGCATACTTCTGGAACAGTGATGCAACCGATATGGCAGGTGAATGGCCGGGAAAAGCAATGGAAAGTGTCGGTGATGGTGTCTACCGTATAGCCGTGCCGACAGGTGCAACAAATGTTGTGTTCAGTAATAAGGGTGAAAACCAAACTGCTGATCTCATGGTGAATGTCGGCAAGATTTATTCAAACGGTAATTGGACAAATTACAGCGTTGAACCGACAACAGCTCCCACAACTGTTTATGTCTATGCAAAAGGCTACACCTATGCATACTTCTGGAACAGCACCGCAACCGATATGGCAGGTAAATGGCCTGGAAAAGCAATGGAAAGTGTCGGTGACGGTGTCTACCGTATAGCCGTGCCGACAGGTGCAACAAATGTGATTTTCAGCAACAATGGTGCAAACCAAACTGCTGATCTCACGGTGAATGTCGGCAAGATTTATTCAAACGGTAACTGGTCAGCCTACAATCCGTAACCGTTACAAAACGACTTTTGCTGATGAATTGACATTTATGGCTCAATGTCAATAGTTATGTGGCAACCCGTAAAAACAGAATAAAGTGTAATAACAAGCGACAGAAATTAAACTGTCGCTTGTTTTGTTGCAGTAACACCCGCCGTGCCTTTAATTGTATTTAATATCTGTGATTTAGACATTTTTATCAACTTAAAATATATACCGAACAATAACATTTTTGACCTTTTAAATTATCTAAATGTGTTTGTCAATAGGCATAAATTCCTCGACGCCTCCAATTAAAATGCCTTGCATTTCCAAGAGCCTTTTCGTACAATATCCGCAGAGCGTATTTTGTACCTTGTTTCGGATTTAAACCAATTCTATTTTAACGGATTTTGGTAGAATATGCTCTAATTTCCCACAGTGAAAAAATTGTCAAATTCGGTAATTTGCCTATAACAAAATTATGCAAAATGTGGTACAATAATATTGTAAGAACTCAGTGCTTATCTGAGATTTAAGATGATGCGATTATACGGATGGTGAGAGTATGTACAGTATTGGTGAGGTTGTTCTTTACGGCTCAAACGGAGTTTGTGAGATTACCGAAATTACAACGAAAAAAATCGGAAAGGATTCTATTGAATACTATGTTTTAAAACCTGTTTGCTCGGATTCTTCAACGCTTTTTGTTCCGACTCAGAATGAAATGCTTGTGTCAAGAATGCGTGTTGTCCTTTCTTCGGATGAAATTAAAGATATTTTGTCACAGAAAACCGATAATGAAATATGGATTGACAACAAAGCCGAAAGATGTGAAAAAATCAAGGAAATTATTTCGGGCGGCGATTGTATGAAGCTTGTTGAGCTTATCAGGAGAATGCACTTCCACAGTAAGCTCCAGCTCAAAAAGGGCAGACGACTTCACATTACTGACGAGCGTTTTCTTAAAGAAGCTGAAAAAATGGTTTGTGACGAGGTTTCGGTTGTTCTTCACATTGACCGTAACGATGTTCTTCGCTTGTGCTTGCAGGCTGATTTTTTAAAAATATATAAAGGATACAGAGGATTAACCGGAGCATTCTTTGAATTGCTTTCGATGTTGTTCCTCTGTTTTTTATTTTTGGTAATTCTAGGTTGTTTGCCTATTTACAAAATGTTGCATTTTGTAGTAAAATATAGGAATAATGATT
>ENA-OPZM01000945-OPZM01000945.1-human-gut-metagenome-genome-assembly--contig:-NODE-945-length-11160-cov-1.069519_pt1 | contig 11160 bp, 16 predicted proteins | sample MGYA00242478_ERZ504493 | MGnify/ENA primary metagenome ERZ504493 (study PRJEB26092, sample SAMD00036227) | human gut metagenome | host: Homo sapiens | study: EMG produced TPA metagenomics assembly of...
TGGCGCAGTATCGGCTGGCAGGCAGTTCTGCAGTATTCCAAAATTACAAAGTGGATATACGGAAAGTGAGGTTCAGGGAGAAAACGGGAGTATGCAGATCGATTCGGATCGCAGATACAAGAAAAATTACGATACATGAGCGTACCGGGCGCAGAGATGTGATCCTGATCCCAAAAGAAGAGAATAATATGGTATATGAAATACGGGAATGGCTGCGTCTGATCGAGAACAGTCAGGAGGATGAGAAAAGTAAAATATATGAGGAAGCGTCCGGAAACGAAATGCAGTTTCTGGATCTGGCAAGGGAAAGATGGGAATCCGGTTCCGGTCAGATGTTTCTTAGGATAGCGCCATGTGAAAAAAGAGTTCGCCAAAAACAGCGGACTCTTTTTGCGTCTCAGATACAGACACGCAATGAAAGTGTGTGCATATGTTAAAAGAAAAAGGATTTTGTGTGATTGGAAAAATCGGAATTATTGGCGGGGATCAGAGGCAGATTTATGTAAAACAATTTCTGGAAGAGCATGGATGGCAGACAGAAACAGCATTTTTTTCCGGATGGTACCAGACAGGAGGAAACAACAGAGCGGCTTCGGGAGATTTTTGAGAACTGCCGGTTTGTGATTCTTCCGGTGCCTGTATTGCGGAAAGGAAAGCTCAATACAGGAGCGGAATATAAACCAGATGCAGAGCAGCTCATGGAATATGTGAAACATGGACAGTGTATCTTTGGCGGCTGTTTTTCAAAAGAACTGAAAAACAGGATTTTATGCCGCGGCAGTGAGAGCTATGACCTGATGCAGCTGGAACGGATTGTAAGAGAAAATGCAGCTGCCACAGCAGAAGGTGCGGTTGCCGAAGCGGTACAAAACAGTCCGGTTACGCTTCGGGGGAGTTTGTGTATTCTGACAGGGTATGGCCGATGCGGAAGTGCAATTCATCAGTGCCTGAAAAACTGGGGATGTACGATCGTGGTGTATGACCGTGATGAGAACGCATGCGAACGTGCAAAAGAAGCAGGAGCGAAGATCTGTGAATATAAGGATCTTTCAAAAGTACTGAAAAAAGCAGCATTTCTTTTTAATACAGCGCCGTCTGCTGTGTGGACAGAGGGATTGCTGGAAGGAGTGCCACAAGAAGTCTGTATTCTGGAGCTGGCTTCCATGCCGGGAGGAATTGACCGGGATGCGGCAGACAGACTGGGAATCCATATCAATGTCCTGCCGGGCCTTCCGGGACGTTTTGCGCCGTGTACATCAGGCAGACTGCTGGGAGAGGAGATTTTGAAGGAAATAGAAAGAATCATAAAAAGGGAGTGTAAATCATGAAGCTAAAAGGCAGGAAGATCGGAGTTGCGATCACAGGATCTTTTTGCACTTATGAAAAAGTATTTCAGGCACTGCGGGCATTAAAAAAGGAAGAGGCAGAGCTGCAGACCATTTTTCAGATGCGGCACAGTCTATAGATAGTCGTTTTGGAAATGCAGAGGAGTTTGTGACAAAGGCAAAGGAAATCACAGGGGCAGAGCCGCTGCTGACAATCCCCCAGGCGGAGCGATCGGACCGAAAGGCCTTTTGGATCTGCTGATTTTAATGCCGTGTACGGGAAACAGCATTGCGAAGCTGGCCAATGGGATTACGGACACTCCTGCGCTGATGGCTGCAAAAGCGCATCTGCGCAATGAGCGTCCGCTGCTGGTTTCGATTTCTACAAATGATGCACTGGGTATGAATATGAAAAATATCGGGTTGTTGTTAAACACCAAGCATGTTTATTTTGTACCGTTTAAACAGGATAATCCGCAGAAAAAGCCAAATTCGATGATCGCCAGCCTGGAGTATCTGATCCCGGCGGCCGAGGCGGCACTGGAAGGCAGACAGTATCAACCGATCATTCAGTAGAAAAGGGGAAGACAATGGGAACATTTACAGGATTTTGCAGCCGGAATATGGGATTTGCACCGGGACGCTGTGTGGAAGAAACAGAACATGCACATCCGGTTACATTAAAACGGCAGGGGCGTGTGTGTACGCTCATTTTGAATGGGGAACTATACAATGCAAAAGAGCTTGGGCGGGAGCTGAAAGCCGACACAGACAGAAATGAGGAATTGTTTCTGCTTGCCTATATGCAGTACGGACCGGAATTTGTGAAAAAAATAAATGGTGTTTTCGGTGCGGTGATCTGGGATGAAACGAAAAAAATATTGTTCTTGTTCAGAGACAGGATCGGGGCAAAACCAATGTTTTATACGCAGAAAAAGGAGACGCTGTTTTTTGCCTCTGCCATTGGAAGCTTATTTCAGTATCCGGGTGTGGACCCTGTGCTGGATGAGAATGGTCTCTGTGAAATTTTTGCGCTTGGTCCGGCAAGAACTCCCGGAAACGGTGTTTTTCGAGATATTTATGAAGTGCTTCCGGGACATTATCTTTCTTTTGCAGACGGAATTCTAAAAGATCATTGTTACTGGAATGTAAAAAGTCAGCCACATGAAGATTCCAGGGAAGAAACAGTAGAAAAAACAGCGTGGCTCTTGGAGGATTCGATTAAACGGCAGATGGAGAGTGAAGAGACGATCTCTACATTTCTCTCCGGCGGAGTGGACAGCAGCCTTGTGACGGCAGTCTGTGCGGATGCTCTGCGGGAAAAGGGGGAAAGGCTTCAGACATTTTCCTTTGATTTTGAGGGAAACCGGCAGTATTTTCAGGCAAATGCATTTCAGCGAGTCAGGACCGGCCGTGGGTGGAGCAGATGGCAGCATATTGCGGCAGTGGAGCATCGCTATTTGGAGTGCAGCAATGAAAAGCTGGCGGAATATCTTTACAAAGCTGTGGATGCAAGGTGTCTGCCGTGTATGGCGGATGTGGAGTCCTCTATGCTGTATTTCTGCTCTCAGGTGTCACAGTACAGCAAGGCAGCTCTGACAGGAGAATGTGCGGGATTGAGATTTTCGGAGGATACCCGTGGTTTCATAAAAAAGAAGCCTTTGAGACAGACGGATTTCCGTGGTCAGCAGATCAATCTGTCCGGCAGAGTCTGCTTCAGGAAAAGTGGATTCGGAAGCTTCGATGAAAGAGTATGCAGAGGAAGCATATGAGAAAGCCGTGCGGGAAACACCGTGCTGTACCGAGGATTCTTCTGTGGAGAAGCGTCGCAGAGAAATTGCGTATCTGAATTTGAAATGGTTTATGGCAACACTGTTAGACGGATGGAGAGGACCAGTACCTGGTGTGGATTGTCGGCGCGAGTGCGATCGCAGATTACCGCATCATCGAGTATGTATGGAATGTGCCCTGGTCTGTGAAATGTGAGGATGGTATTCCCAAAGCATTGCTTCGCCGTGCGGGAAAAGGAAAAGTACCGGATGAAGTACTCTGGAGAAAGAAAAGTCCATATCCGAAAACATACAATCCGCAGTACGAAGCACTTCTGGCAGACCGGCTGAGAGAAGAAGTGTTACAGGATACAAGTGCGCCCATTCGAGCATTTCTGGATCGAAAGAAGGCAGAGCGGTTTTTAAATTCGCCGAAGGATTACGGAAAACCGTGGTACGGACAGCTGATGGCAGGACCTCAGATGATTGCATATGTGCTGCAGATCAATTACTGGATGAAAAAATACCAGATCCAGATCAAATTGTAAAGAAAATAAGGATTGCAATGGGGGCAAAACGGAGTATAATAAATGTAAATAAAAAAACAAGGGAGCTTGCGTATCAAGCAGGCTGAGAGGAAGCTGAATCGCTTCGACCTGTGACCTGATTTGGATAATGCCAACGTAGGGATAGAAAAGCTGAGACAGCGGGTATGCCATACATTGGTGTACCCGCTTTGTTGTGCGATAAGGCAGCAGATTCCAAAAAACAACTTCAGGTCTGAAAGGAGACATTTATGAAAAAATATCTGGAAAACTGTGAGAAATCATTGCCCATTGGTACATAATATCACGAATTACGTGACCGTAAATGATGTGGCGAATATCATCCTGGCATGTGGTGCCAGCCCGATCATGGCGGATGAGCCGGAGGAAGTGCAGGAAATCACAACCATCTGTCAGGGGTTGAACATCAATATCGGAACACTTCACAAGAGCAGTATTGAAAGTATGTTCCTGGCAGGAAAGAAGGCAAACGAACTGGGACATCCTGTGCTTCTGGATCCGGTTGGAGCCGGTGCGAGCACTCTTCGCACACAGACAGCAGTGAAACTGATGCAGGAAGTCCGCTTTTCTGTAATCCGTGGAAATATGTCAGAGATCAAAGTTCTCTCCGGCGGCATGGGCGGTGCAAGAGGAGTGGATGCCTGTGAGACGGATATTGTTACGGAAGAGACTTTAGAGGAGGCAGTGGCATTTGTAAAAGCGTTTGCAAAATCCTGTGGATGCATCGTGGCAGTAACAGGTGCGATCGATCTGGTGGCAGATGACAAACGTTGTTATGTGATCCGAAACGGCAGAAAAGAAATGGGACAGATTACAGGAACCGGATGTCAGCTCTCCGGGATGCTGACTGCATTTTTGTGTGCGAATCCGGAAGAAATGCTGGATGCGGCGGCAGCGGCTGTTTGTATCATGGGAACAGCAGGTGAGATCGGCTGGGAAAATATGCAGCCGGGAGACGGCAATTCCACCTACAGAAACCGGATCATTGATGCGGTCTGCAATCTGACCGGAGAAGAACTGGAAAGGAGAGCAAACTATGAGGTGCGATAAGGAATCTCTGCTTTTATATGCAGTGACGGACAGAAGCTGGACGAAAAACGACACAGCTGTATCACCAGGTAGAGGAGGCCTTAAAAGGCGGGGTGGACAATTCCTGCAGCTGAGGGAAAAAGATCTGAATACAGAAAAACTTTCTGCAGGAGGCAGAGGAGATGAAAAAGTTGTGTGCCGCATACAGAGTTCCGTTTGTGATCAACGACAATGTAGAAATCGCCCGTACAGTAGGAGCTGACGGTGTACATGTGGGGCAGGATGATATGCCGCGTGGAAGGTGCGGGAGATTTTAGGAGAGGACAAGATCATTGGTGTGTCTGCACAGACTGTGGAGCAGGCTATAAAGGCAGAAAAAGATGGAGCAGATTACCTGGGAGTGGGAGCAGTATTTCCGACCAGCTCCAAAGCAGATGCGGTGGAAGTGGAACACGCCACACTTCGTGACATTTGTGTGGCAGTGCAGATTCCGGTCGTAGCAATCGGCGGAATCAGCGCAGAAAATGTCAGTCAGCTTGCAGGAACGGGAATCGACGGGATTGCAGTAATCAGTGCGATCTTTGCGCAGGATTTCCCGAAGCTGGCAGCAGAAGAATTGAAAAAGAAAGTAGAGGCGATCCAATGACGATCAAGGGGATCATCTGGGATGCGGACGGAACACTGTTGGATTCCATGGAAATCTGGGATCATGCTCCGGATCATTATCTGGAGACACTGGGAATCGAGCCGGAGCCAAATCTGGGAGAGATTCTGTTTGAGATGAGTCTGGAGCAGGGAGCAAAGTATCTGATCGATCGCTACCACCTGCCGGTTGGTGTGGCAGATGTTCTGGAGGGAATCCACTGCCAGATTGAAACCTTTTACAGAAGAGAAGTGACATTAAAACCGGGGGCAAAAGAGCTTCTGGCAGAATTCAAACAAAAAGGATACCCCATGATCCTGGCGACCTCAGGAGATCAAGACTGTATCCGACAGGCGTGTGAGCGGCTGGAGATCCGGCAGTATTTTACGGAGCTGTTATTCTGCAGCGAGGTTGGTGCAGGAAAAGACAGGCCGGACATTTATCTGGAAGCGGCGAGAAAGATGAATTGCAGGCCGGATGAAGCGCTGGTTGTGGAAGATGCACTCTATGCCATTGAGACTGCAAAAAAGGCAGGGTTTTCTACAGCAGCTGTCTATGACAAAGCAAACAAGGAACAGGAAAAAATCAGAGAGACAGCGGATATTTATCTGAAGTCTTTCGATGAACAACTGACAGAAATGATAACAGGAAGGATGTAAGTAACACATGACATCGATGAAGACAGGACTGACGATCGCGGGAAGCGACTGCAGCGGCGGTGCCGGAATCCAGGCGGACATCAAGACAATGACGACAAACGGAGTCTATGCGACGAGCGCGATCACGGCGCTGACGGCACAGAATACAACCGGAGTACGTGATATTCTGGAAGTGTCTCCGCAATTTTTAAAAGAACAGCTGGATTGCATTTTTACAGATATCAGACCGGACGCGGTGAAGATCGGGATGGTATCGTCCACAGAATTGATCGAGGTGATCGCAGGATCATTGAGGCAATACGAGGCAGCACATATTGTCGTGGATCCGGTTATGGTGGCGACAAGCGGAGCAAGGCTGATCCGGGAGGATGCAATCTGCGCGATGCAGGAGAAGCTTTTTAAAATTGCGGAGGTGATCACGCCCAATATCCCGGAGGCTGAGCTTTTGTCCGGAATTGAAATTCAGACACAAAGAGATATGGAGAGGGCAGCAGAAATGATTGGCAGACAGTTTGGATGCAGTGTGCTGTTAAAGGGAGGTCATCAAAGACAGGATGCCAATGACCTTTTGTGGAAAGAAGACGGAGCGATGCGGTGGTTTTACGGAACGAGGATAGAGAATCCGAATACTCACGGAACAGGATGCACGCTTTCGAGTGCGATCGCAGCCAATCTGGCGAAAGAATTTGAACTGGAAGAGTCTGTAAAAAGAGCAAAGCAGTATCTTTCAGATGCATTGGAGTTCAAGCTGGATCTGGGAGCAGGAAGTGGACCGATGAACCATGCATTTGCATGGAACAGGAACGAATAAAAAATTATAATTGCATATTTATGCATCATCCAGTAGAATAAGAAAGGATACCCTGTTATGACAAGGCAAGTGCCGGAGCCAGGACAGGGTATTATCATGTGGAAAGTAATAGAAAAGAGGATGAAAGAAAAAATGGATGGTTCTATGTTTATCGGAACTTGGTGGTCACTTGTGCCGCCGCTGCTTGCAATCGTGCTTGCGTTTCTCACAAAGGAAGTGTACAGCTCCCTGTTTGTAGGAGTTGCTGTGGGGGCACTGCTGTATACAGGATTTTCTCCCTGGGATTCTTTTGTGTCATTTTTTGAAATTATGAAAGAAAGCATGAATCTGAATATTCTTATCTTTGACGTGCTTCTGGGGATGATCATCGTGTTGATGGCAAAATCAGGAGGTTCTGCCGCCTATGGAAACTGGGCAGGAAGCAAGATCAGGAGCAAAAAAAGCGCGCTTCTTGCAACAACGGGACTTGGGGTGCTGATTTTTGTAGATGATTATTTCAACTGTCTGACGGTCGGTTCCGTGATGCGTCCGGTGACAGACCGCTATAAAGTTTCCAGAGCGAAGCTGGCGTATATCATTGATTCAACGGCAGCTCCGGTCTGCATCATCGCGCCGATTTCAAGCTGGGCGGCTGCGGTCAACTCTTATGTGCCGGACGATGCGGGGATTACAGGGTTTCAGCTGTTTTTAAGAACGATTCCCTACAATCTGTATGCGCTTCTGACACTGGCAATGGTATTGTTTGTGGTGATCACAGGATTTGATTTCGGACAGATGAAGCGTCATGAAAAGAATGCTGCAAACGGGGATCCCTTCACAAGCGGTGCGGAAGAATTTGAGACAGTTGAGATAGAAAATGCATCAGAAAAAGGAAAGTGATGGATCTGATCCTGCCGGTAGCGGTTCTGATCCTGTCTGCGATCGGGCTATGATCTACACCGGATATCTGGGCGGAGCAACCGATGTATTCACTGCCTTTTCCGGATGTGATGCAGAGACAAGTCTGATTTTTGCAACTTCTGTTACGATTTTATTTATGTTGATTTTATATCTGCCGAGAAAGGTCATTACATTTAAGGGATTTATGGACAGCTTCGTAGAAGGCTTTAAACTGATGATCCCGGCGGTGGCGATCCTGATTTTTGCATGGTCCTTAAAAGGAATGGGAGATGCCCTTGGAATTGGAGTATTTGTAGAGAATCTGGTGGGAACAAATGCTTCGGCAAGCGTGATCCTGCCTGCGGTGATGTTTATGATCGCGATTTTTCTTGCATTTTCAACAGGAACCTCATGGGGAACCTTTGCGATCCTGGTGCCGATCGTAGTAGCGATGTTCCCGGGACAGAAAAATCTGGAAATGATGATCATCTCTGTGGCGGCAGTTCTGGCAGGAGCAGTATGCGGAGATCACATTTCTCCAATCTCAGATACAACAGTAATGTCTTCTGCGGGTGCACAGAGCAATCACATCAATCATGTATCCACTCAGATGCAGTATGCCATGGTCGTGGCGGCAGTTTGCATCGTAGGATATCTGATCGCAGGAATCGTGAAGATCTGGTGGGCTGCACTGGGCAGCAGTCTTTTGATTTTGTTTGCAGTACTGACGGTTTTGAAGAGACGAGAGCAGAAAAAGGATGCGGAGGAACAGCATGCGTAACGTAATTGATGTGCCGTATCTGGATCAAAGCGTGCGATATCCGACCGGATGCGAGAGTGTGTCGGCTGTGATGCTGCTTAGGTATCTGGGATACGAAATGTCTGTGGATGAATTTATTGAGCAGTATCTGGACAAGCAGGAGTTTGAACTTCGTAAGGGGGAGCTTTACGGTCCGGATCCCACGAAATATTTTTGTGGAAGTCCCTATGATGAAGAGTCATTTGGCTGCTATGCACCGGTGATCACTCAGGCGCTGAAAAAAGCGATCGGTGAAATGTATGAGGTGCTGGATCTTACGGGAACAGAGATAAAAACTTTGCAAACAGAGTACATTGACAAAGGAATGCCGGTGATTCTCTGGGCGTGTATCAATATGAGAGAACCGATCACGGGCCACAGTGGAAATTAAAAGACAGCGGGGAAGTATTTACCTGGATCTCCAATGAGCACTGTATGCTTTTGGTCGGATATGATGAAGAAGGATATTATTTCAATGATCCGTATGAGAACAACGGAGTGATCCGCTATCCGAAAGAGCTTGTAGAAGACCGATATAAAGCACAGCATATGCAGGCTGTGGTCAGTAAAAAAGAAATAAAGAAGGACAGGCGTCTGTTGATCGATTCAAAAATCAGCAGACGCCTGTTTTTCTTTTTATAATAACTGGATCCCGTGTTCCAGTGCGCAGTTGTAAATGTCATCCGGCCAGAGGGAGGACTGGACCTCTCCGATATGTGCCTTGCGCAGATAATACATACAGATACGGGATTGGCCGATTCCGCCGCCGATTGTATAAGGAAGTTCTCTGTTCAGCAGAGACTTCTGGAACGGAAGATTTGCGCGGTCCTCGCATCCGGAAAGCTTCAACTGTCTTGCAAGCGCTTCTTCATCCACGCGGATTCCCATAGAGGATAGCTCCAGGGCAATGTCCAGAACAGGGTAGTAGACGATGATATCACCGTTTAATTCCCAGTCATCATAGTCCGGGGCGCGTCCGTCATGCTTTTCACCTGAAGCGAGAACTTTTCCAATCTGTGCCACAAAGATCGCTCCCTTTTCTTTGGCAAGCCGGTGCTCTCTTTCCTTGGCGTCACATCCTGGATACAGGTCTTCAAGCTCCTGGGATGTGATAAAAAAGATATCGTCCGGAAGCAGCGGCTCGATATAGTTATACCGTCTGGAAATATAATCTTCTGTTTCTTTGAGTGCACTGTAGACCTTGCGGACTGTATACTGCAGTGTCTCCATGTTTCGCTCTTCTTTGGAAATCACTTTTTCCCAGTCCCACTGATCTACGTAGATAGAGTGAATATTGTCCGTATCCTCATCTCTGCGGATGGCACTCATATCGGTGTAAAGACCTTCACCGGAATGAAAACCGTAGTGCTTGAGTGCATAGCGTTTCCATTTTGCCAGAGAATGCACGATCTCCGCGGGAGTGTCCTCCTGCTCCTTGATCCCGAACGAAACCGGGCGCTCCACACCATTTAAATTATCATTCAGACCGGATTCCGGTTTTACAAATAAAGGTGCAGATACACGGGTAAGATGCAGTGATTTTGCAAGGGAGCGTTCAAAATAATCCTTGATCTCTTTGATCGCCACCTCAGTCTCGCGGATTGTCAGGGGAGAAACATACCCCTGTGGGATAGTTAAGTGTTCCATATGCCAAACTCCTTTCGTAGGTAAGCTGTATAAGTTTTTTGTTCTTATTCAAAAAGATAGGTCTATTTTACAGTCCGAAAAAATGGAAGTCAATGGGAGAATGCAGACAAAGCATCAAAAATAGAAATCACAGAGAAAAAAGAAGAAAAATGCGAGGGTTTTTGTTGATTTCTTTTGAAAATAATGTGGATTTGTGCACAATTTCACCACGATCCGGATTGCGATTCTTTTGGATTTAAGGTATAATACAACTATAGTGTGTAGGAGATATCATATTTAGGAGAACGAACATGAGAAGATCAAAACGAATTGAGACACTGGATCAGCGCCCGGTAAATCTTGACGGATATATCAATGAATGGCCGGAAATGGGATTTGTGGCAATGACAAGTCCGTATGATCCAAAGCCGTCTGTGAAAGTAGCAAACGGCAGAATTGTGGAACTGGATGGGAAAAAGAGAGAGGACTTTGATTTTATCGATCAGTTTATCGCTGATTATGCGATGAACGTAGAGCGTGCAGAAGCGTCCATGGCAGTATCTTCACTGGAGATCGCGCGCATGATCGTGGATATTCATGTGTCCAGAAAAGAGATTCTGGAGCTTGTGACAGGAATCACGCCTGCAAAGATGACAGAGGTTATGAATCATCTGAATGTCGTAGAGCTGATGATGGGAATGCAGAAGATCCGTGCGAGAAGAACACCGGGAAATCAGGCGCACATCACAAATCTGAAAGATGATCCGGTACAGATTGCAGCGGACGCGGCAGAGGGAGCTCTTCGTGGATTTGCGGAGGAAGAGACGACTATGGGAGTTGCCAGATATGCACCGTTGAGCGCTATGGCGCTTCTGATCGGTTCTCAGGTGGGACGCCGGGTGTGCTGACACAGTGCTCCGCAGAGGAAGCGACAGAGCTGGAGCTTGGAATCCGCGGACTGACGACTTATGCAGAGACACTTTCTGTATATGGAACGGAAAAAGTGTTTATCGATGGGGATGATACACCTAATTAATTCCAAGGCCATTTTTGA
>ENA-OPZM01000946-OPZM01000946.1-human-gut-metagenome-genome-assembly--contig:-NODE-946-length-11142-cov-4.533454_pt1 | contig 11142 bp, 19 predicted proteins | sample MGYA00242478_ERZ504493 | MGnify/ENA primary metagenome ERZ504493 (study PRJEB26092, sample SAMD00036227) | human gut metagenome | host: Homo sapiens | study: EMG produced TPA metagenomics assembly of...
CCTCGCGGTAGAGCCTGCACCAGCGCTCCAGCGGGGATTTCGGACCTGATCCCGAACTCGGCCATGGCGTCGGCCTTCGCCATCCCGTCGTCGACCACGGCCGACGCCGCGGCGACCCTCTGCTCGAATGTGTAACTGGATTGTTTCCCGTCCATGGACAGCAGCGCCTCGCTTCCGACGCCCGGTATACCCACTGCCATTCTCTCACGGTCTCGCGGGGGACGGACAGGGCCTCGGCCGCCGGCTTGCAGCCGACGCCGGCGTCGAAGAGCTCGACGGCCCGCCTCCTGGACTCCAGATCGTGCTTCGACCTGAGATCTATACTCATGGAAAACCTCCCATTTCCCGATGTCCAAGAAATGGGAGACAGTTCACTGTCCCCTTTGTGGTGGTTTTGGCAGGTGGGCTAGTTAACGGGCTGGAAGAAGGCTACGGCTACGGCACCGGGGCCTACGTGGGTACCGATGGTGGCACCGATGGTGTGAACGGGCAGCTCGCCCTCGGTGTGGCCAGCCCACAGTGCCGCGCTGTCCTCGATATACTTCTTGAGCACCGCATCCGAAAGGCCCGTATAGCCGAGCGCCAGCGGCATGGAAAAGTCGATGCCGCCCGCCTTTTCGACCTTTTGGTTCAGCAGGTTGCGGCCGTTCTTGGAACCGCGCGCCTTTCCCAGCTGCACAATCAGACCGTCCTCGGCAGCTACCACGGGCTTTACGTTGAGCAGCGTACCCACGGCGCCGGCAGCAGCAGACAGGCGACCGCCGCGCACCAGGTACTCCAGCGTCTCGAGCAGGCCGATAACCACCACGCGGTCGCGCACGGCCTCGACCGCCGCCGCGATCTGGGCCGCGCTACGGCCCTCGTCCACCAAGCGCAGCGCATACTCAACCAGAATGCGTTCACCCAGGGTGACGTTGTTGCTATCAACCACGTACACATCACCGCCCGGCGCCTCGGCTAGTGCGGTACGGGCGCTCTGATTGGTGCCCGACAGCTTAGCGCCCACGGTAATAATCACAGCCTCATCGCCGGCTTCGCGAATCTCGGCGATAGCCTGCGAGAACGCGTACGGGTTGACCTGGCCGGTCTTGGGCAGCTCATCGCGCTCCACGAGCATCTCGTAAAAGCGCTGGTGATCAATGTCGACGCCATCCATGTACACATCGGTGCCAAAGGTGACGGACAGCGGCAAAACGTCCAGTGCCGGGTGCTCGGCCGGCGACATATCGCTTGCGGAATCGGTAATAATGCGGACGGACATAGCGAATCCTTCTTGCGCAGGTCCCGCGCAGGGAATTTTGACAGCAATGCCCCGGCACGGTATACGCGCTCAAACGGGACGATGCAGTTGTTAATGGGAAGCAAATGCCTAGGCGGCCCTACAGCTCGCGCAAGGTGTTGAGAATCGTACGCAGCGACGCATACATCTGCTCACGCTGCTCCACGCCCATGGCCTTGCCGGTGGTGTCGAGCACTTCACGAATAATGCAATCGGCCTCGTTCATGCTCTCGCCGCCCAACGTGGTCAGGCGAACCGGGGCGCGATACTTAACGGCGGCATCGCCCGAATCGTCGACTTCGACGTAGCCGCCCTCCTCCAGATGCGCCAGCGTGCGCGAGACGGCAGCGCGGGTCACGCCAGCCATGCGGGCGAGGTCGGCACCAGTCAGGCCGTCCTTGCTGCGCTCAAGATAGTACAGGCACATGATGTCGGAGCCTTAAGGCCCAGCCTTGCGCCCTCAGATGTCTTAATGCGCTGGATCTCCTTGTAGAGTCCACTGATCAGTCCGACAAAGTCCTCGAAACGTGTCTCGTCGCTCTGTTGCATGGGAGACGACCGCCTTTCGCTTGCATAATGCTAACGGGTAAACATCTTAGCCGTACCCAGCGACCGCAAGCCCCGCACGCCCTATTTGTTAACTCATCAACATAAAAACCACCACAAAGGGGACAGGCACCTTTGTGGTGGTTTTGACCGGCGAGTATGATTTGCAGAAGTTGCTACAGCTCCACGCGGGGATTGTCGCGGGTCACAAGCGTCTTAACGACAACCGTCGCTCCCAGATAGCGCTCGAGCAGATCGGCAAGACGGTCGATGGCGGCCTGGCAGTCCCCCATTCGCTCGGCTCTACGCACTCAATCGCCAGGAATGCGTCGGCCGAATCGTCGGATAGAGCCGTTCGAACGCCGTCGCGCCAGTTCCAGCAGCGGCACACGGCGCCCGCATCGTCAATGTAGCGAGCTCGCCGGGCAGCGTCGGGTCGTCCGCTTCCTCGCCAAGCGGCAGGAACGCATCCCCGCCGTCGGTCACCTTCAGGCGAAGGTCCCCCTCAATCGCATGCAGATCCTCGCCTCCCACGGGCAGTGCATAGGACAGCGACACCGTGTTATAGATATCCACCGCGGGCGTAATGTGGCCCACCGGCTTGCCCTTGAGCACGCGCTTGAGCAGGTTCTCGATTGAACAGCGCGCGCCCTTTTTGGTCTTGAACAGACGATAGGCCTCGCGCCATGCCTTGACCGGTGCGTTCTCGCTGATTGTATCGCTGGTCAGATGACGCTCCGCATCGATATTGGCACGGTCGAGCAGCGCCGCTATCGCGTCCACATCCTCTTGAGGTATCTGGGCCGCGGGCTTCATACCCTCCACGACCACAACACCGACCGCCGCCTGAGGAAACAGCTCCCAAAATGAATCCTCGGCAATAAAGCTCTTCATACATGCTCCCTTCACGATTCGCGCCCGAGCGAGGGCACCCAAACAAAAAGCGCCCTTACGACGGCCACCTTCAAAGTCCTACGGTGCCGCCACAAGAGCGCTTACGCTGCCCCCATCCGGAGAAGGGGGCGAGATGTCAGGCGTATTGTAACCCGAGTCATCCGCGCGAGCAAAACCACCACAAAGGTGCCTGTCCCCTTTATGGTGGTTTTGGGTCTGAGGCGACGCTAGCGGCGGAGTCCCAGCAGGCCGCGGCCGCGATGACGGGCGTCGGCGGGCACTTGAGCGTGCGGGCCGGCGGCCTTGACGGACTCGGGCAGGTGCGAGTACTTCTTCTCGAAGTTCTCCTCAAACATCACCGCCAGGTTGTGCGCTGCCTCGTCGTAGCGAGCGGTGCTCTGCCAGTACTGGCGCGGCACCAGGATGCCATCGGGCACACCGTGGCACGTAGTGGGAATGTCAACGTTTAAAATATCGTCGTGCACAAACTCGCTGTCCTCGATGGTACCGTCGAGGGCGCGGGCCACCAGGCGCGCGTGTAGGCAAGCTCGATGCGATGGCCCACGCCATAACCGCCGCCAATCCAGCCGGTGTTGACCAGATAGACGCGCGTGCGACCGTCGGCGATACGCTCACCGAGCATCTTGGCATAGACCATGGGGTCGAGCGGCATAAACGGCTCTCCGAACAGCGAGGAGAACGTGGGCGTGGGCTCGGTGACGCCGACCTCGGTGCCGGGGATCTTGGCCGTAAAGCCCGTCACAAAGTGATACATGGCGGCGTCGGCCGTCAGGCGCGAGATGGGCGGCAGCACGCCAAAGGCATCGCAGGTCAAAAACAGCACGACGCTCGGGGTGGTGCCCATGCCCTTGGTCCACGCGTTGGGAATATGCTCGACGGGATAGGCCACGCGCGTGTTGTGCGTGATCGAGACGTCATCGTAGTTGGGCTTGCGATTCTCTCGAGCACCACGTTTTCGCAGATGGCGCCAAGCGAACGGCGTTGAAGATCTCGGGCTCGTGGAACGCGTCCAGGCCCTCGCACTTGGCGTAGCAGCCGCCCTCGACGTTAAAGATGCCCATGTCGGACCAACCGTGCTCGTCGTCGCCGATCAGCAGGCGCGTAGGGTTGGCCGAAAGCGTGGTCTTGCCCGTGCCGGAGAGGCCAAAGAACACCGCGGTCTCGTGCGTGACGGGATCCATGCTGGCCGAGCAGTGCATGGGCAGCACGTCGTCCTCGACGGGCAGCAGGTAGTTCATGACGCTGAAGATGGACTTTTTGATTTCGCCGGAGTAGCCGGTGCCGGCAACCAGAATCACACGCTCCTGGAAGTTGATAACCACGGCGGCGCTGGAGTTGAGGCCCTTGATGGCGGGGTCGCACTGGTAACCGGGCGCCGCGAGCACACAAAAGTCCGGCTCGCCGGTGCGCGCAATTTCGCGGGCGAGCGGACGGGCGAGCATCTGCTTAATAAAGAGCGCCTGGCTGGCACGCTCGCAGGCGACGAGCAGGCGACGCGTGTGGTTGCGGTCGGCGCCGGCCATGCCGCGGGTGACGAACACATCGCGCTCGTTGAGATAGTCGACAATACCGGCCTTGATGGTCTCGTAGCTCTCGATCGAAAGCGGTCGGTTGACGGCGCCCCAGGCAATCTTATCGTGGACATCGGGGGTGTCAACGATAAAGCGATCGTTGGGGGAACGGCCGGTGCGCTCCCCCGTCTCGATCACCAGCGCGCCGTTGGATGCCATGCGCCTTCTTCGCGGCGGATGGCGTGCTCGACGAGCTCCGCGGCGGGTAGATCGACCAACAGGCGGGGCTGATTATCGGCGGGATCTTCGACCAGCGTAATGCCAAAGTTGGACAAAACTTCTGCAGGGGTAACACCAGGCATGGGGCCTCCTTTAAAAACGCGACACGCGGACGCAGCGCGCACTTTACTCACGTAAAGCCCGTTGTACCCGATATGCAAAAACGTTTTTGCGGCAACGGCGAAGCGCCCGCCCAACGGTCAAAAATCGCAGGCAAGCGGCCTAGTCATTGGGGACGTTCTTACACGACCAGTCGTTGGGGACACTTATGAACAGGCAACAACCAAGGAGTGTCCCTAGATGCCGGCACTTAGGGACGTTCCCAAAGTGCCGACTACAGCGGCAGCCTTGGCCGAGCATGGCGATGACGCTCATGAGGACCAGCATGCCGGCGGCGTAGGGCAGCACTGCGCCCAGGAGCTCGGCGTCCTTACCGCGCACGTGCACGGCAGCGAGGCCAATCGCGAGCGTCTGCGGCGAGACCATCTTACCGGCGGCGACACCCAGGGCGTCAACGCAACCATCCAGTAGTCGCTCACACCCAGCGCCGAAGCGGCCTGGCTCTGAATGGGACCAAACAGCATGCCCGACGATGTGCCCGAACCGGTCACGAACGCACCGACGGCACCGATCCACGGGGCCAGAATCGGGTACAGACCACCGGCGACGGCAATGCAGAACGCACTGATCGAAGAGATCATGCCCGCATAGCCCATCACCTTGGCACAGCCCAGCACCGAAAGCATCGTGATTACCGTCGGCATCATCTGCTTCACAGTCGCGGCCAGCACCTCGCCCATCATGCGCGGCGAAGCCCCTGAATGGCGCCGCCGATAAACGCGGCCAGGAAGATCCAAACACCCGGCGTGTTAATCCACGAAAACGTGAGCGTGCCGGGGTTCTCGCCGCAATACACCTGCACGTGACTCGCAAAGGGCGCAAGCGCGGCATGCACGGCGGGCACCAGGTTGGACGTACCCAACAGCAGTACAAAAATCAGGATGAAACACGACCAGGCAGAAAGCGCCGACTTAGCGGTGAGCTGCTCACCGGCCTCGATATTCATGTGAAAGCGCGCGTCCAGGTGACCGGACTTCTCGGCGCGCATGGCAAGCGCGGCGGTCAGCGCGAGCGACACGATGGAGCCCACGACCACGGCAAGCTCGGGGCCCACAAACATGGCGACGACCAGGCAGCGCCGACAAAGGACGCGCCAGAGAGCAGCGCGATACCGGCCACGCCGTGCAGGCGCTCGCCTACGCTCGCAACATCGCCTTGATCGTCGGTCACGCGGCCCGCAACCAACACGATGAGCAGCGGCATCACCACAAAGAACGGTGCGAGCTGCACCAGCTGAACGGTCGCCAGGTGCAGGGAATCCAGACCCACCAGGTCGGCAACGGACACCGTGGGGATGCCGATGGAGCCGTAGGGCGTGGGCACGCCGTTGGCCAGCAGGCAGATCAGCACGGCAGGCACGGCCTCAAAACCAGGCCCGCGAGCATGCCGGCGGGAATGGCGACAGCGGTACCAAAGCCAGCCATGCCTCCATAAAGCCGCCGAAGCACCACGCCACGAGCAGCGCCAGCAGACGGCGATCGCTGCTGATGGAGGTGATCATGCTGCCGATCACGTCCATGGCGCCCGTGCGAACGCAGAGGTTATACGTAAAGACGGCGGCGATAATCACCAACACGATGGGCCACAGCGCCATCAAAAAGCCCTCGAGCGAGGCCGTGGCTATCTGCGCCACCGGCAAATGCCACCACGCAAAGGCGAGCACGCACGAAAGAACAAACGAACCAATCGCGGCTTTCCAGCCGGCCATTTAAAGCACAGCAGCATCACGACAAGCCAGATGATAGGCACAAGAGCCAGCAAAAATGCGGCGACGTCCATGGGTAAAAGCTCCTTGGTACCGCGAGGGCGGCATCGGGGGTGTCATAAAACTTGAACAGGATAACGCACGCTTACCGACAATTTTCTGCCGCCTGCCGAAATATTGAACAATCCGTTCAAAAACACGAGCAAACACCGCCGCGTCTATACTAGAGCGCAGCAATAGAAAGGACTCCGCCTTGAGCATCACGCCCCTCGATAGCATCCGCCGCGCCATCGCCCGCCGCAACGGCGTCACCGACCCCACCGTATCGGGCGGGGCGCACGGGCAGGGCGGACGCATCGAGAACGGCCTGTTCCCCGCATCGCACACCGCCGAGGAGCTCGCACGAATCCAAGAGCTAAGCCAGCGTAACGCCGGCGGTCCCGACAGCAACCAGGCCACACGCCGTCGCCGCGAGCGCGATCGCCAGCCCGGCCCCATCCACCGCATGGTCAATGCCTGGTGGAACCGCCTGCTCGGAGCCGTCTACGGCGGCGGCTTCTCCACGCAAGAAGCCGAGTACGAAGATCACGCCACCCGTCGCGACTACCTTTGGAATACCCTGGGCACCGCCGTATGGGGCATGGCGTTTCCGTTGCTCACCATCGTGTCCACACAGCTCGTGGGCGCCGAGGAGGCTGGCAAATTCTCCATCGCCTTTGTCACCGGCACGCTCATCATGATCGCGTGCAACTACGGCGTGCGCAATTTCCAGGTCTCGGACATCGACGAAAAGACGTCCTTTGCCTCTTACCAGCTCAACCGCTGGATCTGCGGAGCGCTCGCGCTGGCATGCGGCCTGGTATACAGCAGCGCCCGCGGCTACGATGCGCAGATGGCCACAATCGGCCTGGGCGTCTACCTGTATAAGGTGATCGACGGCATTGCGACGTGTACGAGGGCCGCCTGCAGCAGGCCGACAAACTCTACCTGGCCGGCATGAGCCAAACGCTACGATCCGTCGGCGTCATCGCGGTCTTTAGCGTGGTACTGTTCCTCACGCGCAGCATGCCCATCGCCGCCATGGCCATGGGTGTTACCGCGATCGCCTCGCTCGTTCTGGTCACCGCGCCGCTCGCCCTGCTCGAAACCGAAAAATCGCGCCGCGTGAGCCTGCGCGAGGTCGGTCACCTGTTTATCCAGTGCGCCCGCTTTTTGGCGCGCTGTTCCTGTTCAACCTTATCGAGAGCATGCCCAAGTTCGTGATGGAAGGCACGCTGGCCTACAAGTATCAGCTGTACTTTAATGCCCTGTTCTTTCCGGCGCAGGCTATTTTGTTGAGCATTGGATTTATCTATAAACCGCAGCTTCTGCGTTTGTCGAGCATTTGGGCTAATCCTCGCAAGCGTCGTCGCTTTGACCTGATTATTGTTGCCGTTATGGCACTGATCGTGGTCATCACCAGCGTGTGCGCCGCATTTATGGCAGGTCCCGGTATTCCCCTCATGAGCTTCATGTACGGCCTCAATTTTGAGCGCTACCGCACGCTGGCACTGCTGATGGTTGTCGCCGGCGGCGTCACCGCGGCCATCGACTTTCTCTACGCCATCATCACGGTGCTGCGCCATGCCGGCGACGTCACCAAAATCTACCTGATCTGCTTCGCCGTAAGCGTAGTGCTGCCGGTGATCCTGATCAACCTGCTGGGTCTGATGGGCGCCGTGGTGAGCTACCTAGCATCATGGCCCTACTCCTGGTGCTGCTGATTATCGAATACGCCCACATCCGCCAACGCATCGAGCGCGACCGCAACCCGTACGGCGTCTAATTCGAATCAATTTGAAGAAAAGAAACGTCGATGTTTTGGCACCGACAGCGAGCAGTCTCAAAGTGCCCCAGGTTGGCGCGAAAGAGGAGCGACGCGTACTTCCGTACGCGAACGACGGTTTGAGCGACAAGATGGGGTGCTTCGGGGCTGCGCAGCATCAACGTGGCCGCGTTCGGTAGAACGGCGGAACAAAGTTATTCCCCGGGGCGAATATTCGCGTAGAACTCCGCCCCATCATCGAGCCGCAGGATGCCCACGCGACCGAACTCGGAGCCGGTGGCGGCAGCGCAGTCGATGTCGATGCGATCGGGCACACCGGCGGCATCCTCGCCGCCCAGGCGCACGATCTGCCCGCGGCCCGACTCCTCATCGAGCCCCGCAAGACCACCGACCTCGCAATACGCCCGAGCGACACCGTTGGCGTGTGACCGCTCACCACGACCGGACCTTGCCCTCGGCAGAAAGCAGCCCGGTCGGCGCATCCCAATAGCCGTGACGAATCCACAGCAGGTCATCGGCCGACTGCACCGCGAGCATCTGCTGCAGCAGCTCGCGATCGGCACCCACCGCTCCAACGCCATCGGCACAATCGACGCCATGCTCAAGCAAAAACGCGCGCGCCGCCTTCATCTCGATTCCAGCATGTACCAGCAGATACGGGCGCTCCTCGGTCTCGGCCACCGCGTAGAGCGGCAGCGCGGCCATCCATCGCACGAGCTCCTCGTATGCGTCAAATTCCATGTCGTTGAGCTGCTCGCGCGTCGTCCAGCCACCGTTGATATCCCAGGTCTCGGCATCGAGCGGATCCTGGCCAATGATGGCATCGAGCATGATCTGCTCGTGATTGCCCTTGAGCACGCGGGCGTTGGGCAGCGAGCGCACGAGCTTAATAACGCCGACCGGATCGGGCCCGCGATCGATCATGTCGCCCAGCACGTACAGCGTGTCGTCGGACGCCAGCGAAATCTTAGACAGGGCCTCGTCAAGCGCACGCACGTGCCCGTGAGCATCAGATGTCACATAGATCGCCATGGTACGCCTCTCCTTGCATTGCGGCCGAAGCCCGGCGCCGCAACTAAAACTTCAAGTTGAACTTAAACGTTACCCATTGTACTCCGTTGCAATAAAGCTGGAAAGGGTTTCCAAGCAGAGGCAAAGACGGCAGCCGTCTATGACGATATCGCGCACGCCCGCAATCCAACCCCATAAACCCACCATCTTTGGGTACAAATAACCGCAGACAACTGACCGTGCCACGCCAACCACCCAGGAGCGGACACCATCCATGAACCAGATCCTTCTCTTTATCGGCCTCGTTATTATTCTGTGCCTGACCATCAAGCCCGTCGGCAAAAAACTCCCCTTCCCCACCCTGCTCATCTTTATCGCGCTCGGCATGCTGTTGGGCGTCAACGGGCCGGCGCACATCGAATTTAGCGACTACGCGCTCACCGAAACCGTCTGCAGCACGGCGCTGCTGTTCATCATGTTCTACGGCGGCTTTAACACCAATATCGACCGTGCCAAACCCGTTGCCGTGCCCGCGGTATTGCTGAGCACGCTCGGCGTCGTCATCACTGCTGGCATCACCGGCGTGTTCGCCCACTTTGTGCTGGGCTTCGACTGGATCGGCGGCCTGCTGCTGGGATCGGTCGTGGCGTCCACCGACGCGGCCAGCGTCTTTAGCGTGCTGCGCGAGCACAGCCTTTCGCTGAGGGGCGGCACCGACTCGCTGCTCGAGGTCGAATCGGGCTCCAACGACCCCGTCGCCTACATGCTCACCGCCGTGCTCGCCACACTCGCGGCCGGCGGCGACATTAACATCCCCGTGCTGCTGGCCAAGCAGATTATCCTGGGCGTGGGCCTGGGCCTCGCCATCGGCTGGGCGGCGGGCCGCCTGATTGAACGCGCGCACGCAACGGCCGAGGGCGCGCAGACCATCTATTTGTTCGCCGTGGCCATCGTCGCCTACGCGCTGCCGAGCTACCTGGGCGGCAACGGCTTTTTGGCTGTATACCTGGCCGGCATTGTGCTGGGCGCCAGCGACATCACCGGCAAAGTCGAGATGGCGCACTTCTTTGACACCCTCACCGAGATGGCCGAGATGACGATCTTCTTCTTGCTCGGCCTGCTCGTAACGCCCGCACGCCTGCCGCAGATGCTGCTGCCGGGCCTGGCACTCATGGCGTTCATGCTCTTCGTGAGCCGCCCCATCGCCGTCGGCGTGCTCCTAGCGCCCTTTAAGACGAATCCCCGCCAGGTCGCGCTCGTAAGCTGGGCGGGCCTACGCGGAGCGGCTTCGGTCGTCTTTAGTCTCTTTGCCGTAGTGGCCGGCGTTCCCGGCGGACACGACCTATTTGACCTGGTGTTTGCGATTGCCGTGTCGAGCATTGTGGTGCAGGGCTCGCTGCTGCCGGCGGTGGCGAAGAAGCTCGATATGATCGATGCGACCGGCGACGTGCGCCGCACGTTTAACGATTACCGCGACGAGGACGGCATGTCGTTCGTCAAGCTCAAAGTAGGCGCTGGACATCCGTTTGCCGGACGCTCGCTCGCCGACATTGGCAGCGCAACGAACATGCTGGTGGTCCTGGTACTGCGCGACGGTGCGCACCCGGTGTTGCCCAACGGCGATACCGTAATTGAGGAAGGCGACCTATTGGTGATGGCTGCCCCGACGTTTGAAGAGCGTGCCGAGGTTACGCTGCGCGAGGTCACCGTGACGCCCCACGGTCACCTGGCCGGCCAGCGCCTGCGCGATGTGCCGCAAGGCAAGCATCCGTTTATTGTGGTGATGCTCAAGCGCGAAGGCCAAACGATCATCCCCGACGGCAACACCCTAATATACGCCGGCGACGAAGCCGTCATCGCCACACTGGCGTCGTAGCCATCCCCACCCATAACTTGCGGTGAAATAGGGACTGAATAGGCCTTCTAGCAGCCTAAACAGTCCCTATTTCAC
>ENA-OPZM01000948-OPZM01000948.1-human-gut-metagenome-genome-assembly--contig:-NODE-948-length-11138-cov-4.132958_pt1 | contig 11138 bp, 12 predicted proteins | sample MGYA00242478_ERZ504493 | MGnify/ENA primary metagenome ERZ504493 (study PRJEB26092, sample SAMD00036227) | human gut metagenome | host: Homo sapiens | study: EMG produced TPA metagenomics assembly of...
CTGACTGCCGGTGCATGTTTGATCAGCACAGTTGCCGCAAAGCTCATACATGGACACATAAATGCAACGGATACTGCTGAGAATTGCAAGTACAAGGTGGAACGGATTATCTCTTCTCATATCCACAATACCAAAATGCAATCTTCTTTGCAAGACCACCGATGATAAAGAAATCAAGGATAAACGCGATCGGTCCCATAAATACTAATTCATGAAACGCTAAGAGAAATGTCTCATTCGTCATTGTTCCTGTATTTAATACAATATTGTAGCAGATCATTGCATAAACCATCACAAATACCATGATGATCGTAAAAATTACTTCCTGAAACTTGTTTTTTGGCATAAAAAATCCTCCTTAAATAGTACATGAATAACATAAACAGAAATTTGTGTTGTTCATAACCATCCAGGGAGGATGTACCGTTTCCAATAAAACCAAATATCTTTCTCTTAAATTTACCGTTGGTTATTATACGGATTCCGGATGGAAAAGTCAAGAATTTTTTTCAATATCCATTTTTTTGTTTCTTATATCACTTTTGTAACTTATATACAAAGAATATGGAGAGATATTGTTTAAATATACTATAAATATGGTACTCCAGGGATTCCGGGTAGCTGCCCATTCCGATCAGCAGTTCCAGTCCTATCTGTCTGGCATTCAGTACCGCTGTTTTTGCCGCACTGGCATCACCGGAAACCGCTAGGATCACCTCATTAGAATGGCTGGTGCTTTATCAGGAGTCATATATTTTGCAATGGAAAGAGAAGCCGACTTCATCGCCGTATCTGCCATCACCAGCCCGATTGCAGCCGGAGAACCTGCCATGAATCCAAATGCCTCTCCGATTGGCGCTCCGAACGCTTTATTCAGTGCCTGTCCTGCACTGGCTGAGTAAGCAAATTCTAAATGACCACTCTCACTGATATACAGTTCTCCTGCATATTTATTGGTCAGCTCCAGAGCCATAGACACCGCATGTCGTACATCAGAGACATCCGTTCCACCAAGAACAATATAATTTCCATGTCCACCCCAGCCCTTAGTATCTCTCGGTAATTCTATAGAAAGGACCTCTGTGTTGGTCGCTTTTACCGCATCATCAATGGCAGTGATCTGTCCTGCTGCTCCGGTACGGGAACTAAATAGTCCCAGACAGTGGTATTTCGTTCCTATATTCATTTCATTAAGCAACGTGTCATCGATTCCGGAAATTACCAGCCCGATCGTATCCAGAACTGCAGTCCCCACAAATTCACTACGTGTACAGTGTGTACTGATATTGTGTACGTCTATCATTTTGTACCCCCTCCATGTTTACCCCATAGCATTTTATATATATGATTTTATCCAAAGTAGATTTATATTTTTTAGCTTATCATGCTCCGAGATGATAAGCAATAAAATTATAAAATATATGATGTCAAACCTCTGCTTCATCTGGAATACTATCCTGTCCTTTCCGAAGCAGAAGAACTCTATGGGCTCATTATAACGCAAACACTCAAATTCAACAAGAAAAAGTTTTTTCGACAAAAAACCCGCCTCCCGCAGATTTTCTCTGCAGGAAACGGGGTTTTTATGTAAGTATAGTAATGAGAATATGTCATATACATGGCTAAGGTTCATAGGGCCATATACATCTGTAACAATTAAATATCGCAAATATCCATCTGCCATAGCCTGAGCCATAAACAAGAACTTTATTTAACAATCATACCAGTCTTCCTGTCACTGAAGATTGCTACCTCGATCAGGAAGATGATACCAAGGATCAGCTGCTGTAACTGTGTCGGCATCATCAGCATTACCAGACCACTGGAAAGTACTTTGTATGTCATAACACCAAGAATGATGTTATAGAATCTTACTTTAGCACCGCCGTTTACAGGCATTCCGCCAAGTACCAGAGCGATCATGATCTGTGTTTCCAGCTGGTTACCTGCTGTAGATGTAACGGAACCTACTTTGATAGCATTTACAAATGCTGCAAGTCCTGTGATACATCCTGCTGCCACGAATACAAGGATCTTTGTAGTCTCTACACGGATACCTGCGAATCTTGCTGCTGTTTCACCTGCACCGATTGCTTTCAGTCTGGAGCCCAGACCTGTGTAAGTAAATACAAGATATGCCACTACGAAGATGATCACTGTGAAAGTAAGCATAAATGGCAGTGTGTTGTATTTGGAAATATCACTTACTGCGTAAACAGGTGAGTTAGTTGTTGCATATGCACAAACTCCACGGAACAGATACATGGTACAGATTGTAACAATGAAGCTTGTGATTTTTCTCTTAACATTGAAGTAACCATTGATCAGACCGATGAGACCACCTGTTACCACACCACCGAGTGCTGCCAGAACCATGTTGTAATGGGAAAGGTAGCAGACTACGATGGAAGCAACACCAAGCATGGAGCCCTGGGAGAAATCCAGACCACCCATTGTCATGACCATGAACACACCGATGGATGAGATCAGCAGCATGTATGACTGGCTCAGAAGCAGTGATATATTTTTCGACTGAAACAGTCTGCCGTCTGTGAGGATTGCAAATAATACACAGATGATCACGAATCCTGCAATAGGAAGGATCGTACGCACAATGGGACGTTCCAGAAATGGTACTTGCTCAGTTGATTTTTTTGTTGTACTCATTTTTTTACCCCCTTAAATCATATTGTCAATCAGATCTGTGTCTTTCAGATCCGGAGAGCGAAGGAATTCACCATTGATCTTACCGTCCTTCATGATCAGGATACGGTCTGCCATACCCAGAAGCTCCATGATTTCCTCAGAGATCATAATAATGGATTTTCCTCTTTTTCTCATATCGTCCATCATGGCGTAGATATCAGCTTTAACTTTGACATCAATACCACGTGTAGGGGAGTCAAGGATGATCAGGTCGGAGTCCTTACCAACCCAGCGTGCAAGAACGACTTTCTGTTTGTTACCGCCGGAAAGAGCGGATACAAACTGGTCAACGCCTGTCATTTTTGTACTCATCTGTTTTGCAAATTTATTGGCAAATTCATTCATTGTCTTTGCACGAAGGAATCCATGAGTCTTCAGATCCTCCAGAGATGGAAGACAGATGTTATCGCCAATTGTATCATTGATGACCAGAGATTCATTGTCTCTGTCTTTGGAAGCATAGGCAATACTGTGTTTGATGGCATCCGGAATGGAATTGATCGGTGTGCCGTCTCCCAGAGTTACACTTCCCTGGCGGAAATAGGAAGCTCCGAAGAGTGCCTTTCCGACTCATGCATACCGCATTCGGAAAGTCCTCCGATACCAAGGATCTCACCTTTGTGAAGATCAAGGTTCAGGTTCTCGATCTGTCCTTTTACTGTCACGTTCTTTGCAGAAAGAACAACTTCGTCAGATACTTTTTCACCGTAGTCTGTACGATAGTAGCTGTCACCAATCTCACGACCTACCATTAAGGCTTTCAGTCTGTCAGGTGTAGCTTCCTCTTTTGTAATAGAACCAATCTTCACACCATCTCGAAGTACGCTGATATTATCAGACTGCTCGATAACCTCCTCAAGGTCATGGGAAATAAAGATTACGCAGTTTCCTGTGTCACGAACCTTGTGCATTACCTTGAAAAGCTCTTCACGACCTTTCTGTCCAAGTGCTGTTGTTGTCTCGTCTACAACCAGAACCTTCGGATTAAAGTAGGTGGATTTTACAATCTCTACCAACTTACGATCCTCAAAGTTGTAATCATCGATTACTTTAGTTGCATCAATATAGTTGAATCCATAGCTGTCCAGATATTCCTGGGCTTTCTTGTTCATTGCTGCGGTATTTTTGATACCACATTTAGTAAACTGATCCTCGTTTCCAAGGAAAATATTCTCTGCTACAGTCAGTCCGGAAAGTGTTCCGATCTCCTGTACGATAATGGCTACACCCTGATGGTTGGCTTCAACCTGGTTGGTTGCGGTGATCTCTTTTCCTTCAAGGATAAACTTGCCGGAATCTTTCTGATAAATACCTGTCAGGCAGGATGTTAATGTAGATTTACCGGAACCGTTTTCACCGATCAGTGCGTGGATCTCACCTTTATTAAAGGTAAAGGAAACGTTGTCCAGGGCGTGTGTGATGCCAAAATGTTTATCAATATTTTCTGCTCTTAATAATATTTCACCCATAATCGTTCTCCTTATTTTACTACAAGACCTTTAACCGGTTTAGTTGTCAGTGCAACGATAACCAGCAGAGCAACACCTGTTACTACGTTCTGGATCGTAGTCGGAGCTCCCAGTGCAACGAAACCGTTGAACATAAGCTGAATGATCATTTCACCGATCACGATAGCGATAACCGGATGGCCATATTTCTTAAATGCCAGTCCAAAGAATGTTCCCATCAGAGGAGTAAAGTTACGGCTCATAGAGGAAAGGTTGGAAGCTGATGTCATGGAAGTACCAAAACTGATTGTCAGGATTGCCTGAAGTCCGAAGAAAAATCCTGCAAGAGTAAATGCTACGATCTTATATTTCGGAACATTTACACCCATGTTCTTGGCTACAACTTCGTTACTTCCGATGGCGTAAGTATAAGTACCGATTTTTGTATATTTCAAAATGAATGCGCAAAGCAGATATGCGATCAGTGCCAGGATCAGGTTGACCGGATAATCACCAAATGCTCTGTAGTCTGCTGAAAGTATTACGTTCTTTCCGTTTGTGGCGTATACACTGAAGGCTCATAGATCAGGGACAGCGCACATGTAACGATCAGAGAAGAGATATGTAATTTAATATAAACAATACCATTGATGAGACCAATGATCGTACCACAGATCAGCGGTGCAATGATAAGACCGGCATAACCGAATTTCTCACTTGCATTGCAGGCGATAATGGATGAAAGTACGATATTGGCACCAACGCTCATATCAAAAGGTCCCATTACGCAGATAAAGTAGAGGCCACATCCGCCAACTGCGTAAATTAATGCTGATTTCATGTAAGTGGCCAGTTTCTCCGGGGAACCGAAAGTAGTCGGTGCAAGTACTTTAAATACTGCCCAGAAAACTACAAGCATAAGAACCAGAAGGCCGATTCCATAATACTGGCTTTGTTTGAGTTTTTTCATAACCATTCTCCTTATCCAATTCTTCGCCCGCCAAAAGCAGGAGTCAGACGCTTCCTCAGGGTTTGGCCTTTTGCTTCGAGCGGGCACTGACAATTACCTCTTAAAAGTTTCTCCACTGCCCTTTGGAGAAAAGGCAGTGGAGCATAAGTTCATCATATTAGTTGCTGTGACGGGAAATAACATCCTCAATAGAAAGTGATGTAGCTGCTTTGTTCAGATCATCAAAGCTGTATCCTGCTAATTCCACAAGCTCTTCATCTGTGTATGGATCGTCATCTACAAAGTATTTCTTGTAGTTTTCATAGTCTTCGGAAGAAGATACATACAGGTATGGGAACTGGATTTCGTATCCGAAGGATCCTTCATCTTTTACATAGTTGCCTTTGATTGCGTTATATGTGATAAGGAATGCATATAACGGGTCGCAGAAGTGTCCGCCTGATTCAGCAAACATTCCGCCTGATTCAAGCTGCTCGCCAAGGTCATCAAGGAAGTCTGTGGAAACAACGTCAATCTTTCCTGTAAGTCCTTCGTTTGCCAGAGCACCGATGGAACCAACAAGCGGGTCACCGCCGCCACCTGCAACGATCAGAGCGTCCATATCAGGGTTGGAGTTGTAAAGGGAAAGAGCTGCTGCTGCACCTTCTTCAGAAGATGTATTAGCGTATACAGGCTCTGTGATTGTTGCCTGATCATCAGGATTAGCTTCGTTCCATTCGTCAACTGCCTGTTTGTAACCTGTCCATCTCTGCTGGAAGGTAGCATCACCAACTGTCCATGCCTCAAGGCCGATGTTTCTGTCACCGTTCTCAAGAAGCAGGTTAACCAGTGTATATCCGTTTGTTACTTCGTCTTCATGAACTGCACCAAGATAATACTGTGAGTTGCATGCTGTCTGATATACTTCAGGGCTGTTCTCTTCGGAGATGATACGGTAGAACTGTGTAAGGTAAACCTGATTTGCATCACATGTCTGGATGGCAGATGTCATTTCGGAGTCTGCAGAGTTACAGATTACGATACCGTTACATCCTGCTGCGCAAAGCTGTTCAACAGAAGCTGTAACCTGCTCAGATACGTGGCCCTGGTCAACATACATTACATTAACACCAAGAGCATCTGCTGCTTTGTCAATGATTTTTTTACTCTGGCTTCCAAGTACGTCTGTGGAGCTCCAGATTGATACGCCGATTGTGATGTCGTCATCGGCTGCCTGTGCTGTAACTGCACCTGCCGGTAAAGAACCAACCATTGCTGCTGTTGCTGCGATAGCGACTGCTTTTCTCATTCTTTTTTTCATGTTGTAAAACCCTCCTTGAAAAAATCTTAGTTTCTTTATTTTTTTGAACGGAAGTTTTTCCGGGCTTTCCGTTCCTCTGTGATTATATTAAACCATACTTTGCCTTTGGTCAGTTAGGACATATTTGGAAAATTTTGTTGCACATTTTTGACCAGTTTATATATAAAACTTGGGCAAAATATGAACAAGTTGAGCAAAATGCCAGTAACTTGTATGTTTTCTCTATTGATTAGTTGTATATCTTCCAAAAAAGCCCTCTGTATCCGTTCGATTCGATAAGAACCGCTATACAGAGGACTTCCACTTCCGTTACTGTTTACCCAATTCTATCTGAGTTTCTTCCATACAATAGCAATCCTCTAAAATAATGCATTTAAGAGGCTTGCTATAATTATTATAATTGTGCCAGATTATTCCGATACTCTCTTGGACTGCATCCCATTTTTTTCCTGAATACCCTGCTAAAATAATTATAATCATCATATCCTACCAGGAACGAAATCGTCTCCAGCTTCTTATCCGGATCTTTCATAAGCTCTGCTGCCTTCTCCATCCTGATTCTGGTGAGGAAGGCAATGATTGTTTCACCATATTTCTGGCTGAAGCTTCTGGACAGATAGCTGGCATCCATATGATATTCTTCTGCCAGAGCAGTAAGTGTAATATTCTCATAATAAGAGCGTTCCATATATTTATGGATCTGCTCTACCTGCTGCATGATAGAACCTGATCCGGAATCTGTGTCATTATCCTCTCCGCTTTCCCATAAGCTATCCAGAAGAATATTTAAAGAGGCAGACAGTGATGATGCATTGAGACATTTCATATAATAATCAATATTGTCCATAGCCTCCTCTGCCTGCGCAGTAAGCTCTGGGCATTTCTCCTGTACATAGCGGTACAGGATTCCTGTGATCCTTCCCGTGTACTGCTTCACATCCAGATAAGTCCAGTCACCATTATCACAGTGTTTAAAATCACAGGTTTTAAAAATCAACTTCTCTGTCTTTGCTTTCTGTCCTGTTGACAACAGATGATATAATTCCGTCTCCATATGAGCAGGCACTGATTTTCCCATCATCTGAATCTCACTGCTTCTCTGTTCCTCTCCTGATTTCTCTTCCGGGCACGATAGTATGCAATGCTGTCTGGTAAATGGTCTGGTAACCAGAGCAGATATCAGTTCTCTGTAAACTGTACCGATATCATCCAGGGAACTTGTCTGTTCATGGAGCACAACAGAAACCGGACCGTATTCTTTCAGCGGAAATTCCTTCAGGATATTCTCCGCCAGTGTTTTGAGTTCCTTCGCATCTGCAGTCTCTACAATCAGAAACTCACTCATCTTGTTACTGTTGTTAAAAATGATCACATTTTCCTTCGAGCCTGTCAGTTCTTTTAATTTAGACTTAATACTCCAGGACATCTGCAGATTATCATGTTCAAACTGCTCTGCAATTTCTGTAATATTATAGAATTTCACCATCAGTGTGGCTACTTCTGAAAATGTATTTGTGCTGGACACATGGGTCTGGGATGCTGACTGCCCGTACAGTTTTCCTGAAAGTAGAGCTGAATATTCGCTGTCTTCCAGAAAGGATGACAATTTATGTTTTTGGATTCTGCTGGTTTCATCCTGTCTTTTTGCGTTTTCTCTTTCTTCCAGCAGTCCCAGTGCCTTGGTAAGCACCTTTACCATCTCTTCTTTTCCCACAGGCTTCAGAAGATAATCCAGACCGCCGGAAACAAAGACACCCTTTACCTTATCAAAGTCATCATAGCCACTGATGGCAATGGTAATGATTTCAGGGTATTCATTCTGCAAACGCTGCAGCAATTCCAGACCGCTCAGAAATGGCATATTAATATCTGTGAGAATAATATCCGGTTTTTCTTCGGCAATCCTCTCCATAACCTCTTCCCCGTCACATGCAGGCTCCAGAAATTCCAGGGAATACTCCTCCCATGGTATCAGATTCCGGATATTTTCCCTGCTCCAGAATTCATCATCTGCAGCAAGAACCTTATATTTCATATTTTTCATTGTCTCTCTCCTTGCTCATTTTTGAACATTTTCGTAACTATTCAGTAGTCTACTATCCCGCGAGGTGTTTTGGCACGTAAGTACCAAAATCCCGAGACATACAAGCCAAAATGCCATCACCGCAGGTGATTTTTAATGCATTTTGCTCGTAACTGTGAAGATACTGAACAGTTACACATTTTCCATATCACCGGAATTCTCCGTAGAAACAGCCGGGACTGTGATCGTCACAGTTGTCCCCTCACCTGCTGTACTTTCAATATGCAGTCCGTATTTCTCTCCGAAAAGCCTCTTCAGACGCGCATTAACATTCAGGATTCCAATGGAAATGCCGGATTCCACACGTTTCATATCATTCTGATCCAGCAGACGGTTCATAGATTCCGCATCCATTCCCGCACCATTATCCTGAATTGTGATCACCAGATTCTCATTCACATGTTCTGAACGGATCAGAAGCTTTTTGTCCTTACGGCGGACGTTTCTGAGACCATGTGTAAGTGCATTCTCCACAACCGGCTGGATGCAGATACGCGGCATCTGATCTGCCAATGTATCGCTGTCAATCTGATAATCGTAAGCTATCGTTGAGCCATTTCTCACATCCATAACATAGAGATAATTTCTCACATGCGCCATCTCATTCTGCACAGTGGAAAGCTCATCTGTCATATTCAGACTGTAGCGGAAAATTGCAGACAGTGAATGACACATACCGCTTACCATCGGACAGTTCTGAGCATTGGCAATCCCGCTCATGGTATCCAGTGTATTATAGAGGAAATGGGGATTGATCTGTGCCTGCAGCATTTTGTATTCCGTACGCTCTACCAGCATTTTATGCTGCAGTTCTTCCTGCGCCATGACCTGCATACGGTCAAGCATTTCATTAAATTCCGTACCCAGCGTAGTCAGCTCCTGGGACCATCCTACGGGCTGCACCCGAAGCTGGGTTTCTCCGTCCTTGATCCGCGTGATAGTGCTGCTCATCTCTTCTACAGGCTTTGTCATCCACTGAGACACAAACAATACGATCACCATAATTGCAAGGATCATGGCTCCCATTATAATAAGAAGTGTTCGGATCAGTGTCTTCTGCGTTGCAGTGAGAAGAGACTGTGAGACAAGCACAAATGCCTCCAGATTATAATTCTCCTGAGACACCTGGATCAGATAATTCCCATCATACTCCTGTTCCAGTTCACCGGATTTATAATGACTTTGTACAACCTTTGCAAGCTGTTTCTGGATTCTGCACTGACTCTCTGAAGCCTCCCCGGTCATTGCGATCACCCGGTCATTTAACGGCTGCAGCCACAGACATACCTGCTCTACATCTACATATTTAGCCATAATAGAAGTAAGTGCCGCACTGTTAATATCACAGACCAGATACCCCAGGGCATTCCTGTCTGCATCATAATTATGCAGTTTCAGCACAAATCGCACAATATCTTTCTTTGCAGCAGAATTGTGATATCCGGAAATCATCAGATCTGTACGTTTTCCATGCACATAATCATAAACCCGGTCTGAATTATCATCGTACTCTGCCTTGTAAATATCTTTGGGATATGTAACTGAATTGTAGCGGTAGCTGCTGATCAGATGATCCTTTGTATCATAAAGATACATGGCAAGAAGCTGATCCTCTTTTGTAAAACGCTTCCTTGCAAAATACCAGCTTCTCCAGTAATAATCCTTCATGTCTGTATCTTTTTCCGCAGCTTCACGCATAGCTGCGATAAGATCCTGCTCACTGTAGATCGTAAGCATTTCCCCTCGTATTGTGTGGATAAAATTAGACAGATCTGTCTGCATTTTATTCAGAGAAATCTCATGATCTGAAATGCTCTCTGCCCGAATCTGTCTGCGCAGAGACTGATGAAACAGAAATGTCTGCAGAAGAAGTGCGAACACTACACTTGCAATGCACAGAACAAGCAGTGCCCTCCGCATTGTCCACCTTTTTTTCATTATTCCTTCCCCCTCATGTCAAGCGGATAAAAATCATCCGCTTTGTTACGCGGCTCTACATCGAATAACTGCTCCGCAGTTTATTCGGTTAGATACCTGATAATTCTGTAGCAATTCCTGTAAATTTCACATTCTGATAAACAGATACAAAATGCATTATCTACAAAAAATCACCATATATCCTTATCATAATTATACATTATCACAATTATAATACAGGAATTTTGCATTGAAAAGCAAAAACAGGAAACTTCCATCAAAAAAACAGCAGTAAAGTGTATGTCAATCCAATCCACCTTACTGCTGCCTGTTTTTCCTGATAACATCTAACTCAATATTTGTCAAACAGATATTCACAATCCGCTTCGCTGGCTGCTCATAATTTTATGTTCAGTAACACCCTTTGCGGCATATTTACTTTTCAATATGTACTGCACCTACTGCGCGGATATTCATTGGATATACGTTCTCTTTTCCGGCAAATTCAGAAATATAGGAAACATAGTTCTCTGTTTCTTCTTCCGGCACTACGCACATGATAACACCGGCAAATCCGCTCCATGGATACGGCAGATACCTTTGCCCAGTTCTCAAGGAAGAGATCTGTAAGAGCAAGCGCAACAGAAATCTTCTGCTCTGTATATGCTTTGATCGGATAGCAGTTCTGAAGTAATTCCCAGGAAGATTTTCCGG
>ENA-OPZM01000949-OPZM01000949.1-human-gut-metagenome-genome-assembly--contig:-NODE-949-length-11138-cov-2.202979_pt1 | contig 11138 bp, 16 predicted proteins | sample MGYA00242478_ERZ504493 | MGnify/ENA primary metagenome ERZ504493 (study PRJEB26092, sample SAMD00036227) | human gut metagenome | host: Homo sapiens | study: EMG produced TPA metagenomics assembly of...
TATATTCGGACTTTACTGGCGATCGGGATCGATGGTCTTTTCGATCTGCTGGGCGACTTCAGGCTCGGCTGCGGACACCGGAATCTCCTCGACGCCGGCAATCTCCTCCAGCGACTTGGTAGGCACTTCGGCGGGCGAGCTCGGCACGGTGTCGAGACGCGATTCCGCGGCCTCAACATACTTGCGTGGCACCACGTACACCGGGCCGACCGCATGCTGCAGCAGGCCCTGGCTGGTGGAGCCCAGCAGCAAGCCAGTGAAGCCGCCGCGACCACGGGAGCCGACAACAACCACATCGTGATCGTAGCTGGCCTTGGTCAGGGCGCTCACGGCCGGGCCGGAAACGATCTGCTTGTTGATCTTCAGATCAGGATGCGATTCCTGCAACGGCTTGATGCGCACCTCAAGATCGTCCTTGTAGGACTCCATGACGGCGTCCTCGCCGTCCACACCCTTCAGGTTCGGCACAGCGGAAATCACGTCCAGTTCCGCACCCCAGCACGTGGCGAAGTCGGCGGCAATGTCCAGCGCCTTCAGACCCCACTTGGATTCGTCGGAGCCGACGGCCACCTTGGTGATCGTGTTGTTCAGGTGCATCAGGTTACCGTCATCATCGGTGTACGGCACCACCACAATCGGGCAGTAAGCATATGCCGGCAGCGATGAGGACGTAGTGCCCAGCAGGCGCTCGGCCAGACCGCCCTTGCCACGGTTGCCAATGACGATCAGATTGTAGTTACGAGACAATTCGACGAACACCGATGCCGGATCTCCGGTAACAATCAGTGTGGCGGCTTCGACGCCCTGCTCGTCTGCGATGGCCTTGGCCTTGGACAGAATCTCCTGAGCATCGGAATGCGCGGCGTTATCGTCCCCCATCGCCGTGTAAGTGGCATCGAACGAAACGGCGGCATAGCTCGGCAGGGAATATGCGCAGACAATCTGCAGCGTCAGCCCCGCGTGCTTTGCATAATTCGCGGCCCACCATGTTGCCTTGTAACTGGCATGCGACCCGTCAACGCCGACGAGAATAGCCTTGTCGTTAATCATGACGACCTCCTTGAAGTTATTGCGGCACGAATACCGCGTATCTCAACAATACCCCGCGACACTCGGTTTGGCCGGTATCCTCCGCTCAAAAAGAAATCCGCGTATACGAAAAAGGCACACCCCAAAGGACGTGCCTTAATACGAATTCGCTTACCGCATAATTCTTGTCACATCACGCGGCGAATGGAATATCCAGCTCCACCGAATACGGAAACGTCGCTTACTGCCGTTCCCTGCACCGGGTTCATAGCATTCATCACCTGTCCGTTACCGATGTAAATGGCCGCATGAGTACCATTCGCAAGAATGTCACCCGGCTTGGCATCCGCCAAGCTTGCGACCGGAGTACCCACGGTGGCTTGAGCACCAGAGGTACGAGGCAGGGAGATGCCAAACTGGGAGAAGACGTACTGCACAAAACCGGAGCAATCCCATCCTGCCGGAGTGTTGCCGCCGGCAACATACGGATAGCCTTGGAACTTCAGTGAGAAGCTAGCAAGCTCAGCGCCAGTGCCAGTGCCAGTCATTTTACCCAAGTCAACCTGTGGAATCGACGCACGCTGTTCAGAGCGGCTGGCTGCCGCAGCAGCAGCGGACTGGGCTGCAGCAGCTTCATCAGCGGCTTTCTGAGCCGCCGCCGCTGCAGCAGCTTCCTTCTCGCCCTGAGACTCGGTCTGTGGCACATCAAGAGTCTCGATGCCACCCCATTTAGAGTTCTCATCAACCGAGGTGGAGGTGGATTCGGCGAACAAATTCTTCTTCACCGAACTCGCCTTCGGGAAAGAACGTGAGGACACCACAGCACTCGTCTGCGCGGAATCGGCAGAGGCAAACGGGGCTACGCACGCAAACATGGCACCCGTGGCGATAATCGCCACTGATGTGGAAATAATAGTCTTAACGCTCATCATCAACGCCATACACTAGCACACATGGGTCGATTTCATAACAGGAATAGCATTTCGAAGATGATGTCGCGGGTGCATCATTCGGCAGGAGAACGCAACAGGCCTCGGATACCGATCGGCATCCGAGGCCTGCAATAAATCAATCAATAAGACTGCATCACGGGATACGCACCACGATGGTGAGCTTTTCGGTCATGGCACTAGCGAGAGCCACGCTATAGCCATTCCATCCACCATGGACCGCCTGACCGTTGCCGACATACAACGCCACATGATCGTAGTGTGCACCACCGTTCCATCACCGGTGTTGGCATAAATCAGAATATCGCCCGGCTGCAGGGATCCGTCTGTGACTACGTGGCCACCAGGAACATTGACGTACTCTTCAGCCAACCGTGGAAGTTAATGCCACGGGCCGCCAACGCTTGACTGACCAATGCGGTGCAGTCCATGCTCTGTCCGATCAAAGAGTACGCACGGTCGATAGAGGCACCGGCACCAGCGGAAACCGAACCACTGGCATCGGAATAAGTAACAGAAGAGCGAGACTCATTACGGCTCGCGGCGTTGGCCTGCTCCTGGGTCGCCTGAGCCTCGACCTCCGCCTGCTTCTCGGCCTCCTCTTCGGCAGCCTTCTTGGCCGCTGCGGCATCCTTTTCCGCCTGAGATTCCGTCTGCGGCACATCGAGGTTCTCAATGCCGCCCCAATCAGCATTGTCCTCAACGCTCGTGGCAGTGGCTTCAGTCGTCAGATCTTTGCGCACCTGGGTGTACGAGGGGAAGGACTTGGTGGAAGTCACAGTAACACCCTCAGCTGCAGTTGCTGTAGGAACAAACATAAACAAGCAGGCACAGGAGACAATCGCGGCAACAATGGAAGAAGCTACAGTTTTGGTCTTCATAGAACCATCACCCTACACGGTGCGCATTAACTCGTACAGGATGGAAGAAATAAAACACCCCGGAGCTATTGGGATATATCGGCGTGTCGGCACAGGTCAGTTCGGACTAATACGCGGCCGCAACACTTGAAATGTCATTTCGCGCGAACGATTGCCGATAGGGCGACGTCGCATCCGAACAGTAATCACCGAATGTAAGCCAATGAAATGAATCAGTAGTGAACGTACTGGAACTTACCGGCTTCGGCGGCGCTGAACGTACGGGTCGAAATCACACCCAATCCCTTGGCATTGGATTCGGAGATCTCAATGGAGCCGTCGGCATTGATCTTTTCCAGAACGGCAACATGGCCGTACGCGCCATCGGCATCGGCCTGGCCAGGAGCGAACACCACAGCATCACCGACATGGCGAGGAGTGTTGTCCACCCAATAGCCCAGAGCGGAAGCTGACGCCGCCCACGCGCCACCATTGCCGAAGTTGCCGCTGGAAGGCAGGCCCAGTTCGGCACGACGCTGGTACGCGTACCACGTGCACTGACCCCACGGATAGTTGTTGGAGTTGGTGCCAACGGCATGGTTCGGTTGAAGCCAGCCGGCACAGCATCGCCATCGGCATCCACGAGAGCCGACACCACAGGATTGTTCGCATTATTGCGATTCATCAGCTTGGCGTCCAAGGTGCTGTCTGAATTGCTCAGCCCCCAGCCGCCTTCATTGGTGGACTGTGCGGTAACGGAGGATGAACTCAAATCAGTACGCGCTTCGGAACGAGAAGCCGCAGTCACATCGCTGATGCGCTTAATCTGCGTGGTCGTCGTGGCCGGATCAGCCACGAACGAGTTCGTGGCGTCTTCATTGTTGGAAAACGCGAGAGCACCTGCGGCCGTGCCGACCAGAGCGGCCAGTGAGGCCGAGGCAAGAATATGGCTACGGCGTCAGCGGCACGAGCGGCCTCACGAATGGAACGGCGGGTCTGGGGAGCGATTTCGTTGATCTTCTCGCAATGGCCGGATCAAGCCCCAAAACAACGGCGTCGCTACCAGCGGATTGCACCGCACGCACAGCACGAACGGAATGAGAACCCTTGCCGGAGGCAAACAATGCCTTCGCTAAGCTGAACTTCTGGCGCGAGACCGTGGTCGCTTTATGCGAAGCATGCTTCATACTACGTTAACTCCTTGGATGGGTTCGGCGGGGTCATTTCGATGACCTCGTATGACCGTCACAATTGAGTACTGTACAACGAACAGAGGTCAATCCTCAATGTGATCCCCCACCATCCGGGTGTGTCAAACGATTTACGTAACCGTGCGGCCGGGTGAAAAAACTGCCTTGTTTCCGCCCGTTCACGAACCTCACTATCCGGTTATCGGAAGAATCACTAACTCATGTCATTCCGACACACCGTAACCATGATGTGCTGCGTACATTCTGCACTGCATTCCGCATTGCCACCACTGCCGCCCGGCACCCCGGAATTCCGCAGTAACCCCGCAGTAATCCCGCACACCGAGCATTATCCGCGATATTCCCCAACACTGGTCTACCCTTGAAACCATGACTATCACACTGAGTATTCCCGAGTCGCTGAAGCCCGAAGATGGTCGCTTCGGCTCCGGCCCCAGCAAAATCCGCCCCGAACAGATCGCCGCGCTCGACGCCGGCGCCACCACCCTGCTTGGCACATCACATCGCCAGGCACCAGTCAAGCAACTGGTCGCTTCGATTCGTGAAGGTCTGCGCGAGTTCTTCCACCTGCCTGAAGGGTATGAGGTGGCGCTTGGCAACGGTGGCGCCAGCGCGTTCTGGGAGATTGCCTGCGCTTCGCTGATCACCCGTCGCGCCGCATTCGGCACGTATGGCTCGTTCAGTGCCAAGTTCGCCGCGTCCGCCGCGAACGCACCCTTCCTTGAAGACCCGGTGCTGTTCCCCGGCGAGCCGGGCACTTACCGTCTGCCTGAGCTCACCGAGGGCGTGGACACATATTGCTGGGCTCACAACGAGACCTCCACTGGTGTGGCCGCCCCGATTCGCCGCGTGGCCGGAAGTCGTGAAGCTGGTGCCTTGACCGTCATCGACGGCACCAGCGCAGCCGGCGCTTTGCCTGTGGACATCAGCCAGACCGACGTCTACTACTTCTCACCGCAGAAGGCCTTCGGTGCCGATGGCGGTCTGTGGGTCGCCATCCTCTCCCCCGAAGCTATCGATCGTGCGGCAGGCGTCGAATCAAGCGCTCATCTGGAAGGCGCACATCGCTGGGTGCCGCCGTTCCTCTCGCTGACCACGGCACTGAACAACTCCCGCAAGGATCAGACCCTGAATACGCCCGCCGTGGCCACCCTGATCATGATGGAAAACCAGATTTGCTGGCTCAACAACAACGGCGGCCTCGCCTGGGCCACCACACGTTGCGCCAAGTCCGCATCCATCCTGTACTCGTGGGCCGAGCGCTCCGAATACGCCGCTCCGTTCGTCGTCGATGCGGACGCACGCTCGAACGCCGTGGTCACCATTGATCTGGACGAGCGAGTCCAGGCCTCTCAGGTACTGTCCATCCTGCGCGAGAACGGCATTGTGGACGCCGCCGGCTACCGCAAGCTGGGCCGCAACCAGCTGCGCGTTGGCGTGTTCCCCTCGGTGGAACCGGCTGATGTCATGGCCTTCACCAAGTGCGTCGACTACGTGGTCGAGCACCTGTGATGGCATATATGCCCCGCATTGCCGACCATATATGCCATGCACATTGATCGGTCTCAACTGATGCCGATTGAATAAATCGTAGGGAGGGATGTTTGACGCCCCTCCCTACTCTTACTACAGTGCATGAGTATGAAGTTCGCGCCTCTCATTGACCTGCCGTCCGCAAACCCGCGCCCAAGCCCGTACGGGTGGACCTGCGTAAGGTGTTTGCCATGGTACCGGTCTATGGATTGTGGCGTTGATCGTCGTGCTGATTCTGCTGGCCGTGGGCTACAGCGTAATGCCGTTGGTGATTATGTGCGTGGCCGGTGTCATTATTGGCTTGCTACTGCTGGTCTGGGAATACTTCGACCGCTGGGACTACCGCCGCCTCGGACAGTAACGCAACACAAGCTCCTCTGATGACGGGAGCTGTCAGCGTAGCTGATTGAGGGAGAGACCGCGGCCGCAGGTCGCTCATCAAACAGCATTGGTGGCATGCAAGGCATGCCACCAATTCCTTACCTCACTGCGCCAACGGCAACGTAAGGCTGAACGTACTGCCTTGCCCGGGCGCGCTCCATACGGTCACATCGCCATGATGGGTCAGCGCCACATGCTTGACGATGGCCAAGCCTAGGCCCACGCCATCCGCCGTGCGATTGCTCTGTTCCACGCCCCGGTAGAACCGCTCGAAGATGCGCGCCTGGTCCTTCTTAGCGATGCCCGTGCCTTGGTCAATCACGCGAATCACCGCGCGGTCGCCATCCTTGTCTTTGGATGCGGACACGCTGACCACGCCATTTTCCTTGGAATAGCCGATGGCGTTTTCGATGAGCTTGGTCACGGCGCTGTCGATCTGGTCCGCCTCACCATTGATGACTAGATCATCGTCGCCCTTGATGTTCAGCTGCACGCCAGCCTCGCTGCCTGCGGCTCCAGTCGCGCCGCCGTGGCCTGAGCTGTTCCATAACGTTCAGTCGGTTGGCGGAAGACGGCGTAATCGGCTCCTGCGCGCGTATGAGCAGCAGCAAATCAGACACCATGTGGTTGAGCTTGCTGCAGCTGGAACGCACCTGGCGAGCGTCGGCAGCCACCTGCTGTTCGTCCAGATTGCCGGACTCCAGCGAATCGGCGAGTTTGGCCAGAGCCTCAGTGGGGGCCAACAATTGCTCGGACACATTGGTAATAAACGAGTCACGCACTTGAGCGAAACGAATCACATCACTGACATCGGTAATCAACACGATGACGAACTGCTCGTTGATACGCCCTACAGTCACCTTCAGCCAGTTGGGGCGGTGGACGGACTGCGTGGCGACGTGATCGCCCTTGTTCTGTCTGCGACGTACCGCTCCGGAGTATCGGTGGTCAAGTCGAACTGGCGCTTGCCACCGGACTTGCGCGCCTCGTGAATGGCATCCAGCACATGCTGCTGGGCAATGGCGTCATCTGACACCACACCCAGGCGGTAGGCGGCGGGATTGCAGCGGACCACCTCGTCGTGCTCGTCGACCACCACGGACGCACCTGGCAGCATGGACAGCAGCGTGGCGGTGTCGTCGGACAGATCGTCATTGTCGTCATCATCGGCCAGCGGCGATCCATGGACACTCGATGTGTCGCAAATCCCACGATGAGCGTGATGATTCCTACCACAAATAAAACAGCCGTGACAATAAGAGCAATCGCGGCGACGAGCGGCATCTGTGTCATGCCCCCATTCTTTCACACCACACGCCGGGATTGCGGTTTGCCGGCACGCCGGTAACATGAATTTCAGGTGAACAACCCAATGAACAGTAGAACAACTTGAGGTTGCCATTACCTACGTTGAAGTGGGGAACAAGTACTGGAATAATACACTGGTACAGGTTGCAATAAGCAAGCATGAAAGGCTAGAGAAATGCGCGTTATTTTCAACGAGGAGCTGAAGCAGGTTGCTGACGACCTCGACCGTATGGCGCAGAACGTACGCAAGGCGATCAAAGGAGCTGGGGAAGCCCTGCTGAATCAGGACGTTGAAGCCGCACAGACTGTGATTGACGGCGACATCGAAATCGATGCCCTGGAGTCCTCTGTGATTGACCAGTGCGTCAAGTTGCTCGCCAAGCAGAATCCGGTGGCCACCGATCTGCGTGTGGTCGTTTCCACCATGCGTCTGGCTTCCACGTTCGAGCGTATGGGCGATCTTGCCCGCACGTGCCGAGGCCGCTCGCCGCACCTATCCGGCCGCCGCGATTCCTGAATCCGCTCAACCGGTGTTCGCCGAGATGATCGACTTCCTGGACAACACCGCTGACCAGCTGGTGGCCATGCTCTTCGATCGCGATGCCAAGACCGCCGAGGCCATCATCCTGGCTGACGACAAGCTGGACAATCTGCACCACCAGACCTTCGATCTAGCGCTGTCCGATGACATCACCCGTCAGCAGACCGTGGATATCGTGCTGCTGGGCCGCTTCCTGGAGCGTCTCGGCGATCACGCCGTGTCCGCCGCCCGCCGTGTGGTGTACATCGTCTCCGGCTTCGACCCCACTAAGGAGCCGACCCGCGACGAGGGCACCGACATCGACTGATTGGGACTTGTTCTCACATTGGGCGAATAACTGAACACTTGTTCTCCTGTGGTTTGAGGAGGATGCCCGAAAGCGGCGATCCGGCTACGGCTGGACGCCGTTTTTTGTTGCTTTTGGGCGGTACACCGGCGTATCCATGGGGCGGCAAAACACCCATAGGGCGGTAACTTGCCCATGGGGCGGTTTGAAGGATATGTGAAACCGCGGAATTAAGCCATTCTGACATACCGCCCCATGAGGGTTTTACCGCCCCATGGGGTAATCACCGCCCCATGGGGGATTTGGCAGGCATAGCAAAGGGGAGCCGCACGTTATGTGCGACTCCCCTTACAGCTTGTACCGTGTTAGCGGCTTAGGCTCACTTCTGGCCCTGAGCGGCGACAGCGGCGGCACCGGCAGCAGCAGCCTCCGGGTCCAGGTACTCGCCACGCGGCTTGATCGGCTTGAAGTTCTCGTCCAGCTCGTAGAGCAGCGGGATGGCGGTCGGGATGTTGACCTTGGCGATCTCTTCCTCAGACAGGTTGTCCAGCATCTTGACGATGGCGCGGAGGGAGTTGCCGTGGGCAGCAATCAGCACGGTCTTGCCGGCCTTGAGCTCCGGCTCGATAGCGGACTCGAAGTACGGCTTCACACGCTCAACAACGTTGGCCAGGCACTCGGCTTCCGGAACCGGATCGCCGGCGTAGCGCGGGTCGTTGTTCTGGGCGTACTGGTCGTTCGGGTCGATCTCGGGCGGCGGGGTGGCGTAAGAACGGCGCCACAGCATGAACTTCTCGTCGCCGTACTCTTCGCGGATCTCGGTCTTGTTCTTGCCCTGCAGAGCGCCGTAGTGACGCTCGTTGAGACGCCAGTCACGCTGAACCGGAATCCACAGACGATCTGCGGCATCCAGAGCGATGTTGGCGGTGTTGATGGCGCGACGCAGCAGGGAGGTGAACACGATGTCCGGAAGGACGTTCTTCTCCTTGAGCAGCTCGCCGCCACGCTTGGCTTCGGCTTCACCCTGCTCGGTCAGCGGTACGTCGACCCAGCCGGTGAACTGGTTAGTTTTATTCCATGCGCTCTGTCCATGACGGAGCAGTACTAGTTTATAAGTCATACGGTTCAGTTTACAGCCGCGTGCGCCCAAACACGAGTATTCGTCTTATTATTTCGCTCTCAGAGCGTCACGGAAACCGCCAGCACCACCGCAAACAGCAAGGTCTGGAAGCTGGCGGCGGGCAGAGCCGGGCGGAATTGACGTTTATTCACGCTGGAGACCATGCGCACAGGTATTCCGACGCCCGAGATCAACAGCACTGCGCCCCACGGCCACCATAGGGTCGCGCACATGAGCAGGGCTATGGCCCACGCGGCCACGCAGCACACAATCAGCAACGTACGCGCGCCGGACTCCCCCAGCCGTACGGCCAGCGTGTGTTTGCCATGCTCACGATCCTCGTCGATGTCACGGATATTGTTCACCATCATGATCAGGCAGGAAAACAGGCCAGCCGCCACAGCACCCAATAGTCCGCCGACGTCCACCGTGCCGCACAGCGCGTATTCGGTGCCCAATACCGCAGCCAAGCCGAAGAACAGGAACACGCCGACTTCTCCCAGCCCGACGTATCCATACGGATGCTTGCCACCGGTGTAGAACCAGCCGGCCAGCAAGGAGGCCGCGCCCACGGCCAGCAACCACCATGCTTGGGCGAGCACGACCGCCACAACACCGCATATGCAGGCGATGGCGGCGCAAATCATCGCCGCGAACAGTACATGCTTGGCCGGTACCAGTCCGGATGCGGTCAGTCGCTGGGGTTTGCCTGATTTCGATTCGTCCATGTCACGCCCGGCGTCAGTGCCGCGGATGCCGTCGGAATAGTCGTTCGCATAGTTGACGGCGATTTGCAGGAACAGCGCGACTAGCAGGCACAGGATGGTCACCGGCCAGAATCGGTCCATCAGCAGGGTCTGCTGTTCACGGGCCGTGGCGCAGGAGGCCGGTTCTGGATATATTGCGATGCAGGTGCCCGACCGCTCGATATGCACGTACGCCATCACCGCCCCAACCATCACCGACGCGATGGAAGTGACCAAGGTCTTGGGACGCGCGCCCCGAACCCATAAGCCGATAGACATAAGCAATCCCTTTCATATATAACTCTGGCTCCCTCTCTGAGGAGCAGAGTATGCCTAATCAGCCAACGAGCGGCTTGACCAGCGGGAAGGTGATGGTCTCGCGAATCGTGGCACCGGTCAAGGCGATAAGCAGTCGATCAATGCCCATACCCATACCGCCGGCCGGAGGCATGCCCACGCCGAGAGCCTCGAGGAAGTCCTCATCGATGTCGCAGGCTCTTCGTCGCCGGCGAGTGCGTCCTTGGCCTGGGCCACGAAACGCTCACGCTGCACGATCGGGTCGTTGAGCTCGGAGTAGCCGGTAGCCAGCTCGAAGCCGCGCACGTAGAGATCCCACTTCTCCACCACGCCGGGCTTGGTGCGGTGGCCCTTGACCAGCGGGGAGGTTTCGACCGGGAAGTCACGCACGAAGGTGGGCTCGTAAAGCTTGTCCTCGTAGAAGTGCTCCCACAGGTGTTCGACGAGCTTGCGTGGTTCTCCACGTCGTCGCGCTCCACGCCGAGCTTGTCGGCGATGGCGCCCAAATGCTCAACGGAGGTGCCGGGATGCTCAGGGCCGCCGTTCGGCACGATTTCCTCGCCCAATGCCTCGGACAGCGAATCGTACATGCTGATGGTCTTCCATTCGCCGCCGAAGTCGTATTCGGTGCCGTCGAGCAGGGTGACCTTGTGCGAGCCGTAGACGTCCATGGCGGTCTTCTGCACGAGCTCCTTGACCAGCTGGCCGATGGAATCATAGGTGCCATAGGCCTGGTAGGCCTCGACCATGGTGAATTCCGGGGCGTGGGTGGCGTCGACGCCCTCGTTGCGGAAGTCGCGGTTGATTTCGAACACGCGGTCGATGCCGCCGACCAGGCAGCGCTTGAGGAACAGTTCCGGGGACGATGCCGAAGGG
>ENA-OPZM01000952-OPZM01000952.1-human-gut-metagenome-genome-assembly--contig:-NODE-952-length-11111-cov-3.034505_pt1 | contig 11111 bp, 15 predicted proteins | sample MGYA00242478_ERZ504493 | MGnify/ENA primary metagenome ERZ504493 (study PRJEB26092, sample SAMD00036227) | human gut metagenome | host: Homo sapiens | study: EMG produced TPA metagenomics assembly of...
ACCAAGAAAAAACAGCGCAGCACCCGGGGAGCGAAGCTCCATCAGATGGCCTTTGCCAATCTGGGACGAAACAAAAAAAAGACGGTGCTGGTGGTGGTGTCTCTGGCACTGTCGGTGACGCTGTTCAATGCACTGTGTGCCTTTGTGGGCGGCTTCAGCATGGAGAAGTATGTATCCTTCATGACCTGCGCCGATTTTATCGTCAGCACGCCCGACTATTTCCGTTACAACCCGGCAGATGAATTCATCACGCCGGAACAGATCGAAGAGATCGCAGCAAACACAAAGTCCAGTCTTTCCGGCACGGGATATGCTGTGCGAAAACCCGTATATCTTTGGATGACGGAGGATGCTCTGCGGCAGGACTATGCAAGGTACGAAAGTGCTGAGCAGTTGGACAGCCATATGAGCCGCATGGAGCACCGGGGCGATATGGTGATGGGAGATACCAGAATCGAGGCTCTGGATAACAGCCTGTTTGACAAGCTGCAAGTGTTCGACGGAGATATTTCTCCTATGCTGGAGCCAAACAATAACGCTATTGCCATTGCGGTTTCCTTAGATGACTACGGTAATCTGCCCAATCCTGAATACTACCCCAAGGTGGGAGACACGATCACCGCCACCTATGCGGACGATGTGAAATATATCGACAGCCGCACCGGGGAACTCCGCACCGAAGATACACCGGAGGAGTACTTTCAGGAAAAACTGTATGGAGCCAGAGATGTAGAGTACACGGTCTGCGCCTTGGTAGAGCTTCCGTATTCCATGAGTTATCGTTATGGTGGTATTGGATATGAGACAGTTTTGTCTGTGGATACCGCACAGAGGGACAGCGGCGGTGCGGCCATTCCGATGCTCTACCTGTTCGACACAGCAGACGACGCAGACGAGGCCGAAGCAGAGCAATATCTATCGAAGCTCACTGCCGGTGAGTTTTCACCCTTGATGTATGAAAGCAAGGCCACGGCTCGCTCTGAGTTTGCTCAGTTCCGGCAGATGTTCCTTCTGGTAGGTGGTATCCTCTGTGCTATCATCGGGCTGGTGGGACTCTTAAATTTCTTCAACGCCATGATGACCAGTATTCTTTCCCGCCGCCGTGAATTTGCTGTGCTTCAGGCTGTAGGAATGACGAACCGGCAGCTCAAAACCATGCTGATCTACGAGGGATTGTTTTACGCAATGTCCTCCGTATCGGCGGCCTTTATTCTGTCGCTGGCGGTGGGACCTCTTGCAGGAAAAATGCTGGGCAGTATGTTCTGGTTCTTTGAGTATCGATTCACCATTCTGCCTGTCCTGCTGACAATTCCGGTATTTCTTCTGCTGGGGTGGCTGATTCCTTGCATGATGTATGACAACGCAGCGAAATGCAGTGTTGTAGAGCAATTAAGGGATGCTCAATAACTGTTAAGCAAAAAACGGCCCTCTGCCAATGAAAAGGCAGAGGGCTGAGTTTTAATCTAAGGGTTTACATTCAGTTACAGTTTTTAGATAAATTTCGGGATCACCGTTCAAGATCAAGTCTGCATATCCAACCGGATCATTGTAGATTAGATAATCCAGTTCTGACCGTTGATACATATTGTCAGCAACCTCATTCTCCACGGCGATGGTATCAATGGCAATCATGCTGCCATCTAAAAATTTCAGTTCCACACAAGCGGTATCCATGTTAAACTCACAAGAAATCAATCTATCCATAAGAAACCTCCATTTTGCGGGATGTTAGATCATCCCAAAATATTTGAATGCTTCTCGGATTGCTTTCTCTTTTTCCGGCGGACACTGGGGCTGTCTGGAATCCTCGGACTTCGGCAGATTATAGTTCTTACCAACCCCAATCCCACATTTTCGTTTAATCTGTGAGATATAGAGGTTGGACACCTTTAACCCGGTATGCTCCAACACATACTCCTTGATCTGCGGATAGGTTGCCCCATCCTGAAATTCGGACATATCCATATCTTCCAAAGAGAACTCAACCCGAATCTTTTTCGAGTCGACTTCGCCCTTGGAAAGCAAGACAACCGTCTCCACGTGTTCCGTGTGGGGAACATATCCACGGGCTGGATTTTTAATGCTTTCCATCCGCGGCGGGTCAAGTGGGTTAAATCACGGGCAAGAGTTTCGGGGTTGCAGCTGACGTAAACCACGCGTTTGGGTTTCATGGCAGCCACTGCATCAATGCAGGCGGGGGTGCTGCCTCCCGCGGGGGTCCAGGAATACAACATCGGGGTGCGGCAAGCCAGAGTTGGGCTGTGCCGCAGCGCGCATCCAATCGGTTGCATCGGCACAGATGAACCGCGCGTTGTTGATCTTATTGGCTGCGGCGTTGGCGCAGGCATTGCGCACCGCGTCCGGGTTGCGCTCCACGCCAATGACCTGCTTTGCCCTGCCTGCCGCGCACAGGCCGATAGTGCCAATGCCGCAGTAGGCATCGATCACTGTTTCTTTGCCGGTCAGGGCAGCGAACTCAATGGCCTTGGCGTACAGCACTTCGGTTTGTTCCGGGTTGACCTGGTAAAAGCTGCGGGGCGAAATGGCGAATTGCAGCCCGCACAGCGTATCGGTAATTTTGCCGGGGCCATACAGTACGCACATCGCTGCCCAGCACCGCGCTGGTGCGGCGGGGATTGCAGTTCTGCACCACGCTGGTCACCCAGGGGGCCTTTTCCCGCAGGGCTTTCACAAAATTGCGGCTGCCGGGCAGGTTTTCCTGCGCGGTCACCAGCACCACCAGCACCTGACCGCTGGTTTTACCGCGGCGCACCAGCACATGGCGCAGCAGACCGGTGTCGCGATCCTCCTCAAAAGCAGGCCAGCGGCAGGCGCGGGGCAGCTTCCAGCACAGCGGCAATGGTCTGGTTAATAACGGTATCCTGCAGCAAGCAGTCCGTATACGGCAGCACGCGGTGGTGCCCGCTGCATAAATGCCGCATGTCAGTCGTCCACGCGGCCCGGTGGCAAAGGTGGCGATGGCCTTGTTACGGTAATGCCAAGGTTCTGCCTGCCCCAGCACGGGGGATACCGGGGCAAACCGCCCCAGCAGGCGTTGTTCCAACTGCTGCTTGTGCTTGAGCTGGTCGGGGTAGGGCTGGTTCAGCAGCGGGCAGCCGCCGCATTTCAATTTATAATTGGTGCAGGTTACAGGCATGGTGTTTGACCTTCTTCTTCAGGGTTTTCAACATTTCTTTGGGCGTGCTATAATATAGTTTATACAGGGGGATTGGCGGTTCCGGGTATGAGCACCCCGGTGCACCAACTTTCCCCGCAGCAAAAGCTTTTTCTCAAACGGAGGCATAACGATTATGAACGTACTTCTTATCAACGGCAGCCGCACGCACATGGCTGTACAGACGCTGCTTTGCAGGAGATTGCCAAGCTTTGAACGCTGACGGCATCGAAACCACCATCTACCACATTGGCGCTGTCCCGGTGGGCGGCTGTGTGGGCTGCGGCGGCTGCGCCAAAGCCGGACACTGCGTATTCGGCGGGCCAGTCGTTGATGTTCTGCCGCTGGTGGAAAAGGCCGACGGCATTGTGTTTGGTGCTCCGGTACATTATTCCACCGCCGCTGCCAGCATGCTGGGCTTCATGCACCGGCTGGGCTACAGCGCAGGCCGCCTGTTGGCACAAAAGCCCGCCGCTATTGTTACCAGCGCCCGCCGCGCCGGCACCACCAGCGCACTGGAAGCCCTGGAAAAGGTTCCCCAGTTCTGCCAGATGCCGCTGATCAGCTCCACCTACTGGCCGATGGTACACGGCAGCAACGCCGAACAGGCCGCCCTGGACGAAGAGGGCATGCAGATCATGCGCAACCTGGGCCACAACATGGCCTGGATCTTGAAGTGCATTGCCGCAGGCAAAGCCGCAGGGATTGAGCCGCCCAAGGCAGAAAATACCATCCGCACCAATTTCATCCGCTGATTTTGTAGTGGCAGTAGGGCGGGGTGCCCTCACCCCGCCACAGCTTCGTCCTGTTGCGTATTACAAAAACTTGTGCCGAACCCCATTTATAGGGGCTTTGCCAGATATTTCACCCCGGAACACGGCATACTTCCCCTTTACAAGCCAACCTTTCCCACCCGCAGCAGCCCGCAAAAGGCTGCTGCTTTTTATTCTGCCGTTTCCGGCGTGTGACCGGTGGGGTACACGTTTTGCAGCAGCGCCACGATCTGGTCATAGCTGGCAGAGCGGGATGCTGCCGATACATGCAGCGTAACGCCGCAGTCATAGTTCACTTCGGCCAGGATCATCTGGTAAGTGCCGCAGTCATACCGGACGGACTCGGTTTCTGCATCGGGGATGGTCAAATCAAAGTCATACCGCACGGTCTGGGCTTCCTCGTTCAATTCCGCGGCGGATTCTTCCAAAAAGTCCGTGTAAACATCCGATACCTGCAGCAGTACTGCCGTATAGCTCAGCTTGTTGCCAGTGGTAATGCCAATGGTATCCTCCTGCGACATGCTGGGTTCGTTCCAGATATTGGCATCATAGGTTACACTGATGCCGTTTTCGCCGTCATAGGTCTGGTAGTCCTCGCCTTCCTCTTTGGTAAAGCTGTCACCACCGTACAGGTACAGCATCACATCGTTAAAGCTGCACCCGCTCAGGGGCAGGGCCAGTATTGCGGCAGCTGCCACAGCAGCAATTATTTTTTTGTATTGTTTCACAGTTATCATCCTCATGTCATAAAAGGAAGCCGATCACAGCCGCCCCGGCGCCAAAGGCCAGGCCAGCCAGTACGTCGCTGGGGTAATGCACCCCTGTCAGCACGCGGGTCACAGCCACAACCGCCGCCAGCAGGCAGGCGGCCACGCCAAGCGGCACCCACACGGTAAACGCCGCCGCCACAATGGCTGCGGCGGAAAAGCAGTGGCGGCTGGGCATGCTTTGGCCTTTGGTATCCTTGGAGAACAGCGGCGTAAAGTTCAATGCCTCATACGGGCGCGGGCGGTTAATGGCTGCGCGCAGCAGCGTGCCCAAAACGAACACCGCCGCCGGGACCGCCAGCACGCGCCAGAACTGGCCGCTGCGCTGCCAGAGCGTAACGGCCAACACCGCGCCATACACCAGATATACTCCCAGCACGCTGATCTTTTGTGCATATCCCAGCGCCCGCAGCGCCGCCGGGCGGGCACGGAACCAATCAAAAATTGCCTGATAGCGTTGTGCCGTCATTCTTTGCCCCCTTGTGTGCTGCGTCCAAAATCTTTATAATAGAAGCATACCATCCGCACCCGCCCTTGTCAAACACAGGGCCATGCGTTTTTTCAGGAGGGAATCCCTTGTTTGGTTTTGCTAATTTTCTGCTGTTGGCGCTCTTTGCCGCAGCGGTTTTTGACCTAATTTTTGCCCTTGCCAGGGGCGGCGGGCTGCGCGGGGCGTTGCACGGCCTGTGGAACACGCCGCACCTGTTATTTGGGCAGCAGCTGGCCGAATGGCGACTGCAGCTTGGCCGTATTCTGTTTGCCGCCGGGCTGGCCGCGTATGAGATCAGCGTGGTGTTCTGCAACAGCATGGCGCGCCAGAACTGGGCGTGGGTGCAGGGCGTGATGAGCCCGTGCTGGAATGGCTCGCGTTCCTGTGCTTTGGTGCCAAGATTTTGTTCGGCACCCGCTACACCTGGCGGGAGCTGCTGGCTGGCGGAGCGCTGTATTTCATTGCCCGCTGGGTCTATTTCAACAGCCAGAACATCTGGTGGATCGGCATTGTGGTGGCGGTGCTTGCCGCCAAGGATGTTCCCCTGCGCCGCCCGCTGCAGGTCTATTTTGCCAGCGGCTGTGCCGCCATGGCGGTGGTGCTGGCACTGCACTTTGCCGGGATCGTTGCCCCGGACCTGACCAGCGAGCGGATGGGCGCTTTGCGCGGCACTTACGGCTACGGCCACCCCAACACATTCGGCGGACTGGTGTTCGGCCTGGTATTGGCCTATGCCTGCTGCGTGCCCAAAAGGTGCGCTGGGTGGACTGCCTGCTGGTATTTGCCGTCGGCGTGTTTTTGCTGGTGGGGCCCGCCAGCCGCAGCGCTGCGCTGTGCACGCTGGCGCTGGCCGTTGGGCTGTGTTCTGCCGCCTGCGCGCGGGCACAGTGTACCCCGTTGGTGGCCCGGCACCTGCGCCGGTATGGTGGGGCTTACGGCGGCGGTCAGTTACCTTTTGCCGCTGCTGGTCATCAAGGTGGGACCGTGGAACAATGATATCGGCCCCGCATGGCTGGCAAAGCTGGACTCCCTGCTCACCTGCCGCATCTCGCTGACCTGGATGGCCTACCGCCTGCTGGATGTCAAAATTGCAGGGCAGGTGTTCAACTGGCCCACAGTGGATAACAGCTTTGCTTTTGCACTGTTTCAGTTTGGTCCGGTGGTCGCCGCGCTGCTGGGTATTCTGTTTGCCGCCGCCCTGTGGGGTCACGCCAAACAGGGCCGCCGGGTTGAGGTTTGCTGCCTGTTTGCCATGCTGCTTACGCCTATATGGAAGTTCAGCCCTTCCACCTGACGACCAACCCCACCGCCCTTCTGCTGTGCGGTGCTGTTTTTGCCCAAACTTCCGCCCGGTGGCAGAAAATCGAATAGACACACCGCGGCATGGGCATACTTCCGTTATAGGAAGGAGTGTTTTCCAACATGTGCAATTCTGTTCTTTCAAAAATCTGCCTGCTGCTGGCTATCATTGGCGGGCTGAACTGGGGCTTTGTGGGCATCTGGAAGCTGGATATCGTTGCCTGGCTGCTGGGCGGCCAGACAAGCTGGGCGGCCCGCACCGTGTATATTCTGGTAGCGGCGGCAGCCATCTGCTGATCCCCGCATTGTGCAGCCCCAGTAAAAAAGAGGAAGCCTGACACTGCAAAAGCCGGTGTACCGTTTGATTCATCTTACGGTACACCGGCTTTATTTTGTCTGTCTTATTGTTTTGTCTTGCACAGGCGGTCGAATTGCGGCAGCAGCGCAACGGTCACTGTGAAAAGCAAGAACCTCCACCGGGTCAAGTGGCGGTTCTTAGTTTACTAAGTTTCCTAAGCTCTTAGTCCAAAGGCCAACCGCTTACCGCAGTGCCTTTTTCTATTTTAGTGCGTCCGTTTGCCGGCGTCAAATCTGTTCCAGCTCAATGGGCACCGCCAGCTTTTGCGGCGGTTCTTGCGGGATACCGCCAGCACCAGCCCCACGCACAAATACACCATGACCACGCTGGACCCGCCTGCCGAGAAGAACGGCAGCGTGACCCCGATGACCGGCAGCACCTGTAAATTCATGCCCAGGTTGATGATGCACTGCCAGAATAGTGCGGCAAAGATGCCCACGCACAGATAGCGGCCCAAAGCATCCGTGCTTTGCAGCGCTGCCAGCAGAATGCGCACCGAGATGCCCAGCAACAGCAGCAGAACCGTTACCGCCCCCACAAAGCCCATCGCGTTGGCAGGTAGCTGAAGATAAAATCATTCCAGGAGTTTGGCACAAACACATGCTCGCCCCAAAGGCCGGTTCCGGTCAATCCGCCGGTTCCGATGGCCATAGCCCCCTTGTTCTGCTGGTAAGCGATATCGGCCAGAGCCGGGTTTTCGGGGTCCAGCACGGCAAAAATACGCTTGGCTGGTAGCCTTTCAGCAGACCCGGGCGTAGTTTCAGCAGCAGGGCCGCACCACCGCCCGCAGCGGCCAGCCCGCCAGCCACCAGCCAGCCGGAAATACCGCCCGCAAACACCATGACCAGCCCAATGCCCAAAAATACCAGCGCCGTGCCGTCATCGCCCTGGATGTGAATGGCCAGCACCGGCAGCAGCACATGCACCGCCAGCGCCAGCAAATTGGCCGGCTTGTTCACCCGGCCGCGCACATGGTTCAGATGCAGGGCTAGGGTCAGTACAAAGCTGATTTTGGCCAGTTCCGCCGGTTGGAAAGTCATGCCGCCCACCCGGTACCAGCTGTAGTTGGAAGTACCGCCGGCATCGTACCCCACCGTTAAAAAGCCCAGGCGGACGTTGTGCAAAAGCAGGGTGGGCAGCACCATACCCCAGGCCAGCACCGCATGCAGCGGCCAGGCATGGGCCAGCGCACGGTAGTCCACCGTGGAAACGATCAGCGCCAACAGGATGCCCAGCGCGCTGGCAATAAACTGCACCGATGCTTTGTTGATGGACCCCAGCTGGTTATGCCCAATGGAAACCAGTGTTACCACGCTGAGCACCGAACACGCCGCGCACAGCGCCAGAAATATTCCGTCGATCTGCCGCAAATAGCGGCGTGTCAGCTGCAGCAATGGCCTGCCACCTTTCACTTTTGTTTTTCTTGTTCCCAGTATAGCACATTGCCCTGTGCAATGGTATTGGTTCCTGCTCGTATTACCGATTATTATACCGCGTTCCTGTGCAATATGCCACGCTTTGCGGCGTTTTATGGCGCGCCACACAAAAATATTTTACAAAGCAGGCTGGATGTTGTATAATAAAGTAGTTTATGCTGACTTAGCCGCTTACTTGTAGGAGGGCCTGCTGTATGGAAGAATATATTACCCATTCGCGGGATGAAACCGTGGCCCTGGGCCGCCGCCTTGCCGCAGAGCTTGCCCCCGGCAGCCTGATTGCCTTTACCGGCGGGCTGGGCGCTGGCAAAACCGCGTTCTGCCAGGGCATTGCAGAGGGCCTTGGCTGCACGGACCCTGTTTCCAGCCCAACTTTTGCCATTGTCAACTACTACCGCGGCCCGCGGCCCTTTGCCCATTTTGATTTGTACCGCATCCATACCGAAGTGGACCTTTCTGCCGCCGGTTTTTATGATTACCTGGATATGGGCGCTGTGGTTGCGGCGGAATGGAGCGAAAACTGCGCCGACCTGCTGGCGCTGGAAAACCCGATTTATATTAACATTGACCGGCTGGATGAAACCACCCGCAAGATTACCATCACCCGGCCTGGGGCTTGACGCCACGCCCTTTTGGAAAGGAAGAACTGACCCCGAATGAACATTCTTGCCATTGATACGGCGGGCAAAACTGCCGCCGTCGCTGTGATGCGCGACGATACTTTATTATATGAGATGGCTTCCAACACCGGGCTGACCCACAGCGAGACCCTGCTGCCCATGGTGGATACCGCCCTGAAAGCCTGCGGCCTGACCCCCGCCCAGCTGGATTTGTACGCCGTGACCAACGGTCCCGGCAGCTTTACCGGGCTGCGCATCGGTCTTGCCGCCGTCAAGGGGCTGGCTTTTGCGGCCAACACCCCCTGCGCCGGGGTTTCCACCATGGCTGCCCTGGCTTACGGCGTGTGCGGGGAAGGCACTGTGATTGGCGCACAAGACGCCCGCCGCGGCCAGGTGTACTGGGCCGGATTTGACCTTGCCACCCACGCCCGGCTGACCCCGGACGCCGCCGAACCGGTCACTGCGCTGGAAACTTTTGTAAAAGAGTGCAAAAAGCCTTTGATTTTTGTTGGCGATGGTGCCGCATTGTGCTACAATACATATAAAGACCAGCCCGGCATTCTGCCTGCCCCCAGCCGCTGCGCGTTTTGCGCGGCGCAGGGGTTGCCCTGGCGGGCAAAGCCATGTGGGATGCGGGCACCTGCGTTTCCCCCGCAGAGCTGCTGCCGGATTATCACCGTTTAAGCCAGGCTGAGCGTGAGCGCGCCGAGCGCGAAGCCGCCCAACAATCCGCCACGAATTGAAAGGATCTTGATTATGGCTGTACAATTTGAAAAACCGATTGCCCTGGGTGCTGACCACGGCGGTTATGAGCTGAAAGAGGCCATCAAACAGCATTTGGAAGAGCGCGGCATTGCTTACCGCGATTTTGGCACCAACAGCACCGCCAGCTGTGACTATCCCGATTATGCCGCCGCCACCTGCGGCGCTGTGACCAATGGCAGCAGCGATTTCGCCATCCTGTGCTGCGGCACGGGTGTGGGCATGTCGATGTGTGCCAACAAGATCAAGGGCATCCGCGCCTGCTGCTGCTCGGAGGCGTTCAGCGCCGAGTACACCCGCCGCCACAACAACGCCAATACCCTGTGCCTGGGCGGCCGCGTTGTGGGCCCCGGCCTTGCCTGCCAGATCGTTGACGCCTTTTTGGACCACGAATTTGAGGGTGGTCGCCACCAGAAGCGCATTGACAAGATGATGGCGCTGGAAACCCTTTAAGGCTCCCCCACCGTTGTACCCCGCCTGGGACCAGGCTTTGCATTGTATCCGATGAATTTTCATATTGTAAGGAGAATCTGCCATGAGCGTTGTTAAAATTGTAGACCATCCCCTGATCCAGCACAAAATCAGCCTGATGCGTGACCGCAACACCGGCACCAAAGAGTTCCGTGATCTGGTCAGCGAAATTGCCACCCTGCTGTGCTATGAGGCCACCCGCGACCTGCCCACCGAGGAAGTTGAAGTGGAAACCCCGATTGCTCTGGCCCGCACCCATGTACTGGCTGGCCGCAAGCTGGCCCTGGTTCCCATCCTGCGCGCCGGTCTGGGCATGGTGGACGGCATGCTGACCCTGATCCCCGCTGCAAAGGTCGGCCACATTGGCCTGTACCGCAATGAGGAGACCCTGGAGCCTGTGGAATATTATTGCAAGCTGCCCAAGGATATTGCCGAGCGCGATGTTTTTGTTCTGGATCCCATGCTGGCTACCGGCGGCAGCGCCATTGACGCCATTGGCAGATCAAAAAGCGCGGTGCCAAGCACATCAAGTTCATTGGCCTGATTGCCGCCCCCGAAGGACTGAAAGCCCTGCACGAAGCACACCCCGATGTTGACATTTATGTTGCCGCACAGGATGAAAAGCTGAACGAGAACGGCTACATCATCCCCGGTCTAGGCGATGCAGGCGACCGCATCTTCGGCACCAAGTAATATTTCCCCATAAAAATTCATGACCCCCGCAGCGCTGGCTGTGGGGGTCATTTTGTTTTGCGGTAAAACCTGTTATGATGTATAAAGCAGTGTTTCGGAACGGTCAAGACCGTTCCCTACAGATAAGGCAATACCGCATCATTCTAAGTGCCGATACGGCGAGCGAGGTGCGGCAGATGCCAAGCCAAAAGCGCAGATAATACTGGATGCTGCAAAGGTGAGCGCCGCCAGTGGCGGAAACAGCGAACCGAAGCAGGGGCAGCGGTC
>ENA-OPZM01000953-OPZM01000953.1-human-gut-metagenome-genome-assembly--contig:-NODE-953-length-11097-cov-2.721878_pt1 | contig 11097 bp, 12 predicted proteins | sample MGYA00242478_ERZ504493 | MGnify/ENA primary metagenome ERZ504493 (study PRJEB26092, sample SAMD00036227) | human gut metagenome | host: Homo sapiens | study: EMG produced TPA metagenomics assembly of...
CCGATGTACGATGCGGATACCGCAACCCGACATTATCGAGCATTTTGGCAACGCAGATGCCGTGCCGCAGCCGCCGGAGCGGTGCTTAAGCCGTAAGGCGGGAATTGTGCGGTGTTGCCTAAGCAAAAACAGCACCGCCGCCCGGGTTTTTCCCTTTGGGCAGCGGTGCCGTTTTTTGTTTATGCTATTGTTGAGTTACGGGGCAAAGCCTGCTATCAGATCAGGCCCATCAGGCTGGGCAGACCCAGAGACAGTGCCGGGATATAGGTAACAGCCAGCAGGGCCAGCACCAATGCGACAAAATACGGGATCAGCTTGGAAGTGACCTGCTCGATGGAAACATGGCCAATGCCACAGCCGACAAACAGAACGGAGCCAACCGGCGGGGTGATGTTGCCCAGGCACATGTTGAAGATGAGCATAACGCCGAACTGGATCTCGGTCATGCCAAAGCTGGTAGCGATGGGCAGGAAGATCGGGGTAAAGATCAGGATGGCCGGGGTGATATCCATGAACATGCCGATCACCAGCAGGATGATGTTCATCAGCAGGAAGATGATGTACTTGTTGCTGGTCAGACTCATCAGGCCGTTGGAGATGGCTGCCGGGATGCCGGAGTAAGCCATAACAAAGGACATGGCGGAGGAAGCGGAGATCAGGAACAGGATGATACCGGAAGTTTTGGCGGAATCCAGCAGGATCTTCAAGAAGCTCTTGAAAGTGATGCTCTTGTAGACGATGGAGAGGATCAGACAGTACAGAACTGCGATGCCAGCGCCCTCGGTAGCGGTGAAGATACCGGAAACGATACCGCCGATAACGATGACGATGAGCAGCAGAGAGGGCACAGCGTCCCAAATGGTCTTGCCGATGCTCTTGCTCTTATCATAACCGGTAGCTTTCATACCTGCCTTTTTGGCACCGATAAAGGCAACCAGCATGCAGCACAGGCCCATCAGGATGCCGGGAACGTAACCAGCCATGAACAGGGTGGAGATGGAAACACCGCCAGCAACGGTGGAGTAAACAATGAATGCGGAGGTGGGCGGGATCAGCAGGCCGGTGGGGGCGGAAGCAATGTTGGCTGCTGCAGAGTAAGCGGGGTCATAGCCGTTTTCTTCCTCAATGGGGCTGATGCAGCCGCCCATGGCGGAAGCAGCAGCAACGGAGGAACCGGACAGTGCGCCGAACAGCATGTTGCCCAGGATGTTGGCCTGTGCCATGGAGCCGGGGATCTTGCCAACGAACAGCTGGGCAAAGTTGACCAGGCGCTTGGCAATACCGCCGTTGTTCATGATGTTGCCAGCCAGGATGAAGAGGGGCACAGCCAGCAGAGAGAAAGACTCAACGCCGGAGTTCATCTTCTGCATGGTGATAAAGGTGATCTGGTCCCAAGACAGGGTGGACATGGCGGTTACAATGGAAGAAACCACGATGCTGATGGAGATGGGCACGCCCAAAAACAGCAGCACGCCGAACACAGCAAAAAGGATAACGGTTGTCAGTGTAATGCTCATGGTTCTGTGCCCTCCTTAGCAGTCAACTTTTTCGCCGGTGATATCTTCATAAATGTTGATGATCTGGGCGATGATGATGAAAATGCCGGAAATCGGAGCGATGGAGTACACCAGACTGCGGGGGATGCCCAGCAGAGCGGAGAATTCACGGCTGGCAGAAACAGCCAGCTTGAAGCCGCCGATGGTGATGACGAAGATCGCCAGCAGCAGGATCAGCCGTCGATGGCAACCAGCAGTGCGGTGTGTGCCTTGCCGGTGAATTTGTCACGCACCAGCGTCAGGGACATATGCTCGCGGGTGGAGAATGCGTAAGCTGCACCGATAAAGCCGGTCCAGATCAGGCTGTAGCGCACCAGTTCCTCCGTAAAGGCAACGGGGCTGTTGAGGACATAACGGGAGAACACCTGGATGAGAACCAGGATGGTCATGAAAGACAGCAGAACGGCGCAGGCAATGCTGAGGGACTTATCCATCCAGAACTTTACTTTACCCAAAAACTGTTTCATGTTTTATTCCCCCTCTCGTGCAGCTTCAATCGTATCCATCAGGGTCTTAACGCCGGGATACTCGTTTTCGTAAGCTTCGATCATGGCTGGGTTGCTTCGCGGAAAGCTTCCTTGTCTACATCGTAAACAAACTCAACGCCCATGGTTTCCTGTGCTTCCTTCACAGCTTCGTCAATGGCGGTGTCCCACATGACTTTGTGGGCCTCGGTGGAGTTGTGGGCAGCTTCCAGAATGATCTCCTGATCTTCCGGGGAGATCTGCTTCCATACCTTTTCGCTCATGATCAGAACGTCGGGGATCATGGCGTGCTGGTCAACGGAGTAGACCTTGCACACTTCGCCGTGCTTGCCGGTGGTCAGTGCGGTTTCGTTGTTTTCGGTTCCGTCAATGATGCCGGTCTGCAGGGAGGTATACACATCGCCGTAAGACATGGCAACGGGAATGCCGCCCAGATAGTTCATCATATCGGTCTGGGACTTCATGTCCTGCACGCGGATCTTCAGGCCCTTCAGGTCAGCCGGGGTGCGGATGGCTTTGTCTTTGGTGTAGAAAGAGCGGGCGCCGGAGGTGTAATAGGTCAGGGTAACAAAGCCGTCATCGCCGGTAGAGAGGAAGAAATCCTGCATCTGCTGGGAGTCCATAACATGGTAGAAATCCTCGGTATCATTAAAGATGTAAGGCAGGCCGAATGCGTTGTAGGCTTCGTTGTACGTTGCCAGACCGGGGGCAGAAACCTTGGTCATGGCGATAACGCCTGCCTGCAGCTGCTCCAGGTTCTCGTTTTCGCTGCCGAGCTGGCCGTTGGGGAAGATCTTGACCTGGACGCGGCCATCGGTCTTTTCGTTCACTTCCTCAGCAAACTGGGTCATGGCAATGTGGACGGTGTGGGCCTCGGACAGGCCGTGGGCCAGCGTCAGAACCAGTGGGTTTTCTGCGCTGTAGCTGGTGTCAGCCGTAGTGCTGGATGCGCCGCAGCCAGCCATCAGCCCGGCGCACAACACAGCAGCCGTTGCCAGCGCTGCAATCTTTTTGAACATTTTGTTTCCTCCTTCTATTTTGTATCGCGTTTTACGGCGCGTTACATACCAATCAGATCAAACTGCTCAAACGAGACCATGATCTCATGGTCCTTTTTGGGGTTGGGGTATTTGACCTGCACGCTCTTCAGGCGCTGGCTGTAGTACCAGCCGCTTTCGGCTTCCTCAAACTTGCGGCGGTGCAGGAAGTGCGGCAGCTCCTTGCCGTCCAACTGCACATAGAACGGGGATTTTTCGCGGTGGATCATATCCAGATACATGCTTTCCACAGCGGTATCGTAATCGCCCTCGTTGGTAAAGTGAACGTAAGTCTTTACGCCTGCGGTCACGGCAATGCGGGTCTTGAGGTAAGCGCCTTCAGGTACTCATTGGTGCAGCCGTCATCCTCGTACAGAACAAACTCGGAATCCACATCCGGTGCCATCAGGATCTCCAGCTCAGTGGTCTTTTCGGTCATCAGGTTGTGCAGGCGGTTGCCGCTCATGGGCAGGATAGCACCGCTGCGCACAAACAGCGGGATGCTGGAAATATCGACCGGTACCTCGATCGTCTGGCCGGGAGCGTACTCCTCGCGGGTGTAGAAGTTGTAGAAGCGCTCGTTTTCGTTCTCGGTCTTGGGCAGGTAGACAGGGCGCACGGTCTGGCCCTTTTCCACAACGTTGGCAACCAGCAGAGAATCGCCAAACATGAAGTCAACGCCCTCATCATAGGTGGCGGGGTCGTTCTGGAACACGGCGAAGGTGGGCTGCCAGATCGGCAGGCCGCTTTCGTGGGCGCGCACCATCAGGGAATACAGCATCGGGCTGAGCTTATAGCGGAAGTTGATGGCATCGCGGATGTACTGCTTTTTATCACTGAACATCCAGGGCTCGGTCACGGTGTTGTCGGTGTTGGTGGAATGGATGGAGAAGCGCGGCTGGAAGATGCCGTTCTGCACCCAGCGCACGAACAGCTCGGCCTCCGGTGCGGGGCCATAGAAGCCGCCGATATCGCAGCCGTGGTTGGAAACGCCGCACAGGGCCATGCCCAGGATGGTGGCAATGTTGTATTTCAGGGTATCCCAGTGGGTCAGGTTATCGCCTGCCCAAACCTGGGCGTAACGCTGGATGCCGGCATGGCCGGAACGGCAGACAGAGAAGGGACGGCAGTTGGGTCGTACTCTTCAATGGCTTCGTTGGAAAGCTGGCACATCAGGTTGCTCATCACCGGCTTCATGGTGCCGATGGTGCTGCCCTTGCCCTCAAAGTAAACTTTGGCGTCCTTGTCCACCATGCTGTCATACTCGCAGTTGTCGTTCCACAGGGAGCGGCAGCCGTAACGCAGCAGGGCGTCCTTGATGTACTGTTTCCAGTGCTCGCGGGTGACTGCTTGGTAAAGTCCACAAACAGGCCGGGGCCACCCCACCAGGTACCCACCGCCAAGCCGTCCACACCGGCGTTGTCATCAGATGCAGCAGGAACATATCCTTTGCCTTCATCTCTTCCAACAGGGGGTGAACCAGCAGCATGCCGGGTTTGATGTTGGGCGAAACGATAATGCCGCGCTTGACCATCTGGCAAACCAGTCAGCGGGGTCCTTAAAGCGCTTGTTGTTCCAGGTGAAGGTGCAGCGCTTGATGCCCTGCTCGGTTTCCACGGCGCAGTAGCCGGAGGAAAGCTGGAAGCCGTCCACGGGGATGTCCTCCTCATGGGTGGTATCAATAAATTCCAGCACAGCGTCATCGCTGTTTTCCGGCAATTCGGGGTAGTACATGGAGCTGCCCAGATAGCCCAGCGCTGCTTTGGGCAGCATGACGGACTTGCCGGTCAGATCGGTGTAACGCTCAATGATATCGCGGATGGAGGGTCCTGCGATCAGGAAGAGATCCACATCCCCGGCATCGGTGCGGTAGGTGGAGTAACGGTGCCAGTAGTTACGCTTTTCGCGGCCCATATTGAAATCACATTCAGCGGTGTTGTGGTAGAAGTAACCAACTGCCTGTTTGGTACCGCGGTTCAGCTTGATGTAGAACGGAATGTGTTTGTACAGGGAATCGGTCTCCTTGGCATTGTAGCCATGGCATCGCCGGGGGCCATGTTCATGTACTTTTCAGCCTTGTTGATCTCGCCGGATTTTTCGCCAAAGCCATAGAAGCAGTCGTCGGCTTCGATCTGGGAAGCGTGCATGCGGCGGTGGTTGGAATCCTCACGATAAGCAAGGTCGGGAATGTCTGCATGCAGCAAGCTGCCATCTTTATCGTATACCATGATACGGAAGGGTGCCTTTTCCACAACCACCTTCAGGCGGCTGCCCTGGATCACGGCCTGCTTGTCGCCATCGGTCAGTTCGGCAGCGGCGGTCTGCACGCGCTTGCGGCAGTCCTTCATCAGCTCGTCCGTGCGGGAGTCCCAGGCGGTCATGGTCAGACTGTAGGACGCTTCGTCCCAGTCCCCATCAAAACCGGCGCGGATACGCAGAATATCGTCCGTCAAAAACCAGATGCGGATCTCCACCGCATTGGTGGAAACCGAGAAGCAGTTTTCCAGCTTTTTGACCGGGCCTGCCGTGTAGCAAACTTTCATGTACAAGCTCCTTCCCTTTTCTGTTTCATGTATTTGTCCGTTTTTTGGGCCTGCTCAAAAATTACGGTCACGCACTTTCTGCTCGTCAGTGGGCATATTGAACAGAAACCGCCATTCCTTTACCCATAATCCATAGCAGCCTTTTTATTTCATCCCTATCATATCAAAGTTCGTTTATTTTTTCCTCATATTTTGTAGCCTAAATATTGCAAAATGTGATATGGTCGAAGTTGAAGGCCGAATAGGCGGTGGGGCGGAGGTGGGATTGGGGATTTTGATTGGATGAGGTTGGCACATCTTCAGCACTGCTTGTTTCCTGCAGTTCTGGCTTCTCCTTTTATATTGTAAGCCGCAACCTGTCCACACCCAGCGTAACCGGGACATATCCTTTTCTGTACTGTGCAGCCATTTCCGTATTTCTTACTCCGGTTCCTTCACACCGGTGTATACCGGTACGGATGATTTTCGGCAGTACAAATGCCTGTTCATTTGAACTGCTCAAAAGATGTAACTTTTTCGTGTACGACTCCCCATGTTTCTTGACGGGATGAGCAATTCAGGATATGCTATGAGCAGTTGGATTGCTCAGTCATTATGATACGCACCTCAAATGCCTTCGCCATAGACTTGCGCAATTTGATGGCGCAAGCTTTTTGTGGACAGGAGTGATCACCAAAATGACGTTTGGAGAAGAATTCAAGGCTGAACGGGAGAAGCGGAAGCTGACCCAGCAGGAAGTAGCCGATGCACTGGGGATCAACAGACGTATGATTACCCGGTACGAGAACGGCATTTCCTTTCCGCGCACCAAAGGCGCTTACAGAAAAATCGCGGATTTGAAAAGATGCTCAATGATCTCAAGGCACAAGCCTCTTACGAGGCGGATGAGATGGAACGCCTCAAAGCCGAAGGTCGAGAGAAGTCCGCGACGTATCGGCAGTTTTTCGGCAACCGGCTCTTTTATAAGCAGCTGCTGAACACCTATAAGAAATACGGCTTAATGGACTAAGCGCATCCGGAAGAGAATGGAGAAAGACAGGTGATGTTATGAACTGGATCAATGAATTGTCGTGGTTATGGGAAACACTTGGCATTGCGCTTATTGCTGCGGCTGTCTGCGTAGCTTGCGCCGCTCTGATCTGCAAAGCAGCGAAGAAGAAAACCAACAAAAAGGTGTTGGCTGTCATCGGTGCTGCAGCGTTTGTGGGCGCGATTCTGGCGGTCATTCTGATTGCCCGGACACCGATGCCGATTTGATTAGACAGGAGGCTTTTACTATGGATAAGGAAAAATATTCGATCATATTCAGCAGCTTGACCGGCAACACAAAAAAACTTGCTGATACAATTCGCGCGGTGCTTCCGGCAGAAGACTGTGATTATTTCGGTGCGCCGAAAGCGGAAGAACTGCACTCCGAAATACTCTATATCGGGTTCTGGACGGATAAGGGCAACGCGGACAGCGCAACCTTGGAACTACTGTCAAAGCTGAGAGACAAAAAGGTTTTTCTATTCGGGACGGCGGGCTTTGGCGGCAGCGAGGCATATTTTCAGAAGATCCTTGAGCATGTTAAGCAGTCTGTTGGCCCAAGCAACTCCGTGTTCGGAGAGTATATGTGCCAGGGCAAAATGCCGCAGTCGGTACGGGATCGTTATATGAAAATGAAGACACAGCCGGAGCATCCGGCAAACATTGACGCTCTGATTGAGAACTTTGACCGTGCCCTCTCCCATCCGGATGAGGACGATTTGGAGAGACTGAGGAAAATCGTTTTGGATCGATAATAGAACAGGGGGATTCCTTAGGCAATACTGCACAATTCCCGCCTTGCGGCTTAAGCACCGCTCCGGCGGCTGCGGCACCTCGCTCGCCGTATCGGCACTTAGAATTATGCGGTATTGCCATAAATTAAAAAAGAGCACTGCTTTTGAACCGCGGTGCAGGTGCGCCGCTCAAAAATTGGTGCGCTATCGAAAAATGCAGGCAACAACCTTTTATCATCAAGTACCATAAAAGAACTGCTGCAAGCACTGCAAGCAGTTTTTATTCAGTCCTGCATTTTACAAATCATTCTACTGAAAATTCTACTATTTCTTCATAAAAACTTTCTAAAATCCTGTCGGACGCTGTGGTACAATAAACCTATCATAAAATAACATTCCGCACCACAAACCACAACAAGACAGGAGATTTGCCATGCGTAACGTAATTTCCCTGAACGAAAACTGGACCCTGACCTTCCCCAAGGGCGAACGCCCGGCTGAAGCGGTTACCCTGCCCCACACCTGGAACGCGGTGGATGGCATGGACGGCAACGGCAGCTATCTGCGCACCACCGGTGTTTACACCCGCACCTTTACTGCGCCCAAGCAGCCTTTGGCCGGCGGCCGCACCTATATTGAAGTTCTGGCCGCAGCCCTTTCCGCTACCGTCAAGGTCAACGGAACGGTTGCCACCACCCACGAGGGCGGTTACTCCATTTTCCGCGCTGATGTGACGGATTTGTGCCATGACGGCGAGAACGAGCTGACCATTGAAGTCAGCAACGAAGATACGCCGTCCATGTATCCCTCTTCCGCCGACTTCACGTTCTATGGCGGCTTATACCGCGGCGTCAACCTGATCAGCGTGCCCAACACCCACTTTGACCTGGATTATTTCGGCGGCCCCGGCATTAAAGTTACCCCCAAACCGGCAGCGGACGGCGGCGCCACGTTCGAAATCAAAAGCTATGTGACCAACCCGGACGAAAACTTTACCGTGCAGTACAGCATTGAAGATCCCTATGGATTTGAGGTTGCTTCCGCCACCCGTCCGGCTGATAACACCGCCGTTACCCTGTATGTGCCTGATGCTGAGCTGTGGAGCATGGACGAGCCCAACCTGTACACCGTAATTGCCCGCCTGCAGCGCCGCAATGAATCCTATGACGATCTGTACGTCAATGTTGGTGTGCGCAGCTACATCGTCACCCCGGACGGCGGCTTTTCCATCAATGGCGTGCCCACCCCGCTGCGCGGTGTTTCCCGCCATCAGGACCGCTTGTACAAAGGCAACGCTCTGAGCATTGACGACCATTACGAGGATGCCCAGATTATCAAGGAAGTCGGTGCCAACACCATTCGTCTGGCCCACTACCAGCACAGTCAGGATTTCTATAACGCCTGCGACTCCATCGGTTTTGCCGTTTGGGCCGAGATTCCGTTCATCAGCGTGTTCAAACCCGGCGAGGATGCCCATGCACACTGCCGCCGCGAGATGACCGAGCTGATCATCCAGAACTACAACCACCCGTCCATCATGTTCTGGGGCATTTCTAACGAAATTTTGATTGGCGGCATCAGCCAGGAGCTGGTGGAACGCCACCACGACCTGCAGAAGCTGTGCAAGGAGCTGGATCCCACCCGTTCCACCACCATTGCCCATGTTTCGCACACCCCGACCGACGGCCCCATGCACCACATCACCGACCTGGAAAGCTACAACCACTACTTTGGCTGGTATGGCGGCAAGATTGGAGACATGGTCCCTGCTGGACAAGTTCCACGCCGAGCACCCCGATATCTGCCTTGGCGTTTCGGAATACGGCTGCGAAGGCATCATCAACTGGCACAGCAGCACCCCCCAGTGCAAGGATTATACCGAGGAATACCAGCCGTATACCATGAATATATGGCACAGGCCTTTGAGGATCGTCCCTGGATCTGGGCCAGCCATGTATGGAACATGTTCGACTTTGGCTGCGCAGCCCGCAACGAGGGCGGCGTGGCAGGCCGCAACAATAAGGGCCTTGTTACCATTGACCGCAAAACCCGCAAGGACAGCTTCTACCTGTACCAGGCATACTGGACCAAGGACCCGATGGTGCACATCAACGGCCGCCGCTATGCCCAGCGCGCCGGGGAAACCACCGAAGTCAAGGTTTACTCCAATCAGGACTGCGTGACCCTGTACCTGAACGGCAAGGAAGTTGGCACCCAGCAGGCCCACCGCGTGTTCCACTTTACCGTGGCGCTGGCCGAGGGCTTTAACACCCTGCTGGCCGTGGCCGGTTCCGCCAAGGATTCCATCACGCTGGAAAAGGTAGAGAAAGAGCCCGCCTGCTACACCCTGCCGGAGTTCAATGAGCGCCAGGAGGCGTTGCCAACTGGTTTAAGCAGATGGGCAGCCTGGATCTGGAATCCCCGATGGAATTCCCCGAAGGGTACTATAATATCAAGGACTCTATGGCAGAGCTGGCCAAGAACGAGGAAGCTTTTGCCATTGTTGCCAAGGCCGTAAAGCTGGTCACCAACTTTGACCTGAAACCCGGCCAAGGGATGTGGAGCATGATGAGCGGCATGAGCCCGAACACATGAGCGGCATGATCTCCACCGACCTGCTGGGGGATAAATTCCTGCCCAGCCTGAACGCCCAGCTGATCAAGATTAAAAAGTAATCCCCTGCCTTTTTAACCCCATAAAGGCAGACGGAACAGCAAGCAAAAACGCAGAGCAGCACCCGGTAAGGGTTGCTGCTCTGGCGTTTTTATTCGCGTATTATTGTTATTTTTGTCGTTTGTTAATTTTTTTCTTCCTGTGCGTCCGGTTTTGCGGTAAAAAAGTGTTTCACCTTTTCTGCCCCGGCTGCATCCATAGGGTACTGGCTTTGATGCGCCCATCCTCAAAACGCAAAATTACCGTGCAGCAGGTCAGCAGCAAATCGCACTGGCTATGGCGCATCCGATAGAACGCTTTTATGCTTTTCCCTCTCGCCCGCTTATTTGGCGCAGGTCAAATCGCTTGCCTTGGCCGCATAATCAAACAGGCCATCGTTCTTTTCTTCCAGTGCCTTGATCATGTGATAGGTATACTCGTTATACGGCGTGGGAATGCCAAGTTCCTGTCCCATCCGCATCAGCGCACCGGAGAACATGTCAATTTCGGTGTGCCGCCCGGCATCCAGATCCTGTAACGTGGAATAGCGCGTTGCAGGTGGGACCAGGCTGCCATGGCGGGAACTTGCATCCACCTTGCTCAAATCAATGCCCTTTGCCACGGCAATGGCCTCCAGCTCATGGCACAAACCATCGCTGATGGCTTTCATGTGGACACTGCTCTGGTAACAGCCAACGCCCGCACCAAAATGCCTGCGGCAGATTGTTGCAGACATTCAGGCGGAACTTGCTCCAGATTTCTTCCTTAATATACGGGGTAACGCGGGAATGAATGCCCGTACCGGCAAGCAATGCTTCCACCGCCTGCACGCGCTCGCTTTTCAGCGGTGCGGCAAGCTCGCCATAGATACAGCTACGTACGTCTGAGCATCGATCGATGTACAGCTACGTACGTCTGAGCATCGATCGATGTACAGCTACGTACGTCTGAGCATCGATCGATGTACACTACGTACGTCTGAGCATCATCGATGTACAGCTAGTACTCTGCATGATCGATGTACGCTACGTACGGTCTGAAGGCATCCATGATACAACATC
>ENA-OPZM01000954-OPZM01000954.1-human-gut-metagenome-genome-assembly--contig:-NODE-954-length-11096-cov-3.005196_pt1 | contig 11096 bp, 6 predicted proteins | sample MGYA00242478_ERZ504493 | MGnify/ENA primary metagenome ERZ504493 (study PRJEB26092, sample SAMD00036227) | human gut metagenome | host: Homo sapiens | study: EMG produced TPA metagenomics assembly of...
TCTCTCATTCTGTCCCATGCGGGAAAACATGAGATAATGCGTTGATTTTGCTTGGTGTGGACTTGGAATGTTCTTGGAGTTGGCTTGGAGATTAGGCGGATTGCGAGCGGAACGGAGTGGAGCGAGCGCCTTTCCGCTTTCTTGATTCTCTCTGCGCCTTTCTGGATTTTTTCGGGTGCCCGCGCATATAGTACGGTCAATAGAAAATCTGAAAATGTGGAATTCTGTTTTGCCTCTTAATACGTCTTTATGCCATTACAGCGATAAATCCATGAGGCAAGCAAAAATTCAAGATTTTCCAAAAGGCACACTGAAATTCCACTTTTTCCAAATTTCGCTCTTTTCAATTCGATTTTTGGAAAATGTGGAACAGAGGTTTGCCCCAGAAGGGCACAGGTGATTTTCCTTTTTCTTCGGTGAACGGACGCCCCAAATTTACAACAGGGAGCGTCAAAGAAATGCGAAAACAAGTCCAAAAAGAGCGCTGTACCAAAATCATGCTCACCAAATGTAAGGTGGTCTGCTGTCTGTACGACAAAGTGCAGCTTGCCGCTGCAAAAATGCTGGATGCTGAACCGGCGATTTTTCAATTTGAATGTAATGTTCCTATCCTCTGCAATGATATTCCTGTCAACGACTTGAATCTCCCCAGCGAAACCTACACCACAGATTTTGTCTTGCACTATGACGATGGACATACGGCAGTCCGTGAGGCTGTCTTTCGGTCTTATTTAAGCCGTCCCTCGGTTGCGGAAAAACTGGAACTATCCCGCCGATACTGGCAGCAGCAAGGCATCTCCGATTGGGGTATCATCATCGACAAGGAGGATACCAACCATGAGGAATCTTGACATCCTTGCCGCTGAAAATGGCGAGCACATTCGCGTTCTGCTTTGTGGGGAAGAACAATGCTACGTCGTCAGCTGCCAACACTTTCGGATGCCGTACCCCGTTGCATCGGATTTGCTTGCAGAATTACAGCCCGTCCCTGCCGAAACATACTCTGTTTTCGTTCTGGACGAGGACATCACCAACCGCCAGCGCGAGGGGCGCAATCGCAAGCTTGACTTGATTGCGCCTCTGTTAGTGGATACCTGTATCTATGATAAATCCCACCGCAATGAGGTTGTCCGCCGGATAGCTGCTGAACACGGCATTGCCCGCCGCACATTGCTGCAATATCTCTGGCGCTATTGGTTTATCAAAGTAAAAATGCACTTTTACCCGCAGAGCGTCCCGCGCCAGAACAGCATGAGCTTACTGCCGATGAAAAGGCCATCCGCTGGGCGCTGAACAAGTATTACTACACCCCACAGCGGCAGAGCTTGCAGACTGCCTACAAGATGATGCTACGGGCAAAATACTGCGATGCACGTGGCACACTAAAGGCTGAATACCCCACATTCTGGCAGTTCCGCTATTTTTTCCGCAAAAATCGTGACCCTATCAGTGAGACCATCAGCAGGCAGGGACTTAAAGCCTATCAGCGCAATCATCGTCCGTTTACTGGCTCGGTCTGCGATTATGCACACACCATCGGCGTGTACATGACTGATGCCACCGTTGCCGACATCTACATTGTCAGCCGCCTTTCCCGCAAGCCTATTGGCCGCCCCATGATTTATACGATGGTTGATGCCTACAGCCGCTTGATTACTGGCGTATATGTCGGTTTGGAGGGCGGACAATACGCGCTGCGTCTGCTGCTTCAGAACACTTTTACAGACAAGGTCAGTTTTTGCCATCAGCACGGGATAGACATTGACCCGCAGGACTGGCCGAGCCATCATCTGCCCACCAAAATTATGACAGACCGAGGCAGCGAGTTTGTGGCCGGGACATTGGAAAATCTGTGCGAGAGTTACCACATCGAGATTGAAAATCTTCCCGCGTATCGCCCGGATTTGAAAGGTGTAGTTGAAAAGCTGTTTGATTTGGTTCAGAGCGCCTACAAGCCCCTGCTTAAAGGCAAAGGTGTCATCGAATCCGATACGCAGGAACGCGGTGCGCCTGACTATCGCAGGCAAGGCACATTGGATTTGGAGCAATTCACGCTGTCGTTCTTCGCTGTGTTCTGTTTTACAATTCAAAATCTGTACAGACAGGTTTTACTCGCACTCCAGCCATGATAGAAACCAACACACCGCCACTGGCTGCAAGTATCTGGTCGTTCTGTGAGGCGCAGGATGATTGTCCAGTAAAGGAAGCCACTGACAAGAAACTGCTCTATACGCTACTGCCCCGTGCTGAGGGAAAAATCACGCAGCGCGGTCTGGAAATTTTCGGCCTCCGCTTTTCAAACTGCACTTTTAAAAAGCGTTTCGTTTCTGCCGGTCTCGGTGGACGGGAAACTGTACAGATTGCCTATGCGCCGGAATGTATGGATACTGTTTGGCTATACGAAAATGGCACTTACTCGGCTTTTGATTTGGCTCAAAAAGCCTATCTTGGCAAATCGCTGGCAGAAATTGCTGATGCACAGCAGCAGGAAAAGATAGAACGTACTGACTGGAAAAAGCAGGAATTGCAGGCACAACTCGACCTCATGAGCGATATACAAGCCATTGCAGACGGCTCCGAACGTACAATGCCAGACCGCAGCAATATCAGCAGGCAGATACAACGCAACCGCAGCACAGCCCGCAAACAAGAAAGCGTATCGCTGATGGATTTACTGGCCGAGCAACAGGAGGATGATTTCGATGCACGCTGATTATGTCCCCAATCCGCTTTATGATAACAACCCGTTCATAGAGGCTTTGCCACCGATGCTGTCTGGCAAAGACTTGATTCGCGCTCTGGCGGTCATCCCACCCTATAGCGATAGTGACCGTGACCGCAGCACCGGGGAGCGCTTGCAGCTGTTGTCCTCTCTATACGAGTTTTACCAGCCCCTATCTATGACGATTGACCTGTACTGTGAAATCTACACTGCCATGCAGCATTGCTATGGACAATATTCAGTCCAGAGCGAAGCCGCCGCTTTTCAGAACGGTTACGCACTGATGCACGGCAACGCCCTTGCTGCATCCATCGGCGGTGGCAATTCTTTTTCTGTCATTGGCGTATCAGGACTTGGCAAGTCCACCGCATTGCAACGCGTATTATCATTGTTCCCGCAGGTTATCGAACACACTTCGTATCACGGGCAAAATTTTTATTGCCATCAGATTCCGTATCTAGTCGTGCAAACCCCGCACGATGCGTCCATTAAAGCACTGATTTTGGATATTTACCTGCAAATCGACAGTTTGGTTGGAACCAGCTATCAAAAAGATGCCCTATCGCGCAGATTGAGCATTGATGTCCTTGTCAGCCAGCTCAACCAAATTGTACGGGTCAATCATATCGGACTACTGGTGATAGACGAATTGCAGAACATTGCCTATCGTAAAAGCGATGGCGGTATACGTTTCTTAAATTTTCTCGTTCACCTTATCAACGGGGCAGGAGTAAGTATCTGCATGGTCGGAACGCCTCGCGTCTTGCAGGTATTACAACAGGAGTTCCGCTCTGCGCGGCGAACCACAGGGCTTGTCTATGACCGTCTACCCAATGATAAGGAATTTGCGTTGCTCCTGCATGGGCTGTGGCATTACCAGTACACGCAATATGCCACCGACCTGACACCAGAGCTTGCAAACTGGCTGTATCGCAAGACACAGGCATCCCGGATATACTCGCCAAGCTCTTATATAATGCCCAAAAGCAAGCTATTCTTGATGGGCGCGAAAAGCTGGATTTAGAAGTCTTTGAAAGTGCATTTTAAGAAACTTGGGATGGTATCCGAATACATCAGTGAGCTTTCCACCAAATCCGTAGCCAAGCGGCAGACAAAGACCGCGCCGGAGGTATCCGTAGGTTCCGCAGCCCCCACCAAGATTGTTGGAAATGATATACGGGCGTTACTCAAAAAAGCAAAAAAGAACGGCGAATCACCTGTATCTGCTTATGCTGAGTATATCAAAGGCGAGGTGGCAATATGATTAGCTTCTTTCCCTCGCCGTACCCTGATGAACTATGGTACAGCGTCATTTGCCGCCACCATGTTCACAGTGGCAACTACTGTGCTAAGCACACCCTACGGCAGCTATATGGGGACAATTTCTGTGCTCCCAGTCTGATGCTCTGCGGGCCTATAAAGGCGCTGTTGGCACAGCTTCCGCAAGGTTTCTTGTCCGCAAGGGATGTTGTAATGCAGCACACATTTTTCCCATATTACGCACGATTTTTTCCCACACAGCGTAAGCGCTCCTCTTATGCCTATGTTGTCAATGGCAATCCATTAGCTGTACATCGAATGGGCATTTCCCAAGCCAACGGTAATCATTGCTCCGTCATGCGCTATTGTCCCGTCTGTTATCAAGAGGATTTGCAACTATATGGTGAGCCTTATTGGCATCGCAGCCACCAACTGCCGGATATGCAGATTTGCACCAAGCACCGTTGCTGGCTGGTCGATACCGATGTCATATACAGCAGCGCACGGCAGCAGGAACTATTTCCTGCAACATTTACCATGCGGCTTAAAAAGCAACCAGCAAAGCCCGTGCCAGATTGCCTGCTGGCATTAGATTTATTGCTACAAGATACTTTGGATTCCAGTTTTGATTACCGTGACGGTTCTGCCTACCATGCCGTCCTTGACCGCGCATTGCGTTCCCGCGGCTGGCGTTCCCTGACCGGAGGTAGAACGTATGCCACTAAAATTGAAACTGCACTTTTAAGTCTATATGGCAATTATATTCCCACAGCCGACATATCCGCCAAGCAGCTGCACGCCACACTATGCAGCAAATCCGTTGCACCGCGATACGTTCTGCAACTTGCTGTCCTGCTGGGACTGTCTCTCCACGACCTGCTGCACGCGCCTGATGCCGTGCCAGACTACAAGGCCGAGATGAAAGCAATGTATCAATCAGGGGCCAGTATGTACCATATAGCGCAGCTGTACGGCATGGACGCAAAGACTGTGGCAAGATGGGTGAAACAGTAAGGGCAATGATTCTGTCGGCCATAGTTTATAATGGCAGCCGCATATCTATGCTGCCGCTTTTTCCTTATCTGCCTCCTTTCTTTTACTATTTTTACGTGCTTTTCTCTTCTCATCGTATTCCCTTTGAATCAAGATAAATTTATCCATCAGTACCTTTTCTTTACTACGATTTCCCTTGATAACCATTGATGGGTTAATCCGCCAAACGCCATCAAGTTGCATTGCCACAAACCCTTATCCGCAAGGGAGTCCATCGCTCTCTGTACGGTGGCTTTCGAGCAATTTACATTTACTGCAATCTGTTTCATCGGCCCAATATATGTATTATCACTGTTTCGCATTGCACTTACCAAAAAACTTAACACCTCGGATTCTTTGCCGCCCAGCCCGGAAAGCGTTTCAAAAAATGAATGATACACTTTAATAAAATCGCTTTTTGCAGTATCCAGGCTTTCTGGTGTTGGATATTCTATCGGCAGGAATAACGGGTCATTGCCATTGCTATCGGTTATAATCCAGTCACTCAATGGACGGCCAAGCAATGAATCATACTTTGACATCAACCGTGCCTTAACAATAATATCGCCCTTTACCAGCAATCTTGGATTGAGCATCCAAATCCGTTCGTCATCAGTCTTAGCCAGCATATCATTTTCCATCATCTTTTTGAATGTGTTACGAACTGTTGTAACATCGCATTCCAGTTTTCTAGCAATGGTTTTATAGGCTCCGATAAACTCATTCTTTGTGGGCTGCGTTTTTTGCAGGATATATGCCACCACCTTGCTTTCTGCCGCGGAAAACGTTGAAAGCAGTTCAAAGAATTTTTTGTCTGCTTTCCAAAAATGCTTTGCCCCGTACTCGGCTTTGTGCTGCTCGTGCTGAAACTCTAATGCCTCGCCAGTTTTTGCATTCTCAAAAATGACAGTTTCAACGTCCTGTTTGCTCATTTTCTTCATTGTATTGCTCCTTGATACTTTAGGGGTGATTCCATGATACTTTGTGTATTTTTGGAAAATATTTCCTTTCTAAATATTTAATTATATGTCGTTATATTTCTACACTTTCCATTTCAAAAATGCCAAGTCTCTCATCTTATATTGTTCAATGTTATTCATTTCATGAAATATCATTGAATTAAATAAGGAGTATTGCGGAAAGTTGCATCCTAACCCATAAATTTTCCATTTGTTTATCCGCTTTTCCTTATTTCCTCCTATATAAGTTCGCGCTTCGCGGGATAAATAGGAAAAAATAAGAAACAACTTATTGTTCCCTATAAGTTCACGCTCCGCGGAGATGATAGGTAGAAAATAAGAGCTAACTGCTATATCTTTCATTATTTATTTCTTTCACATTAAAAGTTTCTTCTTATCTTTTCCTATAAGTTCGCGCTTCGCGGTCTGCATAGGGGAAAAATAAGCTGTATCTTTGATGGAACCCTTTGCCTTATTGCTATGCCTAAATTCTTAATCGCTTCCATTGCAGCGTGTAGCTTTTGCTCTACTAGTAATAGGTTATCTGTCCATTTTATTAACCATGTAGTCATTGATAGCATTTTACGTTCTGAACACAACTTTCTGGCTGGCAAATGGTTTCATCTTATCTTGAAAGGAAGCAACTTCCTTATGTTTGGTGTTTTTTCCTACATTTCTAACGCCACCTTTCGTTATAGCCAAAAGCGTTGACTGCCATGCACTTTTGGGCGCTTTGAGCACTATGATTTAGGCTGAAACACTTCACCCAGAATGTCTGTAGTGCAATGGTAGGTTGCTTTTTTACGTTCTGAACACAGCTTTCATGTAGGCAGGCACTTCCCTCTTATTTTGAAAGTTGTGCGTTGCCTTTACCCTCTGCATTTTTAGCGCCATTTTGCTTGCAGCCCAAAAAGCAGGCTGTCATGTTCCCTATTGGCTGTGTGCTAAATCTTGGGCGGGACGTTTCGTTCAGAACGTCAGCAACGTAACGGTAAGCTGCATTTTTACGTTCTGGAAATAAGCTACAGGCAGGTCGACACCTTCCCAAAAAGTTGGCACTGCTCATAAAGTTATCGCTCTGAACTTTGCAACCATTTTGCAGTTATCATCCATCACAGGGTTGCCGATGATGCGTATTATTCTTTTTTCAATGTACAAAAAAAGAGCCTGCACAAACATAAACTGCAATTCCGCAATAGGGATGCAATAAATTTTGTACAGGCTCTTTATTGGCCCATATTCAATTTTTTAATGTAATCGCGTAAGTTTTTATATACTCTTCGAGGTTACATATATATTATGCCTCGATTCGCACAGAATGTCACTATATTTTTTTGCATTATATTAGCCCAAAATATTTATCAAAGAACGCTTGCAATTTTGCAATAATGCCATCCTTTTTGGCCGCTCGGTTGCCGCCGCCAAACCGCGAGACCGGCGGCAGGATGCGGTCAACGTCTGTGCCGGTAGTCTTTAATACACCATCGCGGAAAGAGTTATCCACAAACTTGCGCGTTTCGTCCGGCTTGAGCTTTTCCTCCGCAATAAGTGTATCAAGGTCAATTTTCTTTTGTTCAGTGACAAACTTTATCCAGTCGTCATCTACCTTAGTAGCCGTATTGATGGTCGCAATAAAGTTTTCAATCAAGTCTTTCTTGCTGCGCAGCTGCATACTGGAATCCACGGCCTTGCGGATGTCAACAAGGATTTCTTTATCCTCGCAGTTGCTATCGTGGTACTTGACAACCAGCATAAGGATATAGTCAATGTTGATTTCCACTTGACGAATAAGCTCCATCTCAAAAACTATATCGTCATTGATGACTTCCTTATCCGGTTTTGGAGTCCGCATTTCATGATAGAGGTCAAGATAGTGGCTTTGGTAGTCCTGCATATCGCGCGGGGCAAGCAACTCATTGCCCGCGAAATCGTCAAACGAGGTAAGGATATTCCGCATTCGCAGAATTGCGCCAAACAGTGCGATGAAGTCTTTTTTATTTTGCTCCCCGACAATAGGCTGACCCAGCGGGAATTTATCTTGTAGCTTGGCAATCAGTTCTTCGTAGCCGTCGTGGTGCTTGCCGTCCTCGTCATAGCCATCGTAATAGGCTTTATAGTTTTTCAGCAGAACGATACTACCCGCATTGCGGTCACCAAACAAGGCAATGGCTTTGTTGGTTTCTTCCTCCAGATTGCGGAAGCAGACAATGTTGCCGTATGTCTTTACGGAGTTTAAGATACGGTTCGTGCGCGAGAACGCCTGTATCAAGCCGTGCATGACAAGGTTTTTATCCACCCAGAGCGTATTTAGCGTGGTAGCGTCAAAGCCCGTCAGGAACATATTTACGACAATCAGGATGTCCACCTCGCGGTTTTTCATCCGCAGGGAAAGGTCTTTATAATAGTTCTGGAATCTGTCGGCCGAGGTATCGTAATGTGTTTTGAAAAGTGCATTATAATCCTTGATTGCAGACTCCAAAAAGTCCCGCGAGCTTGCATCAAGCTGGCTGGTATCATCGGAATTTTCCTCGCCCAGCATGCCGTTTGCATCTTCCACGTCCTCGTTGGGGGCGTAGCTGAAAATCGTTGCCACGCGCAGGCGCTTTGCTTCGGGCAAGTCCTGCATCTGGCGCTTAAATTCCAGATAGTACGCCTTTGCCATCGCAATCGAGCTGACCGCAAAGATGGAGTTAAAGCCCGACAGGCGCACGCTGTCCTTGACCTCTGTGACCTGCCCGCGCGTTTTATCGGTGGCTACTGCTTCAATGTTGCGCAGCGCACGGAAAGAATACGTCTTACCGTTGCGTTTTGTTTTCTGGTCAAAATGCTCTAAGATGTATTTAACGATTTCCTTTACACGGCGCGGGTCGGCAAGTGCTTTTTCAGTGTCGATGGCCTTAACCTGCTTATCACCGATGCCCGCTTTGCGGTTGACCGTATCCACATAGTCAATTCTAAACGGCAGAACGTTATTATCGTTGATAGCGTCAACAATCGTATAGGTATGCAGCGGCAAAACTTTTTTGCCTTTTGCATCCGGTTCACCGCCAAACGCCTGCGGTGTAGTTTTCAGCGTAGGTTTGCCGCGCGTACTGGCATTGGCCGCAAAAATCGGCGTACCCGTAAAGCCAAACAGGTGATAATTCTTAAAATACTTGACAATATCCTCGTGCATATCGCCAAACTGGCTGCGATGGCACTCATCAAAAATCAAGACAACATGCTTTTGGAAAATCTCATGTCCCTTATTGCGGGAGACAAACAGTGCCAGCTTTTGAATCGTTGTGATGATGATTTTATAAGTATGCGGGTTGCCTTTGGCATCCCGGTCTTCCAGCTGGCGTTGCAGCACCTGCGTGGAGGTGTTGCCGTTGGCTGCACCTTTTTCAAAGCGGTCATATTCTTTCATGGTCTGGTAGTCCAAATCCTTGCGGTCTACCACGAACAGAACTTTATCAATGTAGGGGAGATTGGAGGCCAGCTGCGCCGTTTTGAAGGAGGTCAGCGTTTTGCCGCTACCTGTTGTGTGCCAGATGTACCCGCCTGCGGCCAGCGTTCCCGTCTGCTTGTAATTGGTCGAAACCTCAATGCGGGACAAGATACGCTCTGTAGCCGCAATCTGGTACGGACGCATCACCAGCAGCAGGTCTTCGGACGTAAAGACGCAATACTTCGTCAGGATGTTCAGCAGCGTATGGCGGGCAAAAAACGTGCGGGTAAAGTCCACCAAATCGGGAATGACGCGGTTTTTCCCATCCGCCCAAAAGGACGTAAATTCAAAGCTGTTGCTTGTCTTTTTGCCGCTCTTTCGGGTCGTTCCGGCGCTTTCTTTAATGTGGCTGTCGCGGGTCGTATTGGAGTAGTATTTCGTGTTCGTGCCGTTGGAGATAACGAAAATCTGCACATACTCATACAGCCCGCTGCCCGCCCAAAAGCTGTCCCGCTGGTAACGGTTGATTTGGTTGAACGCCTCCTTGATAGGCACACCGCGCCGCTTCAATTCCACATGAACCAGCGGCAGACCGTTTACCAGAATCGTGACATCATAGCGGTTATCATAGTTGCCGCCGTTCTCCACATACTGGTTAATGACCTGCAAGCGGTTGTTGTGGATGTTCTTTTTGTCCAGCAGCGTGATATTGACCGTAGAGCCGTCCTCGCGGGTCAGATTTTGAATGTTATCCTCTTGGATGCGGCGGGTCTTTTCTTTGATGCCATCGTTCGCGTTGGCGATTTTATCCTTAAAGAAGTTATCCCATTCCTTATCCGTAAAGGTATAATTGTTCAGAATCTCCAGCTGACGGCGCAGGTTTGCCACAAGGTCAGCATTATCATGGATAGGGAGGTAGGCATAGCCCTGCTCCTCCAGCATCTTGATAAATGCCTGCTCCAGCGCAGCCTCGCTCTGGTAGGCATCAGAACGCTTGCTTTGCGGTTCGTATTCTGTTACAACGGTACTTTCGTTGCTGGCAGCAACTACATTGTAAGTGCTCATGCACCCAACTCCTTAAATGTTAAGAGCTTATCCCGATAGTATTCGTATTGCTTTTGCCGTGCCTCTATTTCAGCAGGGAGGCCGGTGGTGAGGTCGTTGCAGAGTTCATTAAATTGGTCAAGAATTGCGGCAATTTCCGCTTGCTTTTCCAGCGGCGGCAATGGAATTACAATTTCAGATATTGCTGGAACATTAGAATGAACCACTTTGCTTTTTACGCGTCCCTTGCTTTTCTGTTCTTGTGCGTTCGCTGTAGATAGAACATAGCCCATATATTTAGGATTTTGCTCATGTTTCATCACAACAATATCGCCACCGGCAAGGCAACGTTCTTTACCTATATAGACACACGATTTAGCAATATCTTCAACTTTTTCTCCAGTAATTGCAAATAATATATCCCCATACTCAAAATACTTCTTGCTTACAACTTCATCTGCATTTGTATGGGAAATGCACTCATCAAACCAAACATTATAAGATGTATAGATTTCTCCATAACGAACGCACGGCGTTCCGTTTCCCGTAACTTGGTCGCGCGTAATTCCCCGCACCGCGATAAATTTCCGTAGCAATATCCTTAGTGGCAATTTGACATAGCCAAACACATACTGCAAGAGCTTAATTT
>ENA-OPZM01000955-OPZM01000955.1-human-gut-metagenome-genome-assembly--contig:-NODE-955-length-11083-cov-1.519259_pt1 | contig 11083 bp, 15 predicted proteins | sample MGYA00242478_ERZ504493 | MGnify/ENA primary metagenome ERZ504493 (study PRJEB26092, sample SAMD00036227) | human gut metagenome | host: Homo sapiens | study: EMG produced TPA metagenomics assembly of...
GCACAGATCATAAATGCCGACCGCATCCGGGTAATGCAGGTACGGATTGCATTGATGTTGTTCTGTTTCATCGTTGTCAGGTCTTTGATCAGCTCTTCTCTCGAAACAACACGGCCGGATACGGAGCTGAACTCGTGGCGGTTGACGCCTTTTAAAGACAATGCGTTTTCCATTCAGCATCATGATGTGGTCTTTCATCTCAAAGCGGCGGAATCCGACTCTCTGCGGAATCAGTTCCTGCACCGTTCCATCCTCTGCGGTGACTTTCAGCAGAAGATCATACAGCACCGGTGTCTCTGCGGACCACAGTTCCGGGTGATCGACTTTCAGAACAAACTGTGTTTCCCCATCCAGCACACCTTCGGTGCTCTGCAGTGCCGTTCCGTCTTTTGACAGGGTAATTTTTACTTTTCCTTTTCCGATCGTTTTCGTATCAATGACCAGATCTGCCTTCGTAAACGTATCATCCAGCAGCGTCTGTACTTTCAGATCCGAAACGTGAACCTCCGGAATCGTGTACAGATACACATCACGGTAAATACCGGAGAAACGGAAGAAATCCTGATCCTCGCACCAGCTTCCGCTCGTCCATTTGAAAACCTGCGCAGCCAGTTTATTTTCGCCCTCTTTCAGATACGGGGTCAGTTCAAACTCGGACGGAGTAAACGTATCCTCGCTGTAGCCAAGGAACGTTCCGTTCAGCCATACGGCAATACCGCTCTCTGCTCCCTGGAAGGAAACAAAAAGCCGTTTTCCTTTCATCTGATCCGGCACTTCAAAATATTTCACATAGGAAGCCGTCGGATTGAACCGCTCCCGGAATCTCGCCCGGCTGGATTTCTTCTCTTCCTTCCCACGGATACTGCACATTGGCATACTGCGTGCGTCGTATCCCTCCATCTGGATATGCGCCGGCACGCGGATATCATCCCATTTTGTGCAGTCATACTCCGGTGTCTCAAATCCCGGAATCGTGCTCTCGTAGTTCTTTGCGTAGTGGAATTTCCACAGTCCGTTCAGACTGTGACGGAAGTTTTCCACATGCTGCTCCATTTCTTCCACCGATCCATAATACCTGTGATCGGAATGCGCCGGTACCCGGTTCTCTCCATAATACGTCGGGTCCTTCACTTTTTCATACTGAAATACACCCATTTTTATTTTCCTCCTTCTGGAATTTTATTTTCTTTGATCTTTTGAAAAAAAGGTGGATATTCATCCAAATATCCACCTTTTCTGTTCGATTCTTTTTCTTATTTTACAGCACCTGTGATACCTTCTGTGAAGCTCTTCTGGAAGCAGAAGAAAATGATTGCTGTCGGGATCGTACAGATGAATACGCCGAGCATCAGCACGCCATAATCTACAGTGTAGCCGCCGAGCAGGTTCGCTACCAGCATCGGCATGGTAATGGAATCATTGTTCTGTAAAATAACCTTTGGCCACAGATAGTTGTTCCATGCATTCATGAAGGTGATGATCGTTGCTGCCGCATAGGTCGATTTCATGGTCGGCATATACATGCGGAAGAAAATTCCTGTCTCGCTTAAACCATCCAGTCTTGCCGCTTCGATGATATCGTGCGGGAAAGAACGGGAAGCCTGACGGAACATCATAATCATAAACGGAGTGGAAATCGAAGGAAGCATAAATGCTGCCATCGTGTTGACCATTTTTAACTGTGAAAACATACGGAACATCGGGATCATGATTGCTGCGAACGGGATCATCATCGCAGTCAGAAGCACGGTAAATACCGCATCTTTCGCTTTGTCATGATAAATTTCAAATCCATAACCTGCGATTGAGCAGACCAGAAGACAAAGGATCGTCAGTACCGTTGCATTCCGGAACGAGTTCCACAGTGCAAGACGCAGGTTCTGCTGCGCAATCAGTGACTTGAAGTTTTCCATCAGATAAGTACCCGGAATCAGTTTTCCGGCAATAACATCAATACTTCTGTTCGTAGACGCGCAGAACATATAGTACAGCGGAAATACAGAAAGGAGGGATGCTACCGTTAAAACCAGATACATGAAGAATTTCTTTGTTTTTCCCATTATCGCTCGTCACCTACTTTCATCTGAAGCAGTGCCAGAATGGCAACCATAATCAGGATCAGGATCGACATTGCTGCCGCATAGCCGAAGTTTGGACTCTGTACAAAGGACATGTTGTAAATGTAATGAGACATGGTCATGGTCGATTTTCCAGGACCTCCGTTTGTCAGGTTCAGGGACTCATCGAACAGCTGCAGCGTACCATTGGTAGAGGTAATCGTGGTCAGCAGGATCATCGGCTTTAACAGCGGAACGGTGATCTTGAAGAAGGTCTGCAGCGGCTTGCGCCGTCAATTTTTGCTGCTTCGTAGATCGAATATTCAATGTTCTGCATACCGGAGAGATAGAATACCATATTATATCCCGTCCATCTCCAGACCAATGCGATGATGATAACGGCACGGGCTGTCCAGGCATTGGAGAACCACATGATCGGATGCATGCCAAGTCCGCGCAGAACGGTGTTGATAAATCCATCGTTTGCAAACAGGGAACGGAAAATCATTGCGTAAGATACCAGCGATGTTGCGCACGGCAGGAAAATGCAGGTACGGAACAGTCCCTTGAAACGCAGATCTTTGTTGTTCAGCATCGATGCAAACATCAGACCGAGAATCAGCATGATCGGCACCTGAATAATCAGGTAGAGGAAGGTGTTGCTTAAGGTCTGTTTAAAAGTCGGGTCTTTTAAAATACGCGCATAGTTTGCAAATCCGTTGAATTTCAGGTTAATGCCCATACCGGTCTGCAAAGACAGGATAAATGCCTGAATCATCGGATAAAAGCTCATCCATGCGATCAGAATCGTTGCCGGAAGCAGAAAAACCCATCCGGTAAAATTCTGTTTTCTTTCCAAGTTCATTCCTTTTTTCTTCTGGCTGCTCATGGAATCTTCCTTTCTTTTTTCGCTGCGAGGTACGCTTGAAAAAATCTTTTTGCAGACAACATCGCATGTTCTCCTGCAGAAATCATTTTTCAAGCCCACCCCGGGGCAGATACAGAACGGGCCTGCTTCTGTCTGTCTAGAAGCAGACCCGTTTCTTATCGTCCTACTTTTTTACAATATGAGAAATCTTAGTTACCCATGTTGAACTCTACGGTTTCCTGTGCAGTCTGGAGTTCGCTGTCCATATCTGCTCCTGTCTGGATGATATTGGAAAGTGCGGTTCCGACAGCATCGCGTGCATCGTAGTAGAATGCTCCAGTGATGTTGGATGGAGTCTTGGTTGCGAAATCAACGATTTTTGCATAAACCGGATCATCGCTGAAGAATGCAACTGGCTGTGCATATGCTTCGGAATCTCCTGCCGGTGCCCAGGTTGCCAGAGCGCCTTTTGCATGATGTCATCGTAAAGAGCTGTGCTGCCTGCGAAGGTAGATTTCATAAAGTCAATGGCAAGATCGGTTTTCTTGCAGTTGGAAGAAATTGCCCAGGAAGAACCACCGTTGTTGGAGTAGTTGGTTGCTCCGTCGATGCCGTCCAGTTTTGGCATATTGGTGAGCGCCCATTTACCAGACTGATCGTCATTTGCTGTGATGGAAGCCATGATCCAGCATCCGTTGATAACGCCTGCTGTGGTTCCGTTGTTGATCGATGCAATATACTGATCCCAGTCGGTAACTTCTACCAGAGTACCATCTTTTACCATCTGGCTGTAGATCTCAAGGATTGGTTTTAATGCTTTGTTGTCTACAATATTTACGGATCCGTCCTCGTTGAACAGAGACTCACCGCAGGACTGCAGCATTTCCATAACAAGGTCCGGAGATCCGGCCTGAGATGTCAGGATTGGCTGGCCTGTTTTCTCTTTGACAACTTTTGCTTTTTTCCATAAAGTCATTCCAGGTAATGTCTGTAAAATCATCTACGGTAAAGCCTGCCTCTTCCAGCATATCGGTACGCAGGCACTCGATCACAGCGCCATTGTCAAACGGAATTCCGTAGTTCTTTCCATCCAGTGTAGAGTAAGCAACTTTTGCGGATGAGAATTCGCCAAAGTCGATACCGGAATCGGTCAGATCTGTGAAAATGTCCGGGTAGTTGGTTGCATATTTCTGGAAGGAGTTGTCCTGCATCAGGAAGATATCCGGCAGAGTACTTAAGTCTCCTGCAGAAACTGCTGTGGTCAGGCGGGTTTCAATGTCATCGGACTGTACTTCGCTGACTTCTACTTTAAAGCCTTCGTGATCCTGTGCGTAAATCTCAGCTGCTTTCTGGATCGCATAAACGTTGAAGTTCGGGTCCCAGTCCATACGGTTAAGGTGTTGTCATCCGCAGAGCCGCCTTCTACTACGTCGCTGCTCTCTGATTTTGCAGTGGTGTCATCTGCTGCTGATGCATCGTTTCCGCCGTTGCTGGAGCTTGTTGTAGTTCCTCCGCTGGATCCGCATGCAGCCAGTCCAAGTACCATTGCTGATGCCATTACGATTGATACAATTTTTCTTCTCATATTGCACATCCTCCTTAAGATGTTATTTTACAACCTGACTTTTTCACATATATCGCCTAAAGTCTTTTGGTTGTTTTGTACATTTTTTAGGTTTTTATCCCCTCAACATGTACAAATTATAACAACATTCTTTCGTCGGTTGTGCGCATATTCGACTCTATCCTATGCATTTTCAACTATCTATAGATATTTTCACTTTGTTTCACCATCCTCCTGTGTTTTTATGTCAAATTTCAACAAATTCTGCTCGTAATGTTCCGGTGCCCTCCGCCATTGCTGGGGCGAAACGCCGAGAATCTTTCGAAAATTACGATTAAAAGTGGATATTGTTGTGAATCCGCAGTGCAGTGCAATGTCACTTACGGAGCATTTGTCTTTCTCAGCTCTTTGCACGCTGCCCGGATCCGAACCCAGTTGATATATTCCACCGGCGGCATCCGCATGGATTCCTGAAAAATACGGCGCAGATGTGTCTCACTGATGTGGCACACATCCGCAAGTTCTTCAATCCGGATGCTCTCGTGGAAATTTTCCCCGATATAATTGAGCGCAGGAAGAATCAGGGCAATGCTGGCATCATCCAGAATGGCATTCTTTTCCTGCGTCTCATCTTTTTCATTCCATCTCGCAATCTGCATCAGAAGCGCCCGCGTCAGCCCCTTTACTTCTTCCAGATAAAATTCCTCTTTTTCATCCATGCATTTAATAATCAGTTTGATCAGCTCCGCCACCTCAGGTCTGTCCTCATTTTTCGAGTAATGAGCCTCTGGTTGATGCGGGAAATCAGCTTCTGTGCCATACGCGAATTATCCTTATACAGTTTTGTGATAAAGCCTTCCACATCAATAAACAGCCATGCCCAGGAGCACAGACTGTTTTCCTTTGAGTTTGTCGTATGTGGAAAGTTCTTTGGTACTACCGTAAATGCCCCCCGTCGTACGGAATTTCTTTATCTTCCAGACAATTGTCCCCTCACCGTAATAGCAGACGCCGATCTCCATCATATTATGAAAATGCAGGTAATCAATCTGATAACCGTAGTTCTGTACCCATTTTTCGCCCAGAAGCGCCAGCACCGGACATTTTCCGGCACTTCATAAAAGCGGTACTCCATTTCATCTTTTTCTTTCTGCTCATACAGCCACCCCCTCGAAATAGTAACTCCATCATACCATGTACTGTTTTTTCCTACAAGCAAACCTGCAGAACCTGCCACTCATCTGTTCCCTTCGTATGTATGGAAACAAAAAAACTGCCGAAAAAGCTTCTCTTTCAAAATCTCTTTCGACAGTTTCCTTTCCTCTGACAGAATTTTTTTATCATGCTTCTTTTTTCTGAATCATCGCCAGAAATACCAGCGGCTCGTCTCCTTTGCAGGAAATCGCATGCCCGTTTCCGTCCTCGCAGAAGGTCGTCATTTCTGCCTCCACCGGATACGTCTTGTCGTTGTCCTGGTACAGACCCTCTCCTGATAAAATGTGATATACTTCTGTCTCACCGTGATGCTCATGATAGGAAAGCTCATCCCCCGGCAAAATCGTCACTTTTTGCAAATAAGGTTACTTTTCCCGAAAGGCGGTCGCCCTCCAGGAGTTTTTCTGTTGTGTGTTTGTCTGCCATAATTTTTTCCTCGCTTCATTTTGTATTTCCATCCACTTAATTCATCTCATCACCTGCAGAGATGTGAGAATCCTTGCTGTAAGCCCCTTCTAAGAACGCTTTCTCATCCACCCCTGCCAGATATCTTTTCAGCAAAAAAGCACAAAAATACGGAAACGTATAAATCTGCTCTCCGTATCCCATGTTACTGCCTGTAAATTTAATTCCGCAGTGGATGTCCGCATACTTTTTCCCGCTGATTAAAGTTCGTATGGATTTTGCCATTCCATTCTGTGCTTTAACCTCGACCGGAATCAGCGCATTTGCTGTCCGGACAAAAATCCTGCTCCAGTGAAGAATCGTCCCGTTTATAATAATACAGCCGGTAACCTGATTTTACCAATGCTTCTCCGACAACATTCTCATAAAGCGCACCTTTGTATACACCAAGATTTTTATTGCTTCTTAAATCCACCTGGGCTTCTTCATCAAGCATGGCTACCAGCAAACCACTGTCTGCGAAGTAAAGCTTGTATTTCGTTTCATCATAATTTCCCTGCAATGGTAATTCCGGAAAATTCATACAATAGCATACATTGACCATTCCCGCATCATGCAGCCATTCGATACAGCCGCGGTAATCACGGAATCTCGCTCCTGATGCCACTTTTGAAATCTGAAACTTTTTGTTATCCTTGGCAAGCTGCACCGGAATATGGTTGAATACATTTAAAATTCTGGTCTGATCCATTCCTTCCGCATATTTGCGAATGTCCTCTTTATAGTCTGCAATCAGCTGTCTCTGTACTTCCAGTGAGCCCTCAAATGTTCCCTTTTCGACAAATTCCCGCACAACAGCCGGCATTCCGCCCAGAATACAGTAGTCTAAAAAGAGTTCACTGTACACCGCCATCTCTACTTCATTAAACGGCTTCAGCGTCCGCATATGTTCCAGCATATCCTCTACCGTGCTGTCATCATATCCTTTCGCCCACAAAAATTCTTCAAAATCCAGAGAAAACATTTCATAATCGGATTTATAGCCAACACTGTTGCTTTCAATTTTCCGGTAATTGATCCCAATCATAGAGCCACTGCAGATCACGTCGAATCTGCCATCGATTTTAAAGAATTTCAGTGCAGTTGCAATCTCCGGAAATTCCTGCAGCTCGTCAAAAAAGAGCAGGGTCTCGCCTTCTATAAAACGTTTTGACGGATCAATCCTGGAAATATTTTTGATAATACCTTCCGCTTTGTATCCATCCGTTGTAATCATTTTATACTTTGGTTCTTCTACAAAATTAATACTGATCACACTTTTATAGTTTTGCTCTCCAAACCGCCGGATGGATTCGGTTTTTCCCACCTGCCGCGGTCCTTTTACAATCAACGGTTTCCGGTCCGGATTGCTTTTCCATGCACTCAGAAAAAAATCGATTTTTCGTTTTAAATAAAGCATCTCTTTCGCGCACCTCCTCTGCTTATTCTGATGCTTTTATTATATTCTTAACCGCAAAGGAAAACAACTTTTTTCACAAAATCAGAGGGAATTTTTCTATCTTATTCACATTTTCTGAGCGACTTTACACCATTTCTTCACATTTTCCTTTTTTAGTTTATCGCGCATCAAAAGAGCCCGTCCGGATATGCCAATCGGATATTCCAAACGGGCTCTTTCTATTTTTCAATTTTTACGGATCTGCTATGCCACAACATCCTCAAACTGCGAGTTATACAGATTTGCATAGAATCCATTTGCCGCGAGCAGCTCTTCTTGATTTCCCTGCTCGATGATATCGCCGTCTTTCATAACAAGGATCAGAATCTTGTTGTCTGCCAGAATGGCACGCGCAATCGCCAGACGCTGTTTCTGACCGCCGGAGACGTTGCTTCCGCCCTGGGCGATCGGCGTTTCGTATTTGTCATCTTTTGCTTCGATGAACTCAGTTGCCTGCGCAATTTCCGCTGCTTTTGCAATCTCTTCATCTGACGCATCATCTTTTCCAAAACGGAGGTTGGATGCGATCGTTCCGGAGAACAGAACACCTTTCTGCGGTACAAAACCGATTTCATCCCGCAGATCTTTCATTGTGATCCTGCGGATATCTTTTCCATCCAGTGTGATGGATCCGCCCGTTACATCGTAAAGACGCGGAATCAGGTTGACCAGTGTAGATTTTCTACAGCCGGTACTTCCGATGATCGCGGTTGTCTTTCCAGATTCTGCCACAAAGTCGATGTCATGAAGCACATCTTCCTCGGCACCCGGATATCGGAAGTTGACATGTTCGAAACGAACCACACCGTTTTTGACTTCCACTTTTCCCGGATTTTCTGCAGCTTCAATCGAGGACTTGGTCTGAATGACTTCGTCAATTCGTCCGGCAGCATGGACACCACATTCAGCTTTTTAACTGATGCAATGCACGAAACAGTTCTTCAAAACTCTCTGTCACTCTTTTTCCCTTCTTCTTCCGCAAATATTTAATATCGTTATCTATTTACTAGTGTTAAATAATAACACCGGCAAGTTTCTCTGCCAAGAAAAATGCCGGTGTTTCTACTTTTTTATAAATACGCAAGTTTTATTTTATACTATACTTCGTGCTGCGTCCCTTACCTTCCACAGTTATGATCCCTTTTTCCTCCATCTCTTTCAAAAGCTTTGTCGTTTTTGATCTTCCAAATGAAACATATGGTGCAATTTCCCCCATAGATTTCAACCTGTTTTTGCTTAATATCCCGTATATCATTTTCTCATCTTCTGTCAAATCCAGATTGCTTCCCAGACCGAAGTACAATCTGAATCGCATTTTCTGACACTTCAAACTCCGGTTTTCTTAAGCTTTTTTCGTAAAGTTGTCTGATTCTCATAATTCCCGTTCCAAAGATCTCAACAAATCCCAACCGGTAAAAAACATTTGCCAGATTTCTATTTCTTAAAACAGAAAGTTTTCCGGACAAATATTCATCTTTTGTAATACCTGCCGGCAGACCTCCCGGAGAAACTATTTCGATTCGATCCTCAAACATCAGAACTCTGATTTGCGATTCCACATCCCAGATCCTGTGAATCAAACCATTGGCGATCGCCTCTCGAAATGCAGCTTCTGGTATTTTTTTCTATTTTTTTTTCTGTCCGCACCTTTAATTTCCTCATATTGATAGTAATCTCTGAAAATTTCAATCGCTTTCTCATACACCTCTAAAATCGATCTGTTTTCAAATGTTACTCTTTTCTGGATAATACTGATGTTTTCGCCGAATCTGACCATGTCGATTCCCGGAAAGTGGTTCTGATCTGCCAAAAGACCAGCGGCATTATTGTATCCATTGGCATTGTCGTATAGATTCAAGGTTTTCAGCGTGTCCTGGCTAAAGGTTTCGATCTGAATATGTTCTTTCAGCTTTCGCTGTAAAATCTGAAAGGTCAGATTCTGGTCTTTGCATGGCAGTTCTTCAAATCGGATATTTTTTCCTTCCAGAACAAGCTGGAAAATTCCTGTGTATCTACTTCTATCGTCGCGGTATCATTTCGTTTATATGCTTTTGACCTATATAAATACGGCTTCTGCGCACCGCTTTGTACGGTAAGTTTGATAATTTTATCATTATTTTGTGTTTCCAGTTTATAATCTGGCTGTGGAGAAATACTGTCATTAATTTTATTTTCTATATCCAGGCATGACTGTTTTACATCCGATAAGCCTTTACTGTTTCCCTCGTCATCGACTCCAAACAGAATAACTCCACCGTCATAATTCGAAAAAGCACTTACTGTTTTCAGAAATGTATTGGTAATCGTTTCTTTAAATTCCATGGTCCGTGTTTTTCGCATTCTGTTCACATCCTTTCCACTTTTTCATGCTTTTATTATACGCAAAACACGCAAAAAAGCAATCGTATTTTTTTGCGATTGCTTTTTGCGTGTTTTCAATCAATAAACTCGCGAATCAATTGTTTGTTTGCTTATTCCATTCAAAAAATATTCGCAATCTGGATTCGTTTAAAATTCCAGCGTTCTGCCTCCTGCTGCCGGTTCCACCAGAGCGCCAAACAGTCCTTCCTTGTCCCGGAACCGGGAATAAATAGAACCCGTGGTTGTCTCTGCTTTTGCCGCACTTGTGCGAAGCGATGCATCCGCATATCCTTTTTCCAGAAACCCCTCCTTTGCACAGGATAAAATTCGCTCTGAAACGCCTTCGATTGGTTTTGTCAAGTTAACCTTCCTTCTTATAACAGTGTTATATAACGCTGTTATAAATATAAATCGTTTTCTTTTTGTTGTCAAATACGGTAATTGTCAAGGTCGGTTTTTCAAATACGCTTTCTGTTTCCATCCTGAATGGATTCCTGCTCCATGTTAGAATAAACACACAATGAAATTTCTATCTTAATCAGACTTTAGCAAAAACAAGAGTTTTATGGGATGAAATAAATCAACCTTATCTGAACAAACTTATCAGATTCTGCGAGACGATATTTTAACGCAGAAGATCAAATGCGAAGAAAAGCTGAAAGCCGAAGTGACCTCTATTTTTGCCAAAGGGCGCGAAGCCGCAAAATGCGGGGACATAAAAACCTGGAACGACTTGCTCCGATGATTTTCACCTGGTCTTCTACCGCTATTGCAACAATTCCCGACTCACCGAGTCTGCCAACGCCTCAAAAGCGGCATTTCCATTTTTTCCAACCAGTACAGCCAGGAAACCGCCATCCAGACGAGCATTGATGCCGAACATGAAGCAATTTTCGCTGCTTACCAGAACGGTGAAACAGAAAAAGCCGTCCAGATGATGAAAACTCATCTAAACGACTCTCATGCCCTCCTGCTGAAATACTCCGGCCCTGCTGCAGCTTATTGCGCTTCATCCGGCACACACTTTATTTTCTTTATTTCTCCATCAGAAAGCATCAGAATCCGGTCGCAGACATTTGCTACCAGCGCCAGATCATGGGAAATAAAAAGCATGG
>ENA-OPZM01000956-OPZM01000956.1-human-gut-metagenome-genome-assembly--contig:-NODE-956-length-11071-cov-1.790022_pt1 | contig 11071 bp, 19 predicted proteins | sample MGYA00242478_ERZ504493 | MGnify/ENA primary metagenome ERZ504493 (study PRJEB26092, sample SAMD00036227) | human gut metagenome | host: Homo sapiens | study: EMG produced TPA metagenomics assembly of...
AAATGCGATGTATGCGTAACTTTCCCTCAGATCATTCATGGCTTCCGGGGAGTAAACAACGGAATAGACATCGCTCATATACCAAACTCCCTTTTAAGCTCAGCATCCACTTCATCTGCTGTATAGGTTTTGCCAGATTTCATGGACTCTACGCCCTTCAAAAGTTCAGCATCCAATTGTTCCCGGGTCATACCACCAATTGCTGTAGGCTTTGCTGAAGGAAGACGTAGTTCAAAAGGAATTCCCTTTGTCAGGACGATCTGGCTGTAGAGCATCTGGATAGCACTGGATGGAGAAATACCAAGCTGGGAGAGAATGCTTTCAGCGTTTTCTTTTAAGGTTGTATCAATCCTGGCGTAAACTGCGGTTGTATTTGCCATATTCATCACACTCCTTTTTCTATATTATAGCTGTAAAACTTTGCAAATGCAAGTGAATGCAAAGCAAATTAACATGGCTGAAAGCAGGAGAAAGTATTCATAAAAATGCATGATAAATGATAAAGAACAGGTATTAGACCTAGAAACTGATTCGACTTACAATATGTGTGAAGACAGAAAAGAACCTGTCAGAAAACTGAAATGAATGGAAACCGAAAGGAAGTAAAAGATCATGAAAAAGAATATTGGGAAAAGTCTTGCACTTTATCCTACTCCGCTTGTCGTAGTAGGAACGAATGAAAGGATTGGTGAATATGGAATACGCAAAATTAGGAAACACGGACATCGAGGTGTCGGAGCTCTGTGTGGGCTGCATGAGTTTCGGAAAATCCGGAACGCTGCATGACTGGACGCTGGATGAATCCGGAACAGAGGAAATCGTAAAACATGCCCTTGACCTGGGAATTAACTTTTTTGATACTGCAAACGGATATTCGGATGGAACCAGTGAAGAATATCTTGGAAATGCACTGAGAAAAAATATTTCAAGAATACGCCGATCGAAGAGATAATGGGGGCTCTGAATGATCTGGTGGTATCCGGAAAAGTACGGGCCATCGGAGCGTCGGCTATGTACGGATACCAGTTCTATAATATGGAGCTTGCGGCCCGGGATAACGGCTGGGCACAGTTTGTGGCTATGGAGAATCATTACAATCTTCTTTATCGGGAAGACGAACATGAACTGATTCCTATCTGCCGTCAGATGAATGTTTCCCCCATGCCATACAGCCCTCTCGCAGCAGGACATCTGACACGGCCGGAATGGAATTCAGATTCTATCCGCAGCAAAACAGACCGGGCAGCCATGGGAAAATATGACCGGACTCAGGAGCAGGATATGGAGATCGTCCGCAGGGTTCATCAACTGGCAGAAAGATATGGTGTAAAAATGCAGCAGATCGCATTGGCATGGGAATGGGCAAAAGGAGTGACAGCGCCGATCATCGGGGCTACGAAAGCATCCCATTTTGATGACGCCGCCGGAGCGTTTTCGGTGAAATTGACAGCTGTTGGATGAGAAGAAATAATGGAATCAAAACAGGAAAAATTCATGGCTAATTGAAACATAGGGCAATAATTTTGAGGTACTGGAAAACAGCTCGTATGAAAAGGTATTTTCTTTATCATACGAGCTGTTTTCATTTTACTTACTGATGGCGGGAGCGCGGTTACATCCCCAGCTTCCATTGAGATGTTTCTTTTTGAAGCTCAACCATGCGCCGGTAAAGACCGCCCTGGGCCAGCAGTTCTTCCGGGGTGCCTGCTGTGCCACACAGCCATTCTCCAGCACGACAATATGATCGGCACCGGCCACAGTACGCATCCTGTGGGCGATGACCAGCACCGTTTTACCCTGAAGCAGGCGGGAGAGAGCTTCCTGAACAGCACTTTCGTTTTCAACATCCAGGCTGGCGGTTGCCTCATCCAGAAGAATGACAGGCGCGTCTTTAAGCAGGGCGCGGGCGATGGAAATCCGCTGGCGTTCACCGCCGGAGAGGGTAGAACCGTTTTCTCCGATCATGGTCTGATAACCTTGCGGAAGTTTTTGTATAAATTCATCGCACCGGGCAGCCTTAGCAGCTGCGAAGACTTCTTCGTCCGTAGCCCGGCGTCCCAGACGGATATTTTCCATTACCGTGTCCCGGAACAGCACTACATCCTGGAAAACCATAGAGTAGTATGTTAACAGTGTCTCGGGATCCACACCGGACACGTCCACGCCCCCAAGAGTAATTTTCCCTCTGGTAGCGTCCCAAAAGCGGGCGGCCAGTTTGCATGCGGTGGACTTTCCGCCTCCGGAGGGACCGATCAGGCAGTTACTTCTCCCTGTCTGGCGGTAAAGCTTACATCCTCCAGTACACCATCCCCTTCCCGGTAGGCAAAGGATACATGATCAAAGGTGATGTTGTAGTTTTCGGGCGCAAATTCTTTTGTACCCTCCTGTATCGGCTGTTCCAGAATAGAACGCATCCGTTCAATCTGCAGTTTTGTATTAAAGGTGGCGGCGATATTCTGCAGTACCAGCCCCAGCGGGTCATAAAGTCTTGCGGCGGCAAAAAGGAACCCGAGGAAATAGAGAAAAGAAAGTTCTCCGGCTGCAAAAAGCGCTCCGCCGGTCAAAATAGTAGTAGCCAGACCCAGACGAAGGAAGGCCTGGGCGGAGCAAACAAACACGCCGGTTGCCAGCTCTGAGTGGATGGAGCCCTTCTCCATAGCGGCCAGTTTTTTCTCCAGTTTTTCCATATAGGCCTCCTGCCGGCTGCATGCCTTGATATCCCTTATGGTTTCCAGCCCCTCCTGAATGCAGTCGGCTACCGCACGTTTGTTTAAAATATTCCTTGTACCGAAGGAGTCCTGGATTTTTTTACTCCCTGCTGTGAGCAGAAGCGCCACTGGCACTACCCACAGTACGGCCAGCGCCATCCGCCAGTCGCAGAAGAACATGGCGGCACCGATCACAAGGGTAGAGAAAATAGATGCAAACAACTGCGGCACATAGTGGGAAAACATCTGATCCAGGCTGGAGCAGTCTGCAATCATGGTGGAGGTCAGGTCGCTTAGATCCCGGTTTCCGAAAAAACTCAATGGCAGCTGGCGAAGTGTCTCCGCCAGGCTTACCCGGCGGTTGGCGCTCTCCTTATAGGTCGCCAGATAAAGCGAAGCGTACTGGAACCAGTGAAGAATGAACAGCAGGATCAGGACAGCTATGCCAAAGCCCGCATAAATCCAAAAGCCATCCATAGAGCTGCCTCCGTTTTCCATGGAATCTAAAAGATGCTGCACTGTAAACAGGACGGCTCCCACCGGAAGCATCAGGCTTAGATTGCACACAAAGCACCAGGCTACTGCTTTTACCAGATCCTCTGCACCCTTTTCACTGAGCGCAAATAAATGCTGTAATTTTTTTGTCATACCGCTTCCTCCTTTCCCACCTTCCACTGGGCGCTGCGCTGGTAATCCTCCCACATGCCGGTATAAACACCATGCAGTGCAAGCAGGCTTTCATGACTGCCCTGCTCGATAACCCTTCCGTCACTCAGGACAATGATAGAATCCGCATTCTGTACGGTAGACAATCTGTGGGCGATCATCAATACGGTTTTGTTTTTGGTCAGCGCTTCAAAGGCTTTCTGAATCTGATGTTCGTTTTCCGGGTCGGCAAAAGCCGTGGCCTCATCCAGCACCACAATGGGAGCGTCTTTCAGGATGGCCCGTGCCAGAGCAATCCTTTGCTGTTCACCACCGGAGAGATAAATGCCTTTCGTTCCAACCACAGTATCCAGGCCCTGCGGAAGTTTTTCCAGAATGTCATCACACTGTGCGGCACGGGCGGCAGACAGAACCTCATCTCTGGAAGCTTCTGGTCTGGCGGCCCGGATATTTTCCAGCAGGCTCTCCTTAAACAGCCGGGTATCCTGAAAGACAAAGGCCACTTGCCGCATCAGATCTTCTGTGTTCAGCTCCCGGACATTGATTCCGCCGATTGCGACAGTTCCGCTGTCTGTATCCCAGAAGCGGGGAATCAGGCTGGCGGCTGTAGTCTTGCCGCCGCCGGATGGCCCAACCAGCGCCGTTACCTGTCCGGGGCGGACAGAAAAAGACACATCGTTTAGAGCCGGCCGATCCGAACCCGGATAAGTAAAGCTACATGGTCAAAGGATACAGCGGCATTTGCCGGACGTTTCTGTACCTTTGATTCTTCCATGGGTTCCTGGCCGAGGATCTCATCCAGACGGCCCACGGCTTCGTCTGCTTCCATGACAGCCTCACTCATATACATGATCCGGTTGATCATCTGACCGCAGGCGGGGGCAAACAGGGCATAGAAGATAAAGTTTACCAGCACCGTGCGTACATCCCTGCCGGAGGACAGCAGCAGCGCCGCCGGAATCAGCAGGGCGAAGGCTCCGTTGATAAAAGTCAGAAAACAGGTCTGCCCGATGCGGCAGCTCATGGCATACTGGCTGGCCAGATCGCTGTAATCTCTGATGGCGGCGTAAAAAGCCTTGAAGGAGTAGACTGTCTGCTGGAACATCTTTACAACCGGGATACCCCGGACATATTCTACCGCTTCGCCGCTCATACGCTCAATTTCCTTCTGGTACCGGTGGAAAAATCCTGCATTCTTTCCGCCCATCATCAGGCACATAGAGAGAAGAGCAAGAACCATGGTGACCAGGCATAGGAGTCCCATTTTCCAGTCAAAGAGAAACAGCATTACGATGGCAGCGATTGGCGTGACGATGGTTCCCGCCAGATCAGGGAGTTTGTGGGCCAGCAGATCTTCTGTGAGTCCGGCGTTGTCGTCAATCAGTTCCTGAGACGCCCTGACTGATTTCCCGTAAAGAATCCCAGGGGCAGCTTCAGCACGTGGGCCATGGCAGTACGCCGGATGTTCCGGGCGGTACGGAAAGCGGCGATATGAGTAGACATGAGTGCCGCAAAATACAGGGCGATGCTGCCGATGGCGGTCCATACCGCCGTCCAGCCCCAGCGTGACAGGCCGGAGACTCCGGAAGGACTGGGCCAGGCTTCCAGTACATTCCTTGCCGCCAGCCAGACGCACACATAAGGGATCAGTCCCAGTACCGCAGACAGGGCGGAGAGGATACAGCCCACTAGGGTAAGTTTTTTGTGTCCGCCCGCATAACTTAAAATGCGGGACAGGCTGCTTTGCTTTTTTTGCATCAAAAGAATACCTCCTTTTGCCTAAAAATTTATTATGAAGTTAGAATAAACTAACTATCATGCAAAAAAGATGGGGGCTATTGCCCCATCAATTTTAACCATCCGGCTGTATAAAAATCCCGCAGCTGATCCACGTAGCGCAGCTCTGTCTCTGGGCATATCGTGTACCACGATCTCGAATATTCCATTAAACATGCCGCTGGCGATGATATGACACATCTGCTCATCCAGTTCCGGAATATCATGTCCAAGGCGGCGAAGGACTTCCATATATTTCAGTGTGTATTCTACTTCCACCTCAACCATGTTATGGACAAAATGCTCATAGCTTGTGCCTTCTGACCGGCATAGCAGCAGCTTCACCGGTTCCCGGTGCTGACAGATGTATTCTACCATCCAGTGGATGCAGTCCGAGGACTCTACCCCCATGTGATCCGGCTGCTGTTCTTCAGGGAGCTCGGCGAAGGAGGTCTGGGCTTCCATAAACTTCCCCATGAGGCAGCGGCATGAGGCTCCACAATAGCGGCAAACAACGCCTCTTTGCTGGAAAAATATCCATAAAAGGCGCCGGTTGTCACGCCGGCCTTCTTTACGATCTGACGCAGGGAAGCACCAAGAAAGCCCTTGTCAGAGAACTCTTCCAGGGCGGCATGCAAAATATTTTCTAATGTGGCAGATGACTTGTCTTCCATAGTTGCCCTCCATATAACAGTGTCATATAACAATGTTATTATATGATGCAGAATAAGATTTGTCAATAGGAATGAATCTCTGTTTTGTGAGTTTTATTTGTTTACGATTAGTAGGTTTTTTCGGGAAGAGATACCTGTGTCAGATTTATGCAATATGACTTGACATCGGAAAATAATACACTATAATGTTTCTTTGGAAACGGTTTTTGCAAAAACTATAATCAGATAGAAGAGACATCGTAGGAAGGAAGCGAAAGGATATGGGACAAACGGAGCAAGAACAGGATGGAATACAGAGAGAAGAATACAGTGGATCAGAAAACGGAAATGACAATAAGGAGTTTCTGCGGACCGAGCCTCTGGGAAAGCTGCTTCTTAAACTGGCGCTGCCAACAGTAGCGGCGCAGCTGATCAATATGCTGTATAATATCGTTGACAGAATCTATATCGGACACATCCCGGAGATTGGCGCAACTGCACTGACAGGAGTAGGCGTGTGTATGCCGCTTATTATGATTGTTTCCGCATTTGCGGCGCTGGTAGGATACGGTGGAGCGCCAAGAGCATCTATTTTTATGGGAAAGCATGACAAGGAGACTGCGGAAAAAATACTGGGGAATTGTTTTACGCTTCAGATTATGATTTCCGTTGTACTTACAGCGGTGCTGCTGATCTGGAACCGGGATTTCCTTATGGCCTTTGGCGCCAGTGAAAATACCATTGAATATGGCGTGAACTATATGAACATTTATGCGCTGGGGACGATCTTTGTGGAAGTTACGCTGGGAATGAATGCGTTTATCACAGCACAGGGCTTTGCAAAAACAGGTATGCTATCCGTGCTGATCGGAGCGGTTGCCAATATTATTCTGGACCCTGTCTTTATTTTCGGACTGGACATGGACGTACGGGGAGCTGCCCTGGCTACGATCATCTCACAGGCGCTTTCCTGTATCTGGGTGGTCAGCTTCCTGGGCGGAAAGAAAACGTTCCTGAAGATCAGAAAGAAGAATCTGGGGCTGACGTCAAAGATCATTCTTCCATGCCTGGCGCTGGGTGTTGCCACGTTTATCATGCAGGCAAGTGAAAGTGTGATCTCTGTATGCTTTAACAGTTCCTTACAGAATATGGCGGAGATATTGCAGTTGGTGCAATGACGATCCTGACAAGTGTTATGCAGTTTGCCATGCTCCCGCTGCAGGGACTCGGACAGGCGCTCAGCCGATCATCAGTTATTGTTATGGAGCAAAGGATACGAACCGGGTTCGGGGGGCGTTTAAGCTGCTTTTGAAGGTCAGCCTGGGATACTCTATACTTCTGTGGATTCTGGTCATGCTGTTCCCGGGAGGATTTGCAGCCATGTTTACATCGGATGCCCAGCTGATGGAATACACAAAGACTGCACTTCGTATTTATATGGCCGCAATGCTGCTGTTTGGCATCCAGATGGCATGCCAGATGACCTTCAATGCGCTGGGGAAAGCAATGGAGTCTATCGTTGTGGCAGTCATGCGGAAGTTTATCCTGCTGATTCCGTTGATCTATATTTTGCCGCATATCTTAACATCAGACCAGACGATGGCGGTTTATCTGGCAGAGCCTGTGGCAGACGTGCTGGCGGTAACATTTACGGCTGTTCTGTTCAGCATCCAGTTTAAGAAGACATTGAAGAATGTAGAAACGGCATAAGAATTACATGCAGGAGAAGGATAATGGTCAAAAGTGAATTAAAAGATCTGTATCTTGATGAATTGGATAAGGACATGTGGGAGGAGGAGACGCTCCCATTCCGGAGACTGATGTCTTATTACAGCTGTGCCGTGATGGAAATAGAAACGAAGCTTAGGGTACTAAATGAAGAATTTTCGCTGGAATATGACAAGAATCCCATCGAATCAATCGAGTCCCGCATTAAATCGAAAGACGGGATTATAAAAAAGCTGAAAAGGAGAGGCCTTCCCGTTACGTTAGAATCTATCGAAGAGCATATCTGGGATATTGCAGGATTAAGGGTGATCTGTTCATTTCCGGAAGATGTATATATGATCGAGCAGTGCCTGCTGGAACAGGACGACATTCGCCTGATCCAGCGAAAGGACTATATCAAGAATCCAAAGCCGGGCGGATACCGAAGTCTTCATCTGATCGTAGAGGTGCCTATCTTCTTAAAGAACCAGAAGAAATGGGTGAAAGCGGAGATCCAGCTTCGGACCATGGCGATGGACTTCTGGGCCAGCCTTGAGCATAAGCTGCGCTATAAGAAGGATCTTGACGAAGACATAGAAGGAGCAATCGAAGAAAGTCTGTGGATCGCAGCGGAAACCTGCTACAAATTGGATCAGGATATGGAAGCAGTAAGAAGAAAGATTCAAAAAGAATGACAAGAGAAGTATTTTGTTTTTGAAGGCTGTGAAAAGAGGGAAAGAGATGAGAAAAACTACGGAAATGTTTATGGGCTGAGAAGTCTGTTCCGGTTGTATGACAAGATGCTGAAAAGGGTCTGCACAGAGCATGATCTTACAGTTATAGAGGCCGATATCATCAGCTTTCTGCAGAACAATCCAGGAAAAGATACGGCAGCTGATATCGTGGAACTCAGGGGGCTCTCCAAGGGAGCAGTATCAAAAGCGGTAGAGTGCCTGATACAAAAATCCCTGCTGGAGCGGATCCCGGACACGGAAGACAGAAGAAAGATCCATTTGAAGATCATGCCGGGAGCCGGACCGGTAACAGAAAGCATAAATGAAGTAAAAGAAGAATTTGTAGGAACTATCCTGGCAGGATTTACAAAAGAAGAGCTGGAGATGCAAAGCCAGTTTCTGGACCGGCTGTTTGAGAATACGAAAAGAGCGATAGAAAGGTAGCGATCGGGGACGTACACTTTTAACAAAAGTGTACGTCCCCGATCGCGTTTGTGGGTGTCCCCATCTGCGTTTTACCCTGTCCCTTTTTGCAAAAGTGTACGTCCCCAAATAATCGTGATATAATGATTGCATTATGATACGATGAAGGAGGAGCTGCGAGATGCGCCCATCACAGATTACAGACTGGTGCCAGGAGATCCTCCGCACCCAGGCCAGACCGGGAGGGCTTTATATTGATGCAACTATGGGAAATGGACACGATACACTCTTTTTCTGCCGGCTGGCAGGAGAAAGCGGCCGCGTACTGGCTTTTGATATTCAGCCGGCGGCGCTGGAGGCCACGGGAAAGCTTCTAGAGGAACAGGGCGTGGTAGAAAGGGCCAGGCTGATCCTGGACAGTCATGTGAATATGGATGCCTATGCAGAACAAGAGGCAGTGGACGCCATCTGTTTTAATTTTGGCTATCTGCCGGGAGGCGACCACAGGATTGCGACCCGGGCGGACACCAGTATCCAGGCGGTGGAAAAAGGGCTGAAGCTTTTGGCAAAGGGCGGAATGATGAGCCTTTGCATTTACAGCGGAGGAGACACAGGATTCGAAGAGAGGGACAGTATTCTTGAGTTCTTAAAAACTCTTCCGGCGAAAAGAATTTACAGTCATCGTCAACCAGTACTATAATCGAAAAAACCAGCCGCCGATACCGGTATTTATATTTAAGAATTAAGGAGTAAGGAGGAGACCAAAGAATGAGAAGAAAGAAAGAGAAGTCACAGATACAAAAGAGATCCGAGAGGTGCTGGATGGCTGCAAGGTCTGCCGGCTTGGAATGGCTGATGAGGGAGGCGCTTACATCGTGCCGCTCAATTATGGATACGTGTTGGAAGATGGAGTATTGACCCTGTATTTCCACGGAGCAAAGGAAGGAAAGAAACTGGAACTGATCCGGAAAAATCCAGAGGTGGGATTTGAAATGGACGGACGGCATGAACTGATGGAAGGTGATAAGGCCTGTCAGTACAGCTATTATTTTGCCAGTGTGATCGGAAAAGGAAAGGCTGTAATCGTGGAAGACCCAGAAGAAAAGCTGCATGCGTTGGAGGTGATGATGAAGCATCAGACCGGAAAAGATTTTTCAGAATTTCGGGAAAATCCACGTCTGGAGCGGACTGTAGAGATCCTGAAAGTAGAGGCAGACGTATACACCTGCAAAAAGCATGAGCCGGCAAAACCAGTATAGCGGGAAAGAAAAATTGGAAAATTTGTCAACTTAATGCTTTAATCTGTGAAAGTAATATGTTATAATAACTGCGTTACGCGCGATATAATGTGTAAGTCATAACGTTGAGAGCGAAAGGATGAATAGTAGTATGTCAGAAAATAAAAAAGTGATCATGCTGGGCAATGAGGCTATTGCCAGAGGCGCTTACGAGGCGGGAGTCAAGGTTTCCGCCGCTTATCCGGGGACACCCAGTACGGAGATCAGTGAATATCTGGTACAGTATAAGGACGACCTGTACTGTGAATGGTCGCCGAATGAGAAGGTAGCGACCGAGGTGGCTATCGGAGCGTCAGTGGTAGCGTGCGGGCCATGTCCTGTATGAAGCATGTTGGATTTAACGTGGCCGCTGATCCGGCATACACCGTATCCTATATGGGGGTAAACGGCGGACTCGTGATTGTAGTGGCGGACGATCCGGGACTTTACAGCTCGCAGAATGAGCAGGACACACGGATGGTGGCAAGAGCGGCACAGCTTCCGGTACTGGAGCCTTCCGACAGCTCAGAAGCCAAGGAATTTATGAAACTGGCCTTTGACCTGAGCGAACAGTTTTGACCGCCCGTTTGTTTTCCGGACCACCACAAGGCTGGCTCATTCACAGGGAATCGTGGAACTGGGAGAGCGTGTCTGTCCGGAAGACAGACCCTATGAAAAAAATATCCAGAAGACCGTCATGATGCCGGGCAATGCAAAGCTCCGCCATGTGGAGATCGAGAAGCGGAATCTGGAGCTTGCTGAGGCTGCCAACACTCTGCCGATCAATAAAGTGGAGATGAATGATACCAGGATCGGTGTGATCACCAGCGGAATCCCTTATCAATATGTAAAGGAAGCACTGCCGGAGGCATCTGTTTTGAAGCTTGGCATGGTAAATCCGCTGCCAAGAAAGCTGATCGAAGATTTCGCTTCTAAAGTAGAGACCTTATATATTGTAGAAGAGCTGGATCCGGTAATTGAAGAACAGGTAAAATCATGGGGGGATTTCTGCCATTGGAAAAGAAAATCTTTACCGTACAGGGCGAGTACAGCGCCAATATGATCCGGGAGCTGTCTTAAAGGAAGATTTAGGTCTGGAAAAACCGGCAGCTGCGCCGGGAAGACCG
>ENA-OPZM01000957-OPZM01000957.1-human-gut-metagenome-genome-assembly--contig:-NODE-957-length-11064-cov-1.652921_pt1 | contig 11064 bp, 16 predicted proteins | sample MGYA00242478_ERZ504493 | MGnify/ENA primary metagenome ERZ504493 (study PRJEB26092, sample SAMD00036227) | human gut metagenome | host: Homo sapiens | study: EMG produced TPA metagenomics assembly of...
CACGAACGAACAGCGACACCAAACGACGGCAACGACCAAACCGACGGCGACACCGAAACCGACGGCAACGCCAAAGCCAACGGCAACGCCGAAACCAACAGCAACACCGAAGCCTACGGATACGCCGAAACCAACAGCAACACCGAAACCAACGGCCACACCGAAGCCCACTGCAACACCAAAGCCGACAGATACACCGAAGCCTACGGATACGCCGAACCCGATAGGACCTACAAAGGCCCCGGAACCTACACAGGCTCCTGTGAAAAAGCCAAAGAATACTACAAGTCTCAAAACGAAATCAAGAAGAAAGAAGACGCTTGTCGTATCCTGGAAGCCGTCGAAGTCCGTAAGCGGATATCAGGTGCAGTACAGTCTGAAGAAAAATATGAAAAAGCCAAAGACAACGACAGCTGGCAAAAAAGCAACGGAGATCACATTTAAAAATCTCCGCAGCAATAAAAACTATTATATCCGTATCCGTACATACAAAACAGTTAACGGAAAGAGATATTACTCTGGCTGGAGCAAGGTTAAAAAAGTCAAAGTGAAATAGGATTTTCCCTGTCAGCCGGTATGAGACAGAATGTACCGGCCTGGCAGGGATTTTTGTATAGAAATATTTCTGAACATGGGTTTCGTGTATAATAGAAAATACATAATTCGTTTGGAGGTGGAAGAATGAGGCTGTGGACGACAATGCCTGCAAGAGTATACAAAGAAACAATTGAGAAAACAGGAATCTACCAGTGCGATCCGGATAAGAGCGAAGTACTTACCTGGGATGATTCCGGCCGGCAGTTTGCCAATGCATATGACTGGATGTCCAGGTATATGACAGAAAAGATCGGACCGCCTCCGGAAGGCATTAAATATCCGGTATGGGCGTGGTACAGACTCCGCACAAGACAGGCCCGTCCTGACCTGCGATGGGTGGAATTTCGGGGTGCCGCAAAGGAGATGGTGCTGATCGAACTGGAGAAAGAAAATTCCCAGGTCGTTCTGTCTGACGAAGAGATCTGGACGGTCGCACAGCTTAACGATACGGCATGGTGTAGAAACGACGAAGAACTGGACTGGTACTATAATCCGGATATGGAAGGAAAGGAAAAATTCAAGAAAGAGTCCTGGTACAGGGTATTCGAGATCAATCAGGCTTCTCATGTGCAGGCAACTTTCTGGGAGCTTAGAAAAGAAGAGATCAAAAAAATCTGGAAGTACAACAAATAAGCCGTCCGTTTGGGCGGCTTTTTTCGGCAGGAGAGAAGTATCTCCTGCTATCAATCTGTCTTAAGTCTGCGGCACATATCCTTGATCCCGTTTTCTGAGTGAGCCGGGATCCTTTTGGCTAATTCTCTCCGCGGAGGTCTTTCTTTTTCCGGTATCGCAAGCCATTCCCTGCAGATGTCCTTTTCCTCTTCGGTCCAGGTTGTGGGGTGTGATGCTGCGGAGCGGACATTGTATCGATGGGCAGCACCGTTGATGGCCTTTTTACTCATATCTGAAAACTCAGGATCTTTCTTTACGGCGTTCCATCCGCCTTTGCTGTACAGTGCACAAAAGCGTTCGATTTTTTCCGGTTTCCAGTTTCTGTCCTTGCGGCAGTCATGCTTACGTCTGGCAGAATTGATATTGCTTATGGTCAGATCCGGGAAAAATCTGCTGCGGATTTCCTCTGACGTAAGGTCTGCATTCGCTTTAAGGATGGAGATCTCTTCCTTTGTCCAGGTATGCATGCTTCGATTTGTGATCCAGCTGTTCATCGAATGGGACCAGAATGAGTGTATCCTGTTCTATTACTGCCTCCTGGACAAATTTTGCGGCAATGTAGCTCTTGCCGGTTCCTGTTGCAGCGCATAAGGCGCATTTGTTGTTCCAGACCATAGCCTGCAGAAGTTCTGCATATACCGTCTGGTTGTACTTTGGTAGATTGATGTTCATTTTTTTTCTCCTTTCGTAGTTGGTTCATGGAAAATATGCGTTTTTTTTCGTGTGGTAAAAGGAGAGGTGTGTTTTGGCATATTATTAAGAAAAAAACGGAGGTAGAAAAATCATGAATGAAAATTACGCATCAAAGAAGGATCTGGTTAAAGCCAGCGGTATCATTTCGTGTTTTATTCTGGCAGCTGCAGGGTTCTGTGCCCTCTGTCTTATACCGATGGAGTATTGCAGAGAAATGATGATATTTTCTATAGCTGTGGTACTTTTACAATTTTCCATCAGCAATATGTTTTTTGATATTTTTAAGATAACGGTGAAATATGAAAAACTTGGAAAATTCGTTGATTCATTTCTGTTAGGATTCCTGGTCCTGCTTCTGGTATTCGATGTGGTATGCTTTGTCATGAAGCCTATGGTTTGATCAAGTTCAATGCTGCAACCTTTTGTGATCTCTGTCTGATGCTTTCCGTGGCTATATGGATCATCTCGAAAGCTGTTCTTGGGAAAAAAACAGAGAATTGATTTCTGGACAGCGGAAAATATCGAATAATGCGTAAAACCGCGGTCAGCCAATAAGGTTATCCGTCGGTCAATCATCGATGTTTTGATAAAAACAGGTATGTATTCCATGACTGTTTTTTCGTATCAAAAGCAGGTTGTTTTTCTATGAAGTATGATTGTGCCAGGCAAGGAGGTAAAAGCAGTGTGTGACGATCTTGGAAGTTTTATCCATCAGAAAAGAGTAGAAAAAAAGATCACGATGCGGAAACTGGCAGGCATGTTGGATGTGCCTGTGACATATCTGTGCGATGTGGAAAAGAACAGATGCAGGATAAAAGATAGACTTGCCTTGCTTGCAGAGATACTTGCTCTGTCGGATGAGGAGAAAATCCGGATGTTTGAGCTGGCAGGAAATGCTTCAGTGGACACAGATCTTTCGGGGTATGAGATGCCTGCATGTTTTTTGATTGAAGGTCCGGAAAATGGAGAAAAGGAATGGCTGCAGATGGTAGCAGAACTGGAAAGTAGAAAAAAATTAGGTTTCTGCATATTACAGAAAAGTAGAAAGGAGATTTTTATGAAGAAAAAAATAATGATGGTCGTTCTGGCAGGTGTTCTGGTTGGAAGTATGGAAAGTGCGATGGTGTATGCAGGAAGAATGCCTGAACTGACTAAAACAGAAAGCAGCAATAAGAGCAGTATCTGGAGGATTACTTGAAAGAGCATTCAGAAAGAGGGGTAAAAGAACAGTTTATCAAAGAACATGTCGGAGACCTTTCCGATGAACAGCTGGATCACATGATCGGTGCTTATTTTGGAGATGAGGGAACCCTGGATGAAGAGGATTCTTGTAACGATGGATATCAAGATTCGGATGTCTTCCCGGTTTCCCTGTACAGCTATACTTTTCAGGAAGAAATTGGCGGAAACGACTATGATTTTGTCCAGTATACAGCGGTTGTAAACCAGGGTTCCGGAAGTGTCCAGGTACTTCTCCCAAAAGGGTGCAAATTTGTAACCGGGTATGGAAAACTGACCGACGGATACAGGGCATATGACAGTCTGGACGAAGCGGTACAAAAAGGGAGGATATCTGTTTATCGGAAGGATTGTCCGAAAATCTTCCTGACAGCAATGTAATCTGCTGGGATGCCAAAGGTGATGGAACCTATACTTTTGCAGTGGAAAAGACAGGTGACGCAGAAGATGATGCAATCTGGCTGGTTGACGGATACGGATATACCGGTTCGGAAGACCTTACCGGGAAAGTAACAGAGCCGGATGAAGACCTGGATTCGGATATGTTAGTGGGAGGAGCATTGTCCGAGGAAAGTTATCATGGCACTCTGGACGGAGATCTGTTTTTCCTGCTGCGGAGAAAATAGGATGTATAGCGGATGTGGTACAGTAAGCAGGGCCTGGGATGCAGGTCCTGCTTTTTTCCATTGCAGGATCCCCGTACCACAGCACTATTAAAAAATATCCTGTATAATAAGAATAAGAAAACTGATAGCGAGGTGAGACATATGAGTAAATGGTTTTATAAGAATAAAAAAATAGATCGTGAGTTATCCAATAAATTAGGCATCCACCTCGATCATCAAGATCCTGCTGACCGCGGAGTGGAAACGGAAGAAGATATCCGGGAATTTCTTGCAGCAGATCTGTCAAAGGTATCCGATGGCTCAGAACTGACGGATATGGAAAAGGGTGTCAGCATCATTCAGGATGCAATAGCAGCCGGAAAGCATATACGTATCATAGGCGATTACGATGTGGATGGCGTAACCAGTACCTACATCCTCTACAAGGGTCTGATCGGGCTGCATGCAAAATGTGACAAGTTCATCCCGCACCGTATTAAAGACGGTTATGGGCTTCATGAGAACGCCATCCGCAGAGCCAGGGAAGACGGAGTGGAAGTCATCCTGACCTGTGACAACGGGATTGCTGCCGCGGATGCAGTCAGTCTGGCCAAAGAATTTGGGATGACTGTGGTTGTGACGGATCACCATGAAGTCCCGTTTGTCCAGGAGCCGGATGGTAGAAGATATATCCTTCCTGCCGCGGATGCTGTGATCGACCCCAAACGTCCGGAAGACCATGTGTTTAAGGAAATCTGCGGAGCAGTGGTTGCATGGAAATTTATGGGACGCCTGTATAAGAGGTTCGGAATGGAAGATGAGTTCAGGAATTCGGACTTTTTGGAAATGGCATCACTGTACTGTTTGTGACGTCATGGATCTCCAGAAAGACAACCGGGCGATCGTGAAAGCAGGTATGAAAAAAATGCAGATAACCAACAATGTCGGGATGCAGGCACTGATGGAAGTTCTGGGACTGAAGGATAAGATACTGAAATCCTATGACTACGGGTTTAAGATCGGACCATGTATCAATGCAGAAGGACGTCTGGATACGGCTAACGAAGCATTTAACCTTTTGATGGAAACAGATCATAAAAAAGCTCTGGATAAGGCGGAAGAGATGCGTAAGCTGAACGTGGAGCGTCAGGACCTTACAAAGTCCGGAATGGAAGATGCTTTTCGTATCGTTGACACAGAAATGAAGAATGATAAAGTACTGGTCGTTTACATTCCGGGGATTCATGAGAGTATTGCCGGGATTATTGCCGGAAAAGTAAGGGAAAGATATAACAAGCCTGCAATTGTTTTGACCAATGGGGATGGGGACTTTTTGAAAGGTTCCGGACGTTCCATTGAAGCTTATTCCATGTTTGAAAAACTGTCAGAAGTCAGAGACTGATGCTGGGATTTGGCGGACATCCGTTAGCTGCCGGTCTGTCCTTAAAAAAAGAAAACCTGGAAGAGTTCCGGAAACAGCTGAATGTGCGCTGCGGATTGACGGAAGCGGATTTTGTGGCAAAAGTCATGATTGATGTGGTTATGCCGGTAGATTATCTGACAGAAGGGTTTATCAGACAGATGGATATCCTGGAGCCTTTTGGCAAAGGAAATGAAAAACCTGTATTTGCCCAGCAGAATGTCAGTGCAAGCCAGGCACAGATCATTGGAAAAAACAAAAAATGTCCTGAAGATCGCCTTTAACAGTGCTGTATGCCGGAACGGGGTATGCTTCCATGACATTGAAGAAAAAGAGCGGATCTTGAATCAGGATGGTAAGCTCAATGATTTTAAGATGCTGTATTATCCGGATCTAAATGAGTGGCAGGGACTGTCAGTATTCAGGCGAATGTCCTGGATGTTTGTTAGGATAATATGAGCAAAAGATTATGAAAAAAGAAGCAGAATATCCTGCTTCTTTTTTCAGTCTCCAATTTAAAAAAGTGAATTCGAATTCACTTTTTGGGGTTAAATTGGCAAAACTACTTTTTCATTCCTGCATTTCGGGATATCCTGCCAGGCTAAAACGTAATCTGTCATGTCTACGTTCCCGTTGACCCATCGACGGTTTTCCGTAAAGGCTAACGGGCGGGCATCCGCGGATTTTCCTTCCACCACCTGGACTAGGCACATATATTTCTGGTAGTCGAGAGTGTTCTCGTTAAGCTTTCCCGGTTCCGGCAGGTCTTCTTCTACACCGATCCACCCGTCAGGATATTGTTTACAATGCGGCGAGGACGTTTTCCTTCGCTGACCCAGCAACATCCTTTCTCGGGATTTTCTGTAAAAGAAAGAATATAATCAAGATCAAATTCTCCGTCTGTCCTGACTTTCTGGATGTAAAGAATATCCGGGACAATATCTTCATCTGTTTTCTTCCAGCCGATACGGATCCGGTACTGGAATCCATCGATGTGATCTGCAATATACGTGATCTTGCAGAATGGATAAATGCCTTTGATGGATGTCGCCTCGTTAAATGCTTTGTTTGAGATCTCGATATGAGTAAAGTCTTTTGGGCTTAATCCGATCCGTTTTGCCCCTTCTCTGAGTACGGGATATGTTTCTTCTAACAGGGATTCTATCCCGGAAGCAGCTGCTTTCAACAGAAACCCTGCTGTTTTAAAACCTTTGATTGTTAATCTTCTCATGTGTGGCCTCCTTGTTTTTCCATAATATGACAAAAACCGTCTGATAGTTGTCAGACGGTATGATTTTGTTTGTAGTGGATTCCGCGTTTTTTTTAATTCTTTATCCAATTCCAGCATGGCACGAGGTCCGATCCCCGGGATGGCGTGGATCTCATCCCTGGTATGGTTGGAAAAGTCTGAGAATCTGGTGATCCCGATGGTATGTAAGGCATTCAGTATCCGAAGCGAGATGGGGGAATGTTTGAGTTCCCGGGGTATTTCCTTTTCGGACTTCAGACGAGGGATTCCCGCATATTTTTCAAACCGGTATTCCTGTTTGGCATCTGGGTATTTTTTGGTATCGACTTTTTCGAGGAACATTTCTTTTGGACGGACATAGGTTGCGCAATCGCCATATAATGCCTGATATACGACCATGGGTTCCTTAGTTTCCGTGTGTATTGCCTCACAGATGATCTTGTAGAGGTATGCATTATGGTCGTCGGAGTTGGTCATTCCTCTCTTAAAGTGCTGTACTACATCTCCGGGGCGAAGTTCTTCCGTTACCGTTTTCTTGCAGAATTCTCTTGTTCTTATCATTTTTTTCTCCTTTCATGATCAGTTTCGGATAAAATGAAGAAATTTCCGCATGAACAAAAAAGATCGATATTTTGACATATTATGAAGAAAAACGGAGGAAGAGATATGTTTAACTTGGAGAATGTATTCGGAAAAAAGGCAAAAAAGGCAATGATGACGAAGGAAGAGATTGCGGAATTTATCAAAACGGATCCGGAAGCCCTCCGTAGCTTTGAGGAATCCTATACAAAGCATGTCAAAAACAAGGTAAGTAACAACTTTTTTGCAGTCAATGCGAAACAGGCAGTCAGTGAAAAATGTTTTCTTTCTGATTTTGTTGCGGAGAATGTACACCTTGATGCCCTTGTTCAGAGGATCGTAGCAGAGCTTTTGGATAGCGCCGCAGTCTATGTCTGGGATGGAACGGATGACCATGTGCAGACCTTTGATTCCCTTCCGGAAAACTATGTCCCGGTTACCAATGAGGATCTAAAGGCTGTCCCGGAAGGATACCGCCCGGAGCTTACCGGATATCTGTATAAACGGGATATCGGAGAAGCTGCGTCCGGGATGCTTTTAAGCGTATATAAGGATTTCCTGCTCTGTAAGGATCCGAAAAAGAAAATGCAGCTTTATGGTATGTTCCGTCAGGGCCTTGATATCCAGGACCTTGATCCAATAACTTATAAGATCATTGACCGTAACAGGAACAGCATGGGATACTGGCTGCCACCTCTTGTACAGGCAGTCAAACAACAGGATTTTTTTAAAATTCCACAGACGAAGGTTTTGAAAGTGCCGCTTCCCTTGCTGCAGCTGACCAGGATGGAATATATGTCTTTGAATCCATCTACACTGTGTATCGTGGATGAGTTCTGCCAAAAAGCTTTTGGACTGGATCCGGAGAAAGAGTACTTTATCAAAACCGGGACCTATTCCAGCAAGTTTGATTTCCGCAATGCCCATGTATTGGGGGAAAAGGAAGTACGTGAACTTGGGGAGTACCTGCTGTTTATCCATTTCCAGGCATTGTGCATGGCGCATTATGACCTGTCCGGCAGGAACCAGCCATGTATCTATGGCGTATACACTACGACAGAATGGGTAGTGCGGGAATATATCCAGCCGAATCCGGGAGCGAAAGAGATCTATTTTGGCCTGCCGCTCCGTCCGGAGTACCGTATCTTTGTGGATTTTGATTCTGACCGTATTCTTGGATGCAGCCATACTGGGAGCCGGAAATGATGAAGAAACGGTTTGGACACTCCGCGGATTCCACCAAACCGGATAAGGTGCATGATTACATCACGTACTCTGCTGCGGAAGAAGAACTGATGGAACAGTATCGAAAAAATATCGGAAAAGTTAAGGAAAATCTGAAAAGGATGCTTCCGGAGATAGGCTTAACCGGACAGTGGAGCATGGATATCATGCAGAATGGAAACGACTTTTATCTGATCGATATGGCATTGGCGGAAAATTCTGCATTAAAAGAGTGTGTGCCGAAGAGTTTATTAAAGAAAGTGGAAGAGGACTGGATTCCGCGGATTAATACGAAGGAGGATTGATGTCGTGCCAGCAGATTCATCAAATCTTGTTGTAAGCCCGCATTTTCTGGAATCGGGCAGTATCTATGTTTTTAAAAGGGACTTTGATGCTTATTTTTGCAGCGTGGGCCGCGTGTATGTAAAGAAGGATACCATATGCCAGTGTATCAATGAATCCGGAACTCTGTTTTTCTTTGGATCAAAGAATACGCTGCCATGGGAAGCTGTACAGATGATTAAGTCAGATCCAAGTAAATATCTGGATGACATTACCGGATTGTATGTGCAAATGAGGAGGAAGCTATGTTAATCGATTTAACTTATCGCTGTAATATGGGATGCAACCACTGTATGTCGGACTGCAAACCTAATGGGACAGATGTGACGCCGGAAATCCTGAAAGATGTTTTGACTTTTTGTAAAAAAATGAAGTGCCGAACCTGATCTTTTCCGGTGGAGAAATGTTTGAGAACCCGCATATCCTGGAACTGCTTAAAATCATTGAAAAGGAATGGGATAAAAGATTCCCGCTGTCGTTCATTACAAACGGACGAAAACTCGCAGATACTCCGGATATATTTGAGGCGGTACAGGATATGCAGAAAAAATACGGAAAGAAAAAGATCATGATCCAGGTGACGGACGATCCGCGGTTTTATCCGCAGCCGCTTTCAGAAAAACAGAAGTATCGGTTAAAGAAGCTGGATGCAGTCATCGAAGGTGTTCCGGGAAACGGGAATAAGTGTCTGTATCCGCAGGGAAGGACTCTGGAAAATTTCGATGATTCCTGGTGGAATACGATCGCTCCGAAATGTGTAAATGTAAGGCTGCTTGCGAAACAGGGAGTGGATTCCATCCGCGGAATAGTCAATACGCTGTTTCGTGCAGGAAAAGTCTGTACTCCATCATATCCCCGGCAGGAGAGATCAAGCTTGGAGAATCTGCTTTGTGTCCGTCCGTGGCATCCATATATGACACGGAACAGGAGATTATTGAGAAAATACAGAGATGCAGGTGTCAGTCATGTGAGTATTCGTGGCAGCAGTTGAAAAATACAAGCATAAGAGCTTTTGAGGTGTTAACAAAGAATTGATAGAAATGGCAAAATTCCTGTATCTTCGGAGTTTTGCCTTTTTTTCGTATCAGTACATTTCCTGAAAGAAAAATGCTATCATTGCATTAAAGTAAGATATTAAAGGCGATGAAATGCGGAGGAAGTCCATGAATGAATATGTAAGGTATATGAATATGCGGTATGAGATGCAGAGTGTGCCGAAGTGACGAGACAGGTTCTTGGTCTGACGGTACCGGTATCGCTGGAAACTTTAATTGAAGCGATGAAAAAGGCCGGGATCCAGTGTGTGCCGGATGAAAGTCTTGATACAGATACCAGGATCGTAGAGCTGCCGGAAAACCCGGAATATGCTTTCCAGGTCCTGTATAGCATAAAGATCAACGACAGGTCTCTGATCTTCTGTCTGGCCAGTGCGCTCGGTGAAATCCTTCTGCATCGTCTCAATTTTGCGGAATAAATATGGAAGGTGGTGCCTTATGAAGAAGATCGGTACAGCAAATATTATCTGGAAAGAATTTGATGATTTCGTAAAAACAGAAAAAGAGCATTCCATGAAAAAAGAACCCGGATGGTATGTGTCCGTCCGCTGGTCTGTTCCCAGAGAGATCCAGGACATTCTCTGGAGTATGTATACCAAAACAGGAGAAGGAAAAGACGCGGATGGCTGCGGATGTCCGCTTGGAGAGATTTCCGGGTTTAAACTGGAAAGTATCAGGCAGCACCAGGATTACCTGGACAGTATGGGCCTTTCCTGGGATCTGTTGTACCTTCTTGATGGCATAGCTGTTCTTCAGTCCGGAAGTCTGATGATCGGACTCCCGGATAGCACTGTTTTCTGTAAAGAATACACAGATCTTGATACATGTCCGGAATTAATGGGAAAATATCCTCTGGTCAGCAAAAACTCAGCTTTCAGAAAAGAGGTAGCTTCCAGTATCCGAAATAAGCAGAAAGAGATTGATGGTAAGAAGAAAGAACTGGAACAGCTGGAGAAAGAAAAGCAGGCGGAACTGGAAAAACTGAAGCAGGAGCTGGAAGCAAAGTATGCGGAAAAGACACAGCTTATCCGGGAGAAAAAGAAAGAAATGGAAGAGCAGATGGTTCAGTTGAACAACCAGATGTTTGTCCTGGATACAGAGCTTTATGGCATCCGGTGTATGATGGGCGAAACCGTTCAGTTTGTCCAGCTAGTCAAAGGATTGGAAGCAGAAGAAAAAGTCCCAGTGGTATTTTTTCAAAAGATCCGTTTCCTGGATGAAGAACTGGGAAAATGCTGGCAGTTTATGATTTTGACGGAAAAGATATTGCGACCTTCGAGGATGCATTGAAAAACCGGGAAGACATCCGGGAAAGGTTTGCTCCCGGACCGAAATCTGTCTCTGTGATCCGGATCAGTAAAAACAATATCTTATGCGGTGCCTCAGATA
>ENA-OPZM01000958-OPZM01000958.1-human-gut-metagenome-genome-assembly--contig:-NODE-958-length-11062-cov-1.500412_pt1 | contig 11062 bp, 15 predicted proteins | sample MGYA00242478_ERZ504493 | MGnify/ENA primary metagenome ERZ504493 (study PRJEB26092, sample SAMD00036227) | human gut metagenome | host: Homo sapiens | study: EMG produced TPA metagenomics assembly of...
CGTGCGATTTACCGGGAGGAAGGAAAGCTTTCCGGTCTTTCATCAGACGAAACGGACTGCCCATCGACTTTTACATAATAAATTCCGCTGATCCATTTAGATTCCTGCAGCGCTCCGTTCTTATCCATGTAATACCATTTTCCACCGATCTTCTGCCAGCCAGTCTGCATTTTGCCGTTTTTGTTCAAATAATACTTTGTGTTTTCTATGGCGGCCTTCACATCCACATCCGCAGAGGTATTGCTAGAACAACGGCTGCTACCGCTGAAGTTCCCCGTAATAATTCATTTTTTCTTACACTTTTTATGGGTTGCAAGTAAAATTATCAGTATGTAATATATCATACTATACATTTCTTAAAATTACTATTTTTATTTGCGCAGATGGTAAAAAAAAGCCGGCAGCGATCCTTTCCATTCAGGATCACTGGCCGGCTTTTCAGCTTTCTCTTTAGTTTTTAAACGAATGAATCGGTGCCGGGATTCTTCCTGTTCTGTTGACAAATGCCTCGCAGGAGAAGTTGTTGACCGGCATGATCGGTGCATAGCCGAGGAGGCCGCCGAATTCTACGGTCTCGCCCACGCCTTTTCCGATGACCGGGATCAGGCGGACTGCCGTTGTTTTCTGGTTGACCATACCGATGGCAAGCTCATCTGCGATGATTCCGGATATGGTCGATGCTTTCGTGTCTCCCGGGATGGCGATCATATCAAGACCTACGGAGCAGACACAGGTCATTGCCTCGAGTTTTTCAATGGTCAGTGCGCCGTCGTTGACTGCGTTGATCATACCCTGATCCTCAGAAACCGGGATGAATGCGCCGGAGAGACCGCCGACATAGGAAGATGCCATAACACCGCCCTTTTTCACCTGATCGTTCAGAAGCGCCAGCGCCGCTGTCGTTCCCGGTGCACCTGCGTGCTCGAGGCCGATCTCCTCAAGGATATCCGCAACGGAATCTCCGATCGCCGGAGTCGGTGCCAGGAAAGGTCAATGATACCAAACGGAATGTTCAGCCGCTTGGAAGCCTCCTGTGCAACGAGCTGGCCGACACGCGTTACCTTAAATGCGGTCTTCTTGATCGTCTCGCAGAGTACCTCAAAGTTCTCGCCGCGTACTTTTTCCAGAGCATGTTTGACAACACCAGGACCGGAAACGCCGACATTGATGATGGCATCCGCCTCGGTTACGCCGTGGAAAGCGCCTGCCATGAACGGGTTGTCGTCCGGTGCATTGCAGAAAACAACGAGTTTTGCGCATCCAAGGCAGTTGTTCTCTTTGCTTGCCTCCGCCGTCTTCTTAATGATCTCACCCATCAGTTTGACAGCATCCATGTTGATACCGGTTTTGGTGGAGCCAAGGTTGATGGAACTGCAGACAAAATCCGTAACAGCCAGTGCCTGCGGGATAGAACGGATCAGAAGCTCATCTGCTGTCGTCATACCTTTGCTTACCAGAGCGGAATAGCCGCCGAGGAAATTGACGCCGACTTCTTTTGCCGCACGGTCCAGAGTCTGTGCAATCGTCACGAAATCCTCCGGCGTTCTGCAGGCTGCTGCGCCGACTAAGGCAATCGGGGTAACGGAAATTCTCTTGTTTACAATCGGAATACCGAACTCGCCCTCGATCTCCTCACCTACGGAAACCAGATTTCTGGCAGTCGTCGTGATTTTGTCGTAGATTTTGCGGTTCAGCTTGTCAAGATGGAGTCGATACAGTCCATAAGACTGATTCCAAGGGTAATGGTACGAACGTCCAGATTCTCTTTTTCGATCATCTCGTTCGTTTCCTTTACTTCAAACAGATTTATCATGTCGTTTTTCTCCTTCGCTTTAGATACGGTGCATCATATTGAAAATATCTTCATGCTGGCAGCGGATGACAACGCCGATGGAACTTCCAAGCTTCTCCAGATCTTTTGCAAGCTCTGCGTTGGATTTCTCGCTCTTGGAGACGTCCGTTACCATCATCATGTTGAAATATCCCTGCACAATCGTCTGAGAAATGTCTTCGATGTTTACCTGGTTCTCTGCCAGATAATTACATACCTTTGCGATAATGCCCACGGTGTCCTTGCCTACGACAGTGATAATTGTCTTCTTCATGTTTCCATTCTCCTTTTTCTGGTTTTATGTCAAAGCCCCGGAAAAACCGGTAATGGCGGCCTTGCGAAAAACATGGTATGTAGCTCTAAAAATGTATATTTAAACCTCAATTAACGGTGATACTTCGCTTCTTTTAGCGACAGCGAGATGAAAATCACCCGAGTGATACGGATTATCACCCGTTGTGACCTCGCAGGCCACGGTTTCAAAGGCCAGTGCCTCATAATTATTTTCCTTGCTCAGATGGCCGAGCAGCACTTCCTGCAGATTGTCGTGCAGAATCTCGCAGAGGAGATGGCCTGCCGCCAGGTTGATAAATGGCCTTTCGCCCGGCGATCCGCTGTTTTAACGGATACGGGTACGGTCCGACCGCAAGCATGTTCTCGTCGTGATTTGCCTCTAACAAAACGGCATCCAGCCCGGTCAGATTCTGAACCGTGTAATCGCTGTAAACGCCAAGATCCGTCGCAATCGCAATCGATTTCCCGCCGGATTCCATGCGGTAGCCGACCGGCTCTGCCGCATCGTGGAGATCGTAAACGGATGTACGGCGATATCACCCAGCGTAAACGTGTCATCCGCGTGAATCGTGTGGAAAATCCCCTCCGGGAACTTTCCAAGGCTCTTCGTCTGCTGCATCGCCTGAATTGTTCCATCCGTTGCGTAAATCGGAATACCATACCGGCGCGCCAGCACGCCAAGGCCCTGGATATGATCGGAATGCTCATGTGTCACGAGAATGCCGTCCAGCTCCTTCGCGCTGCGATCGAGAACAGCCAGCCCCGCCTCCACGCGCTTTCCGCTGATGCCCGCATCGATCAGAAGGCTTGTGGTCTCGCTTCCCGCGAAAATGCAGTTTCCGCTCGAACCACTTGCAATACTACAAAGTTTCATATTTTTTCATCCTATGGTCTAACTGTTTTTTTTGTTTCCTCAAAATCGCCGCTGTTGTCGATTTCAAAATCGCAGTGGCTGCTGAATTCATCCTCGGAGAGCTGATTTGCCATGATTTCGCGTACTTTCTTCTCGGAATAGCCGCGTCCTTCGATCAATCGCTCCTTCCGGACTTCTTCATCCGCATAAATATACCACAGTTCATCACAAATTTCATCATATTTTTCTTCGATTAAGAGTGCGGCCTCCACAAAGACGTATTCCGTCCCTGCTTTTTCCGCAGCTGCAATGGCTTTTTTGATATACCGTTTTACCGCCGGATGAACGATCGCATTCAGGGCTTTTAACTTTTCTTCGTCCTGAAAAACGATCTCAGCAATCCGTTTCCGGTCAAGTTCGCCGGTCTCTGTGGTGATCTGTCTGCCGAACAGCTTCACAATCTCTCCATAGCATTCGCCGCCCGGCAGCATCACAAGGTAACCTGCCTCGTCCGCCTGGATCACCGTTGCATCATAATTCTGTCCAAGGTACGTGAGCACTTCGCTTTTTCCGGCGCCCACGCCGCCTGTAATTCCAAAAACTTTCATTCTTTTGTATCCTTTCGCTCCTGGTATGAGTGCGCTATTTCGCCTCGTACCAGTTGTTTCCTGTGTGCATATCGATCTCGAGTTTGACAGCCAGATGTGCTGCCCCGGTCATCTCCTCTTCCAGGATCTGTTCTGCCTTTTCGAGCTCGTCTTCCGGCACTTCCAGCAGCAGCTCATCGTGTACCTGAAGAAGAAGTCTGGTCTTTAACTGCTCCTCTTTCAGCCGTTTCGCCACGCGGATCATCGCTATTTTAATAATATCCGCCGCCGTTCCCTGGATCGGCGCATTCATCGCAACGCGCTCGCCGAATGACCGCTGCATAAAGTTGCTCGATTTCAGCTCCGGCATCGGCCGTCTGCGTCCGAACATCGTCACGGAATAGCCTTTCTCTTTGGCATCCTCCACGCAGCGGTTCAAAAACTCATGGATACCCGGATACGTCTCGAAATACTGCTGGATATAGGCCTCTGCCTCTTTCCGGCTGATGCCGAGATCCTGGCCCAGACCGAACGAACTGATGCCGTATACGATACCGAAGTTGACCGCCTTCGCATTTCTTCTCTGCAGCGGTGTTACCTCTTCAAGCGGCACATGGAACACTTTCGATGCCGTCATGCGGTGGATATCCTCCGCCTCGCGGTACGCCTCGATCAGGTTTTCATCGCCCGACATATGGGCCAGCACGCGGAGCTCAATCTGGGAATAGTCGGCATCCAGAAAGACACAGCCAGGCTTTGGCACGAAGGCTTTCCGGATCAGACGGCCAAGCTCCATCCGCACCGGAATGTTCTGCAGATTCGGATCGGTACTGCTGATGCGGCCGGTCGCGGTGATGGTCTGGTTAAATGTCGAATGGATTCTTCCATCTTTCCCGATCACGGCCTGCAGACCGTCGGCGTACGTCGATTTCAGTTTGGCAAGCTGGCGGTACTCCAGAATATCGGCAACGAGTTTGTGATCCGGTGCGAGCTTTTCGAGCACATCGGCGGCGGTGGAATAACCCGTCTTGGTCTTTTTGCCGCCCGGAAGCTGCAGCTTTTCAAACAGAATCACGCCGAGCTGCTTCGGGGAATTGATGTTAAACTCCTCGCCAGCCTCCTCGTAGATCTGTGCCTCCAGCTCTCCGATCCGCTCCGCCAGATCAGCTCCGTAAACGGAAAGTGCTTCTTTTTCTGCGGCGATTCCATCCGCTTCCATCTGACGGAGCGTAAACACCAGCGGAATCTCCACATTCCGGTACAGATCCCACATGCCCTGCTCCTTCAGCAGCTTTTCCATGTTTTCCTGTGCGGCAAATACAGCATACGCCTGATGACCTGCATACGACTCCTGCTGTTCCGGCGTCATCTTTCCTGCGGCCGGAATCTTGCTTCCGCCGAAGATCTCTTCCACTGCCGGCACATAGCGGTGTACGTACTCTTTTACGATATCATCGTACGAATACTGTGATTTCAATGGATTTAATAAATACGCGGCAATTCCGGCATCAAACAGATGGGCTTCATCGGCGTCCGGCATATCCTTCAGAAATTCTTTTCCGTCCATGACGCAGAAAAGCGGAATCTGCTTCTGCAGCTCAGTCAATTTTTCTTTTAAATAATCTCCGGTCAGGAAACCTTCTGCTGGGAAGTAAACAACATCCGGCTCTCCGCTTCCATACGCAACTGCCATACCGACAAGTAAACGGCTCCGATCTGCCATCGGTCCGTCCTTCGGGGTTTCTTCTGTCAGAAGAGCGGCTCCTGCCTTCTCCTCCTTCGCGATGGTTCCAAAGAGTTCTTCCGCCTCGGAAAAATCCGTTACGGTGCGCAGAAAGACGGCATCCTCTGGTTCTGCATTCGTCTCCTCAAAGCGGCCCAGCAGGTTTTTAAACTCCAGACGTTTGAACATCTCATACGCTTTTGGTGTATAAAAATTCGAGAGTGCCGCTTTTTCACGGTCGAGCTCCACCGGCGCATCGGTATCAATCGTTGCAAGTTTTTTGCTTAATTCCGCCAGATCATAATGATCACGCATCGCCTCTTTTGCCTTGTTCGGTTTGATCTCCTCGAAATGTGCATACGCATTTTCCAGTGTCTCGTACTGCAGCAGGATTTTCGTCGCGGTTTTCTCGCCGACACCCGGCAGACCCGGGATATTGTCTGCGGTATCGCCCATCAGCGCTTTCAGATCGATGATCTGTTTCGGGAGAAGACTGTATTTTTCCAACACCTCTGCCGTGTGGTAATTTTCGATCGTCGTCACACGCTTTACGGTCTTTGGAATCCGGATCAGAATGTGGTCCGTTGCAAGCTGCAGCAGGTCGCGGTCTCCGGATACGATCGTAACTTCCATCCCTTCCGCCTCGCATTTGCGGCCGAGCGTTCCTAAGATATCATCCGCCTCATAGCCCTCTTTTGTGACAATCTCAATGTCCATTGCTGCGAGCACTTCCTGGATCACCGGGACCTGTTCGCGCAATTCCTGCGGCATCGGCTTTCTCGTTCCCTTGTACTGGTCATACATTTTGTGGCGGAATGTCGGTGCATGGAGGTCAAACGCCACGGCAAGATACTGCGGCTGCTCCTCATCGAGAATTTTAAACAGAATATTCAGGAATCCATATACGGCGTTCGTGTGCAGTCCTTCTGCATTGGACAGATCCGGTACGCCGTAAAAAGCCCGGTTCAGAATACTGTGTCCGTCCAGTAATACGATTTTATCACTCATAATAATCCTTTCAGCCAGGGTAATTCTATCACTTCAAAATAGTGCAGAGCCAGGAGCACCAGAAACAGAACGAGAATCAGCATCAGCACCCGGAAAAACGTATCTTTGTACCGGCGGTGTCTCGCTTCTTCCTCTTTTTTCTCCAGATCGCGTTCCAGAAGTCCTGTCAGATTGTAGGAATCGGGCGCGTCATCCTCGAAATATGCCATCGCACGGTTCACAATAAAATATGTCTCCAGTTCCTCGTGGCATGTATGGCATTTCCGGATATGGGAAATAAACGGTTCCATCTCTTTCTCCGGCATATTTCCCTGCACGTATGGCTGTATTAATTTTTCTGCTTCTTTACAGTCCATAAAATCCTGCTCTCCTTTTGTATCCGGCCAGTGTTTTCCTCTGGCCGTTTTTTTCTGCTATCTACCATCATACACTATTTTCTCATAATTTAAAAGAGACAACCCGCCGAAAATGGGTTGTCTCTTGTTCTCTTATAAGATAACTGTTTTCTAGTGGATTTCCATTATGCACGGACAATGTTCGGGGTCTCTTTTCCTGCCTCGAAATCCAGTGCATTCTGCAGTGTGGTCTCTGCAATCGCACGCAGTGCTTCCTCGGTGAAGAATCCCTGATGTGAAGTGATCATAACGTTCGGGAAGGACAGGAGACGTGCTGTGGTGGAGTGCTCCAGAATCTCATCGGAACGGTCCTCGAATACGTTCGGGGTTTCCTCCTCGTATACGTCAAGGCCGACGCCGAAGAATTTTCTTGCACGGATTCCCTCGATCAGGTCGTCTGTCTTTACCAGACCTCCGCGGGACGTATTGACCAGGATCACGCCGTCTTTCATCTTTTTGATGCTCTCGCGGTTGATCATGTGGTATGTGCTGTCCATCAGCGGGCAGTGCAGGGAGATCAGATCACTCTGTGCCAGCAGTTCATCAAGAGTTACGTACGTAACAAAATCTTTTAAGGATTCATTCTGGTATACATCGTAAGCAATGACTTTCATGCCAAAACCGCGGCAGATTCTTGCCATAGCCGCACCGATTTTTCCGGTTCCGACGATTCCGGCAGTCTTCTGATAGAAGTTAAATCCCATCAGTCCGCCCAGGCTGAAGTCGTTTTCTCTTACTTTCGTATATGCTTTGTGCATGTGGCGGTTTACCGTCATGGCCAGTGTCATCGCATGCTCAGCTACAGCCTCCGGGGAGTAACCCGGTACACGGCGTACATCAATGCCGTATTTTGCAGCTGTCTTTAAATCTACGTTGTTGAAGCCTGCGCAGCGCATCAGGATCAGCTTGACGCCTGCCTCATGCAGTGCTTCTACGGTTTTTGTTCCGACATCGGAGTTTACGAAGGCGCACACGGCATCGTAGCCTTTGCCAGGGAAGCGGTTCTTGCAGCAAGGCCGGTTTTTAAATATTCCACTTCAATTTCTGGAAACTGCTCTTTGGTTCGGTCGAAAGATTCTCTGTCGTAGCTCTGGGTATCGTAAAATAAAATTTTCATAATGTTTTTCCTCCTCGCTTTGCGGTCATCTTATTGTTCCCGCTTACAGGTATTACTATACTTCATTGTTAAAACTTTGTCAATGTATTATTTGTTAAAATTTTATCAATTAGTAAATTTATTTTCAACATCTTTCACAACAGTACAAATTTACTGGATCACCTCGTCCAGGAACCGGGACGGCTCGACTTTCTTTTCAAACCGTTCCTCCACGTAACAGAGCGTCAGCTCTTTCCGGGCGCGCGTCATTCCGACGTAGAACATCCGCCGCTCCTCCTCGATCGCCTCCGCAAGGACTGCTTTCTGATACGGCATTACGCCCTCGTTGACGTCAAGAAGATAGACCTTGTCGTACTCGAGTCCCTTGACGCTGTGCAGGGTGGAAACCATAACTCCTTCCGCACTCTCTGCGCGCTGCTTCTGTTTTTCCTTCATCTTCTGCTGGTATTCCTCAATATGTGCAAACCAGCTCGATGCTTTTCTGGCTCTTTGCCGCCTCCTGCAGCTCGTTCAAAACGGAAATCAGATCATCCTCTTTCAGATGGCGGTATGCAGCATATTCCTTCACATACTGTTCATAGCCGATCGCATAGCGGATGTAATTGACCGCGCCGAACGGCGATAAATGCGTCAGTGTCGTGATATCCTGCTCCAGTTTGCGGATCCGCTGGCACATCCAGTCTTTTTCTTCGTAATATTCCAGAAGTGCATCGAACGAAACAGTCGCCTCCTCAAAGGATCCCGCGACAGATAACGGTTCGGGCGGTTGGCAATCTTTAAAAACTCGCCGCGCTTCCGGCTTCCCATCGCAAGATTCAGATACGTCAGCAGATCTTTCGCAATCCAGTGGTCATAGAGATCCGGCAGGGCATCCCGCATCTGGAACGGGATCTGTGCTTCCATCAGTTCCTCTACTGCTGTCCGGCAGCCAAGATTCGTGCGGAACAAAAGCGCCATCTCTTCATACGGACAGCCGTTTTTCTCCGCCTCCCGCAGCTCCTCGGCAACGGCACGCATCTCCTCGCGCGGGTTCTTATATCCCCGGATTGCAACCGGAGCGCCTTTCTCGTTGTTGGTGGAAATCGCCTTTTCATACCGCTTTTTGTTGTGGTGGATCAGGCATTGGGACCGCTTCACGATAAATTCCGTACTACGGTAATTTTTATCGAGCACTACCTGCGCCGCGCCCGGGTAATCTTTCGGAAAATTCAGCATGATCTCCGGCTTGGCCCCGCGGAACTGATAAATCGACTGATCGTCATCCCCGACAATAAAGAGGTTATTTTCCGGCAGCGCCAGCATCCGCACAATCTCATACTGCACGGGGCTGATGTCCTGAAACTCGTCAATCAGGATATACTGAAATTTCTGCTGCCAGGCGCGGAGGACCTCCGGCCGCTCCAGAAAGAGACGTTTGCACTGCACCATCAGATCGTCGAAATCGAGTTTTTTTGTTCTCCTTCCGCCATTTCTCATACGCCTCATAGATTTCGCGGAACTTTTCCTGCGGCATACAGGCGGAATAGTAATGTTCCAGCGGGATCTGATTGTTCTTCACAGTGCTGATTTCGCGCGCCAGATTTTCCTCGAGATCCTCTTCCTCCAGGTCTTTGGCATAGTGGTTGACCAGCTCGCGCATCAGCCGCTTTTTCTCTTCCTCGCTTAAAATATTGTTGCCGGACATGCGGTACGTATGGCGCAGAATCGCGTAGAATACCCCGTGGAACGTTCCAAAGGTGACCTGGGTACTCGTCTTTCCCATCGCCTTCAAATACCGCTCCTTCATCTCTTTTGCCGCCGCACGCGTAAATGTTACGACAAGAATACGAGAGGCGGAAATGCCGCTCGTTACAAGCTGGCAGGTCCGCCCCGTAATCACTGCGGTTTTCCCCGACCCCGGTCCGGCAAGGACCATCATGGGGCCGGTGGTATGCATCACCGCTTTTTTTTGTGAATCATTATATATCATTTGGATAATTTCTCAATCGCTTTGTCGATGCGGGCAAGAGACTCCTCTTTTCCCAGAACCTCAAGGATTTCCGTTGCGCCGGCCGGTGTCATCTGTTTTCCGGAAAGAGCGGTACGGATTGGCCACATAATATAACCGGTCTTGTATCCTTTTTCTTTTCCGAATGCGCTGAGCATCTCAAAGAGAGCATCATTGCTGAAATCTTCCTGCGCTGCCAGCAGCGGTTTTACTTCCTGAAGAAGTGCAAGGGAGGTCTCCTCGTTTGTCTTCATCTTTTTGTGAGTGTACATCGAAGCGTCGTACTCCGGAACTTCCTCGAAGAAGTCGATGAGGTCTGCAATATCCGGGAATACTTCGATTCTTGTTTTTACCATGGCTGCAATTTTCTTAAAATCGAGCGGACGGTGGACTGTCTTCTGGATATATGGAAGCGCCATCTCATAGAACTTCTCGTCGTCCATTGCCTTCATGTACTCGCCGTTCATCCAGCGGAGTTTTGTCATATCGAAAACGGCCGGAGATTTGCTGATGTGGTGGTAATCGAAGATTTTTACCAGCTCCTCGAGAGAATAGATCTCGCGGTTTCCTTCCGGGCTCCATCCAAGAAGGGCTACGAAGTTGACAATGGCATCTTTTAAGAAGCCTGATCGATCAGGTCTTCATAAGAAGAATGGCCGCAGCGTTTGGACAGCTTCTGATGCTCCTCGTTGGTGATCAGCGGACAGTGTACGTAAACTGGAACTTCCCAGCCGAATGCCTCGTAAATACGGTTGTATTTCGGGGATGAGGACAGATACTCATTACCGCGGACAACGTGGGTTACACCCATCAGATGGTCGTCGATGACGTTTGCGAAGTTGTAGGTCGGATATCCGTCGGATTTGATCAGGATCAGGTCTTCCAGCTCCTCGTTGTTTACGGTGATATCTCCGTAGATCTCATCGTGGAAGGTTGTGGTTCCTTCGGTCGGCATATTGAAACGGATGACGTACGGTTTGCCGGCTGCCAGATTGGCCTCTACTTCCTCTTTGGAAAGACCAAGGCAGTGTTTGTCGTAGATCGAGATTTCTTTTCCGCCTACGTTACGCTTGCACTGGCTCAGGCGCTCTGCGTCACAGAAGCAGTAATAAGCGTCACCCTGCTCTACCAGCTGTTTTGCGTATTTCAGGTACAGACCTGCTGCATTACGCTCGCTCTGTACGTACGGGCCGCAGCCGCCGTCTTTGTCCGGTCCCTCGTCGTGTACCAGGCCGGTCTCTTTTAAGGTACGGTAGATGATATCAAG
>ENA-OPZM01000959-OPZM01000959.1-human-gut-metagenome-genome-assembly--contig:-NODE-959-length-11058-cov-1.634343_pt1 | contig 11058 bp, 13 predicted proteins | sample MGYA00242478_ERZ504493 | MGnify/ENA primary metagenome ERZ504493 (study PRJEB26092, sample SAMD00036227) | human gut metagenome | host: Homo sapiens | study: EMG produced TPA metagenomics assembly of...
GGAAAAGCCTTCCTGTTGGTAAACCGCCAGAGAGTTAATGAAATTCAAATGAATTTCAAAGTATATTGTTGACAAATAACCTTCAGATGTTATAATCAGAATGAGCAGAAATGCAGAAGCTTGAAGGAACAAGTACTTTGCAGAAAACAGACAGAGAGCAGCCGGGTGGTGGAAAGGCTGTGTGGAGAATGCAGGGGAAAACCAGTCCTGAGCTGTGTCAGGGATACTGTTTTTACAGTCAGATGTTTGGCGCTGGAGTAGAAACAGAGGATGATGCCGTACCCCGCGTTAAGATCAATGAGTGAAAAGCAAGGTGGAACCGTGTATATGCACCCTTGGACATGGAAATGTGTCCAGGGGTTTTTTATTTGGCCGCAGGCCGGAACGAACGGGACCATTTTCAAAGATCATAATAGGGCCCGGAAAATGGGCCTGACGGTTAAGAAAGGAGTTTTACCATGAAAATCATTTTACCAGATGGAAATGTACAGGAGGCAGAGGATGAGTTAAGGGCGATCCGCCATACCGCTTCCCATGTGCTGGCACAGGCTGTAAAGAGACTGTATCCGGAGACAAAATTAGCCATCGGACCGGCTATTGATGATGGCTTTTACTATGACTTTGACAGAGAGGGCGGATTTACTCCTGAAGATCTGGAGAAGTTAGAGGCTGAGATGAAGAAGATCGTAAAAGAGGCGCTGCCGATCGAGCGGTTTACGAAAACAAGAGAAGAAGCGGTTCGCTATTTTGAGGAACAGGGCGAATCATATAAAGTAGAGCTGGTAGAGGATCTGCCGGAAGGCGAAGAGATCAGCTTCTACCGCCAGGGAGAGTTTGTGGACTTATGTGCAGGACCGCATCTTATGTCCACAAAAGGCGTTAAGGCCGTCAAGCTGACAAGTCTTGCCGGAGCATACTGGAGAGGAAGCGAAAAGAACAAGATGCTTACTCGTATCTACGGAATTTCTTATCCGAAGAAGTCACAGCTGGACGAGTATCTCCACATGATGGAAGAGGCAAAGAAGAGGGATCACAGAAAGCTGGGAAGAGAACTCGGCATCTTCATGATGTGCGATGAAGGACCGGGATTCCCATTCTTCCTTCCAAAGGGAATGGTTCTGAAAAATACACTGCTTGATTACTGGAGAGAGCTGCATAAGAAAAACGGATATGTGGAGATTTCCACACCGCTGATCTTAAGCCGCCATCTGTGGGAAAATTCCGGTCACTGGGATCATTATAAGGACAATATGTATACGACACAGATCGACGGGGAAGACTTTGCGGTAAAACCGATGAACTGTCCTGGAGGTATGCTGGTCTACAAATCAGAGCCCCGCTCCTATAAGGATCTGCCGCTGCGCGCCGGTGAGCTTGGAATCGTGCACAGACATGAAAAATCCGGAGCGCTCCACGGACTGTTCCGTGTAAGATGCTTCACACAGGATGACGCACACATTTTCATGACACCGGATCAGATCCGGGACGAGATCAAAGGCGTGGCAAGACTGATCGATGAGATCTACAGCCTGTTTGGCTTTAAGTATCATGTAGAGCTTTCCACCCGTCCGGAGGACAGCATGGGAAGCGACGAGGACTGGGAGATGGCGACAGAGGGCTTAAGAGGCGCGCTGGACGATCTGGGTCTGGACTATGTGATCAACGAAGGAGACGGCGCTTTCTATGGACGAAGATCGACTTCCATCTGGAAGACTCCATCGGAAGAACCTGGCAGTGCGGTACGATCCAGCTGGATATGCAGATGCCGCAGCGCTTTGATCTGGAGTATACGGGAGCGGATGGAGAGAAGCACCGTCCGATCATGATCCACAGAGTGGCCTTTGGTTCTATCGAGCGTTTTATTGGTATCCTGATCGAGCATTTTGCCGGTGCTTTCCCGACCTGGCTTGCACCGGTACAGGTGAAGGTCCTGCCGATCTCCGATAAATATATGGATTACGGAAAAGAAGTGCTGGCAAAGCTGGATGCTGCAGGAATCAGAGCCGAGATCGATACCAGAGCGGAAAAGATCGGCTACAAGATCCGTGAAGCTCAGATGAACAAGATCCCATACATGCTGGTAGTCGGAGCGAAGGAAGAAGAAGCCGGGGCGGTATCTGTCAGAAGCCGTTTCGCAGGAGACGAAGGACAGAAGAGCCTGGACGTATTCATCCAGGATTTGAAGGAAGAGATCGCGGGCAAGGTACAGCGCGAGGTAGAGAGAGAAGAAGAATAAGCTTCTGATCTGTTTAAAATTTTGAAAAAATGGGCATTATATACCTTGATATTCAAAAAGAACAGGAGGGAATATGATGCCGGAACTGAAATGTACGGTACAGACATGTACGCATAATGTAGATTACTACTGCAGCCTTGACCACATTACGGTGGGGGGGAATTCGGCAAAGCAGGCGGAGGATACCTGCTGTGACAGCTTTGAGAAGCGTAAAAGCAACACCACCAGCAATACGATGGCGGACGCTTCTTCCTTCAGCAGCATCGACTGCAAAGCGCAGAACTGCATGTATAATGAAGGGTGCCAGTGCCATGCCGGAAAGATCAGTGTAGAGGCGGAGGCGCTGTCGGTGCCAGGAAACAGCCTGTGCCACGTTCCAGAAAGAGTGTTAATGCAAATGGGGACGGGGGATTTTTGAAAATCCGTCCCCATTTGAGTGTTGACGGTATTTTGCCGGAAGGGTATAATAAATTTAATGCTCTAATGAAAAGAAGGAGAATCGATTATGCCGATCAGAGTACAGAATGATCTTCCGGTCAAGGAAATACTGGAAAAAGAGAATATATTTGTGATGGACGAGCACCGGGCGACGCATCAGGATATCCGGCCTATCAAGATCGGGCTTCTGAACCTGATGCCGTTAAAGGAGGATACGGAACTTCAGATCCTGCGCTCTTTGTCCAACACGCCGCTGCAGGTGGACGTGACGTTTGTGATGGTCTCTTCACACACATCGAAAAATACGCCCACCAGCCATCTGAATAAATTTTACTATAAGTTTAGTGAGATCAGAGAGAGAAAATTTGACGGATTCATTATTACCGGTGCCCCGGTGGAACAGATTCCTTTTGAAGAGGTGGATTACTGGGAAGAGCTTAAGGAGATTATGGAATGGAGCAAGACGCATGTGACATCTACCCTGCATCTTTGCTGGGGAGCCCAGGCCGGTATGTATTATCATTACGGAATTAATAAAGAGCCGCTGGAAGAGAAGGTGTTCGGTGTCTTCTGGCACAAAGTGTCTGAATCGGAAAGATCCCGCTGGTAAGAGGCTTTGACGATGTATTTCTGGCGCCTCATTCCCGGCATACCGAAACACCGATTGAAAAGGTGCGTGCCGATGAGCGGCTGACGATCCTGGCGGAATCCGAAGAAGCGGGGCTTTTCCTTGCCATGGCAGGAGGAGGCCGTCAGATCTTCGTGATGGGACATCCGGAATATGACCGGGTGACGCTGGATCAGGAATATAAAAGAGACCTCTCCAAAGGCCTTAAGATCCGGATGCCGGAAAATTATTATCCCGAAGACGATCCAAAGATCCGCCCCCTGCTTACCTGGCGGGCCACAGCCAACAACCTTTATACCAACTGGCTGAATATTACGTGTATCAGGTGACCCCTTACGACCTGTACGGGACGCCGTTTTAAACTAAAGATCAATATCCTCGGCTTCAGACACATGGGTCTGGGTATAAATGATAACCACATCCCCTTCGCGAAGATCATCTTCCCGTTGGGGATCAGTACTTTTTTCTGGCGTTTTACGAGGACCACGATGGAGTGGCGGGAAATGTTAAGATCACGGATCCTTTCGCCGATCCAGGGATGACTGCGCTGAAGGACCAGTTCTTTTAATTTGATCCGTTCCTTGGGATCATGGAAGGATTCGGCGCCAAGGATCAGGACATCGCCGGCGCGCAGCATCATATTTCCCCGCGGGACCAGGATCTTATACTCCCGCTGGATGGCGGCGACAATGATCCGGTCCGGGAGATGGAGCTGATGGATGGTGTGGTCTATCCATTCGTCCTGCTCGGAGAGCGGAAGACGGATGAAATGTATATCGCTTTCCTGGCCGTATTCGCTGATACGCTTGATCCGGGAATACTGGTCGACGAATCCGGCGGATATAATACCGGTAGGGATAGCGACCATGCCCACACCCAGAAATGTAATAAAGATGCCAAACATTTTCCCGAGAGTGGTTTACAGGATAAATGTCCCCGTATCCTACGGTCAGCAGGGTAGAGGCGGCCCACCAGATTCCGGAAAAGGCATTCTGGAATACTTCGGGCTGTGCTTCGTGTTCCAGGCTGTACATGCAGAGACTGGAGCCGAGCATCAGCATCAGGATGATAAAGACGGAGGACATCAGCTGCTGTTTCTTCCCTGCAATGACTTCTCCGATCACGTTCAGCGAATCATAATAGGAGTTGATCCGGAACAGGCGGAAGATCCGGATGATCCGGAGCATCCGGAATGCAACGGCACCTGAAGGGAAAAATATTGGCAGGTAATGAGGAAGGAAACATAAAAGGTCTACCACACCGGTAAAGGACAAGACGTATTTCCGGATGGCGAGAGGCTGGGACAGCTGTGGATAGAGATATTTGGCGGTCCAGACTCTTAAGATATAATCGACGAAAAAGAGAGCGACGGTCGCTTCGTCAAGAGTGACCAGGAGCTCTCCGTATTTATATTTCAGATCATGAAAGGTATACATGATGCTGGTTGTCAGGTTTAAAAGAATACAAAATGCGTTGAACAGATCATAGGCTCTGCTGGGATAATCGTACTTTGTACCTACCTCGATAATTTCAAACACACGTTTTCTGCGCTTTTCCCACTGCGGACTCATAACTGCTTCCTCCCGAAATCTGTCAAGTCTTTTTCCCATTGTACTATAGCCATGGCAGATTTTCTATTCTTATTGTTTTGGCTCTATTCTTGAATAGACAGAATTTTGAAGAAACAAGATATGCAGGATATGAATAAAGACTTAGAGAACGTCATAGAATGTATCAGGAAAATTGTTCGTAAAAAGTACTTGCGTAAATAAGCTATATATGTTAGTATGCACCTGTAGAAAAACAAGATATTGTGCAATATAGATAAAACTCCGAAGAAGGAAAACTTCCGGAGTTTTTTGTTTTCTATTCAATATGCAGAAAATTCAAAACAAAGCAATAGTTATATAATTAACAATCTTGAAATGTAAAGAAAAATCTTAATATTTTAGTGAAAATGACGAATAACATGTCATTTTTGTAACGAATATTGAAATTTTCAATACATTCATGTAGAATAGAACCTAGGTAAATGGAAGTCAGGAAAACCATGGAAGGAGGTATCGTTTTCCTGCTGAATGTGTAACGAAATTCCAACAAAGATGCATGTGAAGACCAAGGAAAAAAAGAAGAGAAAAAGGGGGAATTGATTTTATGATGGACGCAATTAACAATGTTGTTACGACTGTGAATGGTGTCGTTTGGGGCTGGCCAATGATCATCCTGCTTTTGGGAACACATATTTTCATGACGTTCCGTACGGGATTTATTCAGAGATATTCCATCTCCAGAGGTATCAAGCTTTCTGTTACACGAGATCCTGAGGCGGAAGGAGAAGTTTCCCAGTTCGGTGCACTGACAACGGCTCTGGCGGCTACCATCGGTACCGGTAACATCATCGGTGTAGGTACAGCTATTGCAATGGGCGGACCCGGAGCGGTTCTGTGGATCTGGCTCAGTGGTGTATTTGGAATCGCTACCAAATATTCAGAGTCACTGATCGCTGTAAAATACAGAGTAAAAACAGAAGACGGCCGTATGCAGGGCGGTGCCTTCTATGCACTGGAAAGAGGACTGAACATGAAATGGCTCGGTATGCTGTTTGCGATCCTGGCAGGTCTTGCATCCTTCGGTATCGGATGTGCAACTCAGGTAAACGCGATCGCAACAGTTGCCAATGAGAACTTTAATATTCCGCCGGCAGCAGTTGGAGTTGTAATCGCAGTTCTGACCGCGATCGTTATCTTTGGCGGTATTAAATCTATCGCAAGCGTATGTGAAAAGCTGGTGCCGTTCATGGCAATCTTTTATGTACTGGGATGTATCGTTATCCTGTGCATGAACTATGATTTTATTATCCCGGCGATCGTAACGATCTGCAAGCTGGCCTTCACACCTGGCGCGGCAGCAGGCGGTCTGGTTGGTACCGGTATCCTGATGGCAATGCGTTTCGGTATTGCGAGAGGTCTGTTCTCCAATGAATCTGGTATGGGTTCCGCTCCTATCGCAGCGGCAGCCGCACAGACCAGAAACCCGGTACGTCAGGCACTTGTTTCCTCCACAGGTACTTTCTGGGATACAGTAGTTGTATGTCTGATGACAGGCCTTGTACTCGTAACCACTATTATGAAGAACCCGAATATCAATGCAGATGAAGTATCTGACGGCGGTGTTCTTACTTCTCTGGCATTCGGACAGATTCCGGTACTCGGACCGGTGATCCTGACGCTTGGTATTATCACCTTTGCATATTCCACCATTCTCGGATGGGCATATTACGGAGAGCGTTGTGTGGAATACTTTGCAGGAAGATTTGGAAAGGGTATTCTGATTGGTTACCGCTGTCTGTATATTGCAGTTGCAGTGATCGCACCGGTAATCGCACTGGATCTGGTATGGCTGATCGCGGATACGCTGAATGCATTTATGGCGATACCGAACCTGATAGCAGTCCTGCTGCTTTCCAATGATATTGTGCGTGAGACGAAGAAATACATTAATAAATCTGGATATGAAGGACGAGACACCTGTCCCGGTTATTAAGAAAATAGGAAGTCGGAAAAGATCATATTTCAAAAACTTTGTCTTGACAAATGTACTTTGTTGAATTAAAGTAGTAAGCGTAGATAATCAAAAATTAAAAACCGTTGAGAAAGAAGAGTAGCTTATCCGGAGAAATCAAAGAGAGCGGCAGGCGGTGGGATTGCCGTATGGATCTGATGAGTGAATGGCTTTTGAGGGCGGCCTGAAATCATAGGAGAGTATGGCTTGTCGGGAACCGAACCCGTTATCAATCAGGAGTGTATGTTAGTACATGAGAAAAGTGGACGATTCGTAATTTGAGTGGTACCGCGATGATATGTAAATATTACCGCCTCAACCTGGAGTTTGAGGCGGTTTTTTATTACATAATATCTTGAGGACGCGGACATTCAAAATATTTTCTCTCCTAACAATGTACGGCTGATGGCAGAGTGCAGACCGTACCTAAAAAAGAGAAAAGGAGACAAAATCATGAAAAAGAAATTAGTAGCAGGACTTTTAGTAACGGCAATGGCAACAGTAATGGCAGCAGGGTGCGGCAGTGATTCCGGCTCTTCAGGCGACGGACAGGCAAGCTATACCATTGGTATCGAGCAGTTTGCGGAGCACGGGTCTTTGGATAACTGCCGGGAAGGCTTTCTGAAGGGACTGGAGGCAGAAGGAATCGTAGAGGGCGAGAATCTGACGGTGGATTATCAGAACGCAGCGTCTGATATGGGAACAGCGGGACAGATTTCAGACAGCTTTGTGTCAGACGGTGTAGACATGATCTGTGCGATTGCGACACCGAGCGCTCAGAGTGCATACAATGCGGCAATGGATTCTGATATTCCGGTAGTCTATACAGCGGTTACGGATCCGGTGGAAGCGGAACTGACAGATGAAGATAATATGCCGGTAGGGAACGTGACAGGGACTTCCGACAAGCTGCCGATCGAAGAACAGCTTAAAATGATCCGGGAAATCCTGCCGGATGCAAAGACGCTGGGGATCATGTACACTACCAGCGAGGCCAACTCTATTTCTGCCATTGAAGAATATGAAGAGCTGGCAGGCGACTATGGATTTGAACTGGTGACCACGGGCATCTCTACTACGGCGGATGTGTCTCTGGCCGCGGATGATCTTTTAAGCCAGGTAGACTGTATCACAAATCTGACGGATAATACAGTTGTTGCGTCTCTTCCGACCATCCTGGAAAAAGCAAATGAAAAGAATATTCCGGTGTTTGGAAGTGAGATCGAGCAGGTAAGGATCGGCTGTCTGGCGGCAGAAGGCATTGACTATATCGCACTGGGAGAACAGACAGGCAAGATGGCGGCGCAGATCCTGAAGGGCGAGAAAGAGGCTTCTGAGATGGAATGTGAAGTCATTACTGAGCCGGGATTCTATGTGAATACCAAGGTGGCGGAAAATCTTGGCATCACCGTTCCGGAAGAGTTAGCATCATCTGCTGTAGAAAGCTTGATGAGATTACGGCAGAATAGAATTTAGGGAGGCATTTTCATGAGCTTTTTCATCACGATACTTGAACAGGGACTGATCTATGGAATCCTGGCGCTGGGCGTGTATATCACATATAAGATCCTGGATTTTCCGGATCTGACCGTAGACGGAAGTTTTCCGCTGGGGGCGGCTGTGACGGCTGCTTTGATCACCCGGGAGTGAATCCGTATCTTACTCTTCCGGCCGCCTTTCTGATCGGCGTGCTGGCTGGAGTGTGCACGGGTCTGATCCATGTAAAAGGAAGGTAAGGGACCTGCTATCCGGAATCATTATGATGACGGCGCTGTGGTCCATTAACCTTTATATTGCCGGAACCTCCAATGTTCCGCTTTTTCCCAGGAGACAATCTTTAAGAATGATTTTATTGAGAGTGTCATTCCGGATGGGATGTCCGGGTATACAACGCTTCTGCTGATTCTGATCCTTACGGTGATCTGTAAGGTAGTGCTGGATCTGTATCTGAAGACAAAATCCGGATTTCTCCTGCGCGCGGTGGGAGACAATCCTGTGCTGGTTACGTCTCTGGCCAAGGATCAGGGAAATGTGAAGATCCTGGGGCTTGCGATCGCTAACGGGCTGGTGTCCCTGGCAGGCTGCGTGTTTGCCCAGGAGGAGAGAGTGTTTGAGATCTCCAGCGGTACCGGAGCCATTGTCATTGGCCTGGCGAGTGTGATCATCGGAACCAGCCTCTTCCGGAAGGTAACCGTGCTGAAGGCAACAACAGCGGTGCTGATCGGATCCATCATCTATAAGGCCTGTGTGGCAGTAGCGCTCAGGAGCTTTGAACCGCAGGCGATGAAGCTGATCACGGCAGTACTGTTCCTGATCATTCTGCTTATCAGTATGGAAAGAAAGAAGAAGGTGAATGGAAATGCTTGAATTAAAGGGAATCCATAAATATTATAATCCCGGTACGGTCAATGAGATGTGTCTGTTCCGGGGATTTGACCTGAAAATCGAACAAGGAGAATTCCTTTCTGTTGTGGGAAGCAACGGTTCGGGCAAAACCTCCATGCTGAATATTATCTGTGGGAGCATCCCGGCGGAATCAGGGCAGATCCTGATGGGAGGAAAGGACATTACGAAGGAGAAAGAATTCCAGAGAAATGCAAGGATCGGCCGGGTATATCAGAATCCGGCTATGGGAACCTGTCCTACAATGACGATCCTGGAAAATATGTCTCTGGCGGACAATAAAGGAAAGATCTACGGCCTGGGAAGAGGAACCAACAAGGCCAGGATCGAGTTTTACAGGGAGCAGCTTAAGCAGCTGAATCTGGGGCTTGAGGATAAGCTGGATGTAAAAGTGGGCGCTCTTTCCGGAGGACAGCGCCAGGCAATGGCGCTTCTGATGTCTACCATGACGCCCATCGAATTCCTGATCCTGGATGAACATACAGCCGCCCTTGATCCGAAGACGGCGGAACTGATCATGGAGCTGACAGATAAGATCGTAAAGGAAAAGAACCTGACAACGATCATGGTTACCCACAATCTGCGGTATGCGGTGGAATATGGAAACCGCCTGATCATGATGCATGAAGGGAATGTGATCCTGGATAAAAAGGACGAAGAGAAAAAGCAGATCTCGGTAGAGGATATCCTGACACTCTTTAATGAGATCAGTATTGAATGTGGAAATTAGAGGAGAGGCAGATCTATGGCTAAAAGAATCGCACAGTTTGAAAAAGTCAGCTTCGGACAGTTTAAGGAGGGCTTTTTTGATACCTTCGGGCAGACAGAGGAGGAGAAGCTGCAGGAGATATACGAAGAGATCAGACTGCCAAAGAGGGCAACCGCCGGCTCTGCAGGGTATGATTTCTATACACCGGTACCGCTGACGGTCCGTCCTGGCGAGACGGTAAAGATTCCGACTGGGATCCGGGTGAAAATGGACCGGACTGGGTGCTGAAGTGTTACCCAAGAAGCGGACTTGGTTTTAAATACCGGCTCCAGCTTAATAATACAGTGGGGATCATTGACAGTGATTACTATGGATCTGACAACGAAGGCCACATTTTTGCGAAGCTTACCAATGACAGTAAGGAAGGAAAAGTGGTGGAGCTAAAGGCCGGTGCAGGCTTTATGCAGGGAATTTTCGTAGAGTACGGGATTACGGTAGATGACGATGTGACTGAAGTCCGCAATGGAGGTTTTGGAAGTACGTCAGACAGATAAGTACAGCAAGAGAAATTGAATGAAGAGGGAAAACTCCGGCAGGTATAATTTCCACGTGTCTGGACACCCTATCCGATAGGAGTACAGGGTGAAGGAGGATGGAATGATGTCGGAGAACAAAGCAGAGCAGAGAAAAGTATCTGCTTCCAGGGAAGACAATGCCGCGTATATGAACAAGGTCCTGCCGGTGCAGGAAAGTTTTGACGTGATCCAGAGGGATATGCTGATAGGCGGCAGAATGTCTTCCTTTTATTTTATAGACGGATTTACCAAGGATGAGGTAATGCTAAAGATCATGGACTCCATGATGAAGGTGAAGGAGGAGGAAATGCCTGCCGATGCAGCGCAGTTTACAGAACCGTACGTCTGAGCATCGATCGATGTACAGCTACGTACGTCTGAGCATCGATCATGTACAGCTACGTACGTCTGAGCATCGATCGATGTACAGCTACGTACGTCTGAGCATCATCGATGTACACTACGTAGTCTACATCGATCGATACGCTCTACCTCTGAGCATCGATCA
>ENA-OPZM01000960-OPZM01000960.1-human-gut-metagenome-genome-assembly--contig:-NODE-960-length-11054-cov-5.371831_pt1 | contig 11054 bp, 12 predicted proteins | sample MGYA00242478_ERZ504493 | MGnify/ENA primary metagenome ERZ504493 (study PRJEB26092, sample SAMD00036227) | human gut metagenome | host: Homo sapiens | study: EMG produced TPA metagenomics assembly of...
CGCGCCGCCTTCTGAGAGCAAAGTGCGACAAGTATAGTGGAGTCGTTCCACATTGCCAGTCTTATTTGTTGAATAGTCAACAGTTTGAGTGTAAGTGTGGAAATCACCAACTGGGGGAAGAGGGATGCCGATGGAGGCGCTGGAGATATGCAGACGGCCGATTGTGCTGTTCGATTTTGACGGCACGGTGGCAGATACGGGCCGGGCGGTGATGACCTCGACGCGCAAGACGCTGGCTGCGCGCGGGTTTTCTGAGGCGCAGATGGGTGACCTGCGCCGCATGATCGGGCCGCCCCTGTGGAAGAGCTTCCACGACTTTTACGGCTTTTCCCGCGAGGAGTCGCTTGTGGTGGCCGACGAGTACCGTGCCTTTTTTGATGAGCTGGGGCCGGAGGAGTACCCCGTGTTCGATGGGATTCCCGAGCTGCTGGATGGGTTGACCGCCCAGGGCAAGCGTATGGCCGTGGCGACGTCGCGCATGGAGGCGAAGTGCATCGATATGGTGCATGAGCTGGGGCTTTGCCAGTTCGAAGCCGTGGTTGGCATGAATCCGCCGCAGGGGCGCGAGACCAAGGCAGATTCGGTTCGCGATGCGCTGGCGGCGCTCGGTGCGACGGCCGACGAGGCCGTGATGATCGGCGACCGCTTTAACGATGTGGAGGGCGCGCACGCGATGGGTGTGCCGTGTATCGGCATCTATTCGGGCGCGGCGGCGCCGGGGGAGCACGAGGCCGCGGGTGCCGATGCGGTGGTGCACTCGGCGGCCGAGCTTGCTAAACTTTTCGCTATATAAGTATGTGATGTGAGGGGCGGGCACGCTCGCCCCTCATTGGTAAGGAGGTCGTCCATGAATCAGGTGGAGCAGAGCGTCGCTGAGTATGTCGACGAGGTCTGGGAAGATGTCGTCGCCGATATCGAGCAGCTGGTGAGTTATCCGTCCGTAGCCGTTGCTGCGACGCAGAGCCCGGTGCGCCGTTTGGCCGCCCGGTCCGTGATGCGTTCGATTGCGCGCTCGGCATTGCGCAGAAGCTCGGCTACCAGACGAGCGACGACGAGGGCTATGTGGGCATTGCCGATATCCCTGGCCGCGGCGACAAGCAGCTCGCGACCATCTGCCACGTGGACGTGGTTCCCGCCGGTCCCGGTTGGAACACCGACCCGTTTGCGATGGAGCGCCGAGAGGGCTGGCTGCTCGGTCGCGGCGTAATCGACGACAAGGGCCCGGCGGTGCTGTCGCTCTACGCCGGCGCCTATCTGCTCAAGCACGGCATTACCCCGCGCTATACCTTCCGCGCGCTGCTGGGATGCGATGAGGAAGTGGGCATGTCCGACGTTCACCATTATCTGGAGAACCACGCGAACCCCGACTTTCTGTTTACGCCCGATGCCGAGTTCCCGGTTTGTAATGCCGAGAAGGGCCAGTTTGGGGCGACGTTTGCGAGTCCCAAGATCGACGGCGGGCGCATTGTGTCCTGGAGCGGCGCCGAAGCGAGCAACGCCATTCCGTCGCAGTCTATCTGCGAGCTTGCGATTGCCGCCGATGAGCTGCCGGCGCCTGTTGAGAACGCCGACCGCCTGGAGATTACGGCGCTCGAGAACGGCCATGCCCAGATTTTTGCGCACGGTATTGGTGGCCATGCTTCGATGCCCGAGGGGACGATCAACGCCGTCGGCCTGATCGTGACGTACCTGCGCGAGGTCGAGGATACGTTTGGTGCCCGCGGCGAGCGCCTGCTCACGCCTGCGGAGCACGAGTTCGTCAAGTTCTTGGCCTTTGTGCATGCGGACGCCTATGGTCGCGGCTTGGGCATCGATGCGACGAGCGCGGCGTTTGGCCCGCTCACGTGCAACCCCGGCGTCATCCGCGTGGTGGATGGCCACATTGAGCAGGTCATCGACGTGCGTTTCCCCGACAGCACGAGCGCCGATACCATCCGCGAGCAGCTCGAGCCGCTCGTGGGCCGCTTTGGCGTGACGTATCGCGTGGGTCGTGCCAAGGTGCCGTTCTCAGTTTCGGCCGACGACCCGGCCGTGAGGGCGCTTATCGATACCTATAACGAGTTACGGGCAAGCATGCCGAGCCCTTTGCCATGGGCGGCGGCACGTACGCGCGCAACTTTGCCCGCGCCGTCTCGTTTGGCCCCGAGGAGACCGGCCTGGAGCTGCCCGCATGGGGCGGCCAGATGCACGGCCCCAACGAGTGCGCCAACGAGGAACAGCTCAAGCAGGCGCTCAAGATCTATATCGTGGCGATCCTTCGTCTAAACGAACTCGAACTTTAAGGTTACGCGGTTTCCCAATCTAAGTTGCGGTGGAGTAGTTCCTAAAATGGGCCATTTGATGGCCAAGCAGGAACTATTTCACCGCAACTTTGTTTTTATTGGTGTAAAAAGCGTGCCATGCTTGGGTGGGGATTGTTATTCGTTTGTAAAGGCTGGGCCGCGCTTGCGGTAAGGGTCTATCAAAAGCCCGTAAGAGACCGCAGATAACGCGGCTGTCGTCCGATCGAGGCCGTATCTTTCCAAACAGCAAAGCGGGCAGGGTGCCCGCGAGTTGCATGTATGAAAGGAAGATCATGCTCGATCAGGCTTATTCTCGTCGTCAGTTCCTCGGCCTTGCTGGTGGTCTTGCCAGCATCGTCGGTCTCGGTCTCGTTGGCTGCGGCGGCGCAGGCGCATCCGACGCCGCCGACAAGGGTAGCGCCGCTGCTGCCGAGTCCGTCTCCGGCGAGGTGACCTACGACGGTGCCTCCTCGTTCCAGGCTCTCGTCGAGGCCGCTGCCGAGAAGTTCATGGATGCCAACCCCGACGTCTCCGTCTCCGGCTCGGGCAACGGTTCGGGCAAAGGTCTGACCGCTGTTGCCGCCGGCACCGTCACCATCGGTAACTCCGACGTCTTCGCCGAGACCAAGCTCGAGGCCGACCAGGTCAAGAACCTCTCGACCACGAGGTCGCCGTCGTGGGCATGGGTCCCGTCGTCTCTAAGAACGTGAAGGTCGACGACCTGTCCCTCGAGCAGCTCAAGGGCATCTTCTCCGGCCAGATCACCAACTGGAAGGAGGTCGGCGGCGACGACGCCGAGATCGTCGTTCTCAACCGCAAGGCCGGCTCCGGCACCCGCGCCACCTTCGAGCTGCCGTCTTTGGCGACGAGGCCGTCGACTTTAAGGGCGACGCCGAGCTCGACAAGTCCGGCGACGTTCAGACTCAGATGGGCAGCACCGACAACGCCATCTCCTACCTGGACTTCTCGCACTTCGATGACTCCAAGTTCAACGCCATCAAGGTCGAGGGTGTCGAGCCCAAGAGCGCAAACGTCACCGACGACTCCTTTAAGATCTGGGCTACCGAGCACATGTACTGCGCAAAGGACGCCGACGACGCCACCAAGGCCTTCCTGGAGTTCATGCTTTCCGACGACGTCCAGGGCAAGCTCGTCGAGGAGCAAGGCTTTATCCCCGTCTCTGCCATGAAGGTCGTCAAGGACGCCAGCGGCAAGGTCTCTGCTAAATAAGTAATCGCCCCCGGAAAGGTTTGCAATGGCAAAACAGCTGCCAAAGCGCGACCTTGAGAACGTGGGCCTGGGCGTCACGGGCGCGTGCGTAGTGCTCGTGACGCTTGTCGTTGCCGCGCTCATCTTTATGGTCGCCCAAAAGGGCCTCTCGGCTTTTCTCAAGGACGGCGTTTCGGTCGTCGAGTTCTTCACCGGCACCAAGTGGGACCTGGCCAACACGGCTAAAAACGGCCTGCCCTACACCGGCGCCCTGCCCTTGATCGTCACCTCCTTTGCGGTCATGATGCTCTCCACGCTCATCGCGCTGCCCATCGCCATCGGCTCTGCCATCTTTGCGGTCGAGATTAGCCCTAAGTTTGGCTCCAAGATCTTTCAGCCGCTTATTGAGCTTTTGACCGGCATTCCCTCGGTCGTCTTTGGCCTGATCGGCTTTCACGTGGTCGTCGGTCTTATGAAGAGCGTTTTCCACGTGAGCACGGGCCTGGGCATCCTTCCCGGCGCCGTCGTGCTGGCCGTCATGATCCTGCCGACCATGACCACGCTTTCGGTCGATGGCCTGCGCGCCGTGCCCGACAGCTACCGTCAGGGCTCGCTCGCGCTGGGCTACACCCGCTGGCAGACCATCTGGCACGTGGTGCTCAAATCCGCCATGCCGTCGCTCATGACCGCAGTCATCCTTGGCATGACCCGCGCCTTTGGCGAGACGCTCGCCGTGCGCATGGTTATCGGCGGCATCGAGGCCATGCCGACGTCACTGCTGTCGCCGGCGTCCACCATCACCACCACGCTCACCACGTCTATGGCGGTCTATGCCGAGGGCTCGGCCCAGGACGATGTTCTGTGGGCGCTCGGTCTGCTGCTGATGGGCATGAGCCTCATCTTCATCCTGATCATCCACCTTATCGGCCGCAGGGGGGCGAAGGCTCGTGGCTAGCACGCGCATCCATATCGACGAGGCGAGACTCGGGCGCGTCCAAAAGCAGGACCGCATCGCCACGGGCGTGCTGACGGCAATCGCCGCCATTGTCATGCTCATCGTCATCTCTATGGTGGCCTATATCCTGTTCGAGGGGGTCTCGACGCTGTTCCAGCCGGGCTTTCTCACGCAGCCGTCGCGCGCCAACGGAACCCAGGGCGGCGTGCTCTATCAGCTGTTCGACTCGTTCTATCTGCTGCTGATCACCCTGATCATCTCGGTGCCCATTAGTCTGGGCGGCGCGGTCTTTCTGGTTGAGTACGCGCCGAATGGGCCATCCGCGACATCGCCTCCACTGCCATCGAGACGCTGTCCTCGCTGCCCTCCATCGTTGTCGGCATGTTCGGTTTCCTGGTGTTCTCGGTGCAGCTGGGCTGGAAGTACTCCATCATCTCCGGCGCCGTCGCGCTCACCATGTTCAACATTCCCATCCTGGTGCGCGTGATCCAACAGGCGCTCGAGGACGTGCCGCAGGCCCAGCGCGATGCGTGTCTGGCCATGGGCCTTACCCGCTGGGAGGCCACGCTGCACATCTTGATTCCCGAGGCCATGCCCGCCATCGTGACCGGCATCGTGCTTTCGGCCGGCCGCGTGTTTGGCGAGGCCGCGGCACTGCTCTTTACCTCAGGCATGAGCTCGCCGGTGCGTCTGAACTTCTTGAGCTTTAACCTGTCGAGCCCCACCTGCGCCTGGAACGTGTTCCGCCCCGGTGAGTCGCTCGCCGTGCACATCTACAAGATCTATGGCGAGGGTAGCCCCGAGGCCCAGCAGATCGTCTGGGGCACCGCGGCGCTGCTGATGATCTGCGTGCTGCTGTTTAACGTAGTCGCCCGTATCGTGGGCAAGCAATTGGCAAGGAAGATGACGGCCGAATGAGCGAGATAAATGCAACGCCCGCAACCGAAGCGGCCACGTCCGAGACCCAGGACTTCCTGTCGAGCGTGGGGGAGAGCGAGAAGCGCGTGCGCGTGAGCGGCAAGGCCGTGAGCGACGAGGTCGTGCTCTCCACCAAGGACGTCAACGTGTACTATGGCGATCACCATGCGCTGCACAATACGTCGCTCGACTTTCACAAGGGCGAGATCACGGCGCTCATTGGGCCTTCGGGCTGCGGCAAGTCGACCTTCTTGCGTAGCCTCAACCTTATGAATCGCGAGATCCGCGGCTGCCGCGTGGAGGGCGAGATCAACTACCGCGGGCGCAACGTGAACATCAAGGCCGAGAACACCTACGAGCTGCGTCGGTCCATTGGCATGGTGTTTCAGCAGCCCAACCCTTTCCGCAAGTCTATTCGCGACAACATCACGTTTGCGCCCAAGCGCCACGGCATCACCGACCGTGACGAGCTCGACCGCATGGTCGAGGAGAGTCTGCGTGGCGCGGCGCTGTGGGACGAGGTCAAGGACAAGCTCGACAAGAGCGCCTACGCTCTTTCGGGCGGTCAGCAGCAGCGTCTGTGCATCGCGCGCACGCTGGCGCTCAACCCCGACGTGATCCTGTTCGACGAGCCCTGCTCGGCGCTCGACCCCATCTCGACGCTGGCGATCGAGGACCTCATGTCATCGATTGTTGCCGACCGCGCCATCGTCATCGTGACGCACAACATGGAGCAGGCGTCGCGCGTGTCCAACCGCACGGCGTTCTTCTACATGGGCGATATGGTCGAGTACGACGAGACCGACGAGATTTTCCAACGGCCCAAGGACAAGCGGCTGAATGATTACCTCACTGGCATGTTCTCCTAGTCCGGGACATGCTTGAGGCCCGCGGCGGCCACGGGTTGCCGCGGGGACTGATTGGAGAGGCGGGGTCATCTCTTGCGTGAGATGGCCCGCCTTTTTGCTCCGCGACCGAAACGACCACCACAAAGGGGACAGACACCTTCGTGGTGGTTTGGGGTGGGGCTCGCTGCTATCATGGACAACGTTGAATTTCTACGAAGGAGCAGGGCATATGGCGATTCTTTTGGGATGCGATTCCGTCAGCCTAGAGTTTCCCACCAAGCATATTTTCGATAGCGTGACGCTCGGCGTGGGCGAGGGCGACCGTATTGGTATCGTCGGCAAAAACGGCGACGGCAAGTCGACGCTGCTGAGCGTACTCGCCGGCACGTTGGAGCCCGACGACGGCCGCGTGACGCATCGCCGCGACACGACGATCGGATTGCTCGGCCAAAAGGACAACCTGGTCGATACCGATACCGTGCACCATGCCGTCGTCGGTGACACGCCCGAGTATGAGTGGGCCTCGAGCCCGCGTACGCGTCAGATCCTGGCCGGCCTTATTAGCGATGTGCCTGGGAGGGCACGGTGGGCGAGCTTTCGGGCGGCCAGCGCCGTCGCGTGGACCTCGCGCGCTGCTAATCGGCGATTACGACGTGCTTATGCTCGACGAGCCTACCAACCACCTTGACATGCGCACCATCAACTGGCTCGCGCGTCACCTAAAGGCCCGCTGGCAGCGCGGCCAGGGCGCCATGCTCGTGGTCACGCACGACCGCTGGTTCTTGGACGAGGTCTGCACCAGCATGTGGGAGGTCCACGACGGCCAGGTCGATCCCTTCGAGGGCGGTTACTCCGCATATATCCTGCAGCGCGTGGAGCGCGACCGCATGGCCGCAGTTACCGAGGAGCGCCGTCGAAACATGGCGCGCAAGGAGCTCGCGTGGCTGAGCCGCGGCGCCCAGGCGCGCTCCACCAAGCCCAAGTTTCGCGTGGATGCCGCTCGCGAGCTCATCGCCGACGTACCGCCCGTGCGCGACGAGCTGGAGCTCAAGCGCCTGGCGGTGAGCCGCCTGGGCAAGCAGGTTATCGACGTGGTCGACGTGGACGCCGGCTATGCGGATACCGATGGCGCGCCCAAGCAGGTGCTCTCCGACGTGACCTGGCTCATCGGCGCGGGCGACCGCTATGGTCTTTTGGGCGAGAACGGCGCCGGCAAGTCGACCTTGCTCGACGTGATCCAGGGCAAGATTGAACCATGCGCGGCCGTGTGAAGATTGGCCAGACGGTGCGCTTTGGCGTGCTGTCGCAGCAGCTCGAGGAGCTCGAGCCCTTCATGGGCGACACGATCCGCGAGGTGCTCAGCAACTATAAGAAGTACTACGTCATCGACGGCAAGGAGACTTCGCCCGAGAAGCTCTGCGAGCGTCTGGGCTTTACGACCCAGCAGCTCTGGAGCCGCATCGGCGATCTTTCGGGCGGCCAGCGCCGTCGCCTGTCGCTGTTGCTGACGATCCTGGACGAGCCCAACGTGCTTATCCTGGACGAGCCCGGCAACGACCTGGATACCGACATGCTCGCGATTGTCGAGGACCTGCTCGACGGCTGGCCCGGCACGCTGATCCTGGTGACGCACGACCGCTTCTTGATGGAGCGCGTGACCGACCAGCAGTGGGCGCTGCTCGACGGCCACCTGACGCATATGCCCGGCGGCGTCGACCAGTACCTGCGCCTGTGCAACGCTACCGCCGAGGGCGAGCCCGTGGGTGCGCCGAGCGCCAAGACCGGCACGTTTGACACTGGTGCTGCGGCGGCTGCGGCCGAAAAGCCCAAGTCGAGCGGCCAGCCCAATGGCCTCTCCAACGCCGAGCGCCAGAAGCTCCGCCGCGAGGTGAGCTCGCTCGAGCGCAAAATGGAGACGCAGCGCGCCCGCGTGGAGGAGGCCGAGGCCGCGATGGCACAGGTTGACCCCACCAACTACACGGCGCTCGGCGAGCAGCAGGCAAAGATCGACGAGGCCCACGCCGCCATGGACGAGCTGGAGATGGCGTGGCTCGAGGCGAGCGAGAAGCTCGAGGGCGAGGAGTAGGCGAGGATGATTAAGGCCGCGTTTTTCGATATCGACGGCACGCTGCTGAGCTTTAAGACCCACCAGATTCCGGCGTCGGCGCAGCAGGTACTCGACAGCTTTCGCGAGCAGGGGATTGCGTGCGTGATCGCCACGGGCCGCCCGACCTACCAGATGCCGGATTGGCTGTTCGACTTGGGATGGGATGCGTACATTACGCTTTCGGGCCAGCACTGTTTTGATGCCAAGGGCGTTTATCGCAGCTGCCCGATCGATCCGGACGACGTTGCGGTGATTGTGGACCAGGTGGCGCAGGGGCGCTACGACTCGCTGTGCATGCAGGGCGAGAACTCGTTTGTGAACCGCCTGTCCGAGCGCGTGGTGACGGCCGGCAACAACGCGGGGATCGTCTACCACGAGGAGCCGTTCGAGCATGCCTTCGATGCGCCGGTTTACCAGTTCTGCGCCTTTGTGGACCCGGCCGACGAGCATATCGTGACCGATGCGGTGTCGCATTCGCTCACTACGCGCTGGTGCGATTTGTTCTGCGACATTATTCCGGCCAACGGCGGCAAGGACCTGGGCGTGGCTGCGACACTGGAGCGGCTGGGTATCGACGCGAGCGAGGCGATCGCCTTTGGCGATGGCGAGAACGACCTGTCGATGTTTGCCGCCGTGGGCACGAGCGTGGCCATGGGCAACGCGCAGGACACCGTGAAGGCCGCGGCGACCTATGTGACGACCGCCGTGGACGACGACGGGATCTATAACGCTGCGAAGCACTTTGGGCTGCTTTAGCTGCGGCTTGGCACTTGGGGACGTTCCTTTTCTGCCGGCAGCTGGGGACACTCCCTGCACGTTGCGTGCCGTGTCGCCCTGCTTGCTCCGCGCATTTTGTGAAACACGGTTAACTTTTTAGACAACGTAGTAAGACATGGGCAACTTTTGCGGTAAAGTAAATCAAGCAAAAGTATCCAAAGGCTAACTAGAAGCCATCGCGAAAGGCGGCCCATGGCCCTGCGTGAATCTGGAGAAGACTATCTCGAATCTATTTATGTGCTCTCGGAGCGCCAGGGCATCGTTCGATCGATTGACGTCGCCGAATACCTGGGCGTTACCAAGGCAAGCGTCTCTAAAGCCATGGCGGCCTTGGAGAGCAGCGGCTACGTGGAGATGGGCAAACGCGACGTACATCTGACGGAACGCGGTCTTGAGGTTGCCCGTCAAATGTGGGAGCGCCATTGCTTTTTTGTAGGGCTGCTAGAGGATGCGGGCGTAGCGCCGAGGTTGCCTTGCAAGAGGGGTGTCACATGGAGCACTGCCTGAGCGAGGAGAGCTTTGAGAAGCTAAGGTCGATGCTGGGGAGGGATGGTGCTTCGGCGCCAACAACGACCGACTAGCGCTCCCGCAGCGGCGCGCCTCCCGCGGCAAAGGCGCGGGACAGCGATTGGGACGAGTGACCCCACCAACTAAGTCCAACTCAGACAAGGAACCCCGCCAGCAAGCGATGCCCAAGAACCACCAGCAACGTCACCGCAGGCCGGGGCCGGGCTTGGTTTTGAAAACATTCCGCAGACCAGAAGTGCCCCCGTTCGTAGCTCCGAAGGAGCAGAATGGGGGCACTTCATTGGTCGAGGACGTTTTTCAAAACCAAGCCCGGCCCCGGCCGGAGGGACCACGTATGCTACAGGTTCTTGACACCCATCGCGCGCATGCGTTCAGGATGGCGATGATCGCCACGCCCACGTCGCCAAAGACGGCGAGCCACATATTGGCGATGCCCAGCGCCGCGAGCACCAGAATCAGCAACTTAATGCCCAGCGCAAAGATGATGTTCTGCCAAACAATCGTCATGGTCTTGCGCGCCACGCGGATCGCGCGGGAAATGTTGGAAGGCTTGTCGTCCATGAGCACGACGTCGGCAGCCTCAATTGCGGCGTCGGAACCATGGCGCCCATGGCAATGCCAACGTCTGCACGGGTGAGCACGGGCGCATCGTTGATGCCGTCGCCTACAAAGGCGAGCTTGCCCTTGCCCGATTCGGCCGCCAGCAATGCCTCGACGCGCTCGACCTTGTCGCCCGGCAGCAGCTGCGCGTGGAACTCGTCGAGCCCCAGCCGCTTGGCCACCGCAGCAGCCACTTCCTCGCGGTCGCCCGTGAGCATGACGGTGCGTTTGACGCCGGCAGTGTGCAAGTCGCGAATCGCCTGCTTGGCATCGGCCTTTATGGTGTCGGCAATTACGATATGGCCGGCGTACGTGTCATCGACCAGTACATGGAGGATCGTACCGACGACCTCGCAATTGGGGGCGTCGATACCGGCCGCAGCAAGCATCTTGGCATTGCCGACGATGACGCGCTTGCCGTCGATATTCGCCGTCACGCCATGGCCCGCGTCATTGGTGGAGTCGCTTATGCGTTTGGGATCGAGCTCGCCCTGGAAGGCGGCGCGTACCGACTGCGCGATGGGGTGATCGGAAAACGACTCGGCAAGGGCCGCGACCTCAAGCAGTGACTGCTCGGTATAGCCGGTCTCGGGGTGTACCGCCACGACCGAAAACGTGCCGTTGGTGAGCGTGCCGGTCTTGTCAAAGACGACGGTATCCACATCGGCGAGCGTCTCGAGGTAGTTGGAGCCCTTGATGAGAACTCCCAGCTTGGACGCGCCGCCGATGCCACCAAAGAAGCTGAGCGGGACGCTGATCACGAGCGCGCACGGGCAGCTGACGACCAGGAAGGTCAGGCCGCGCAGGATCCAGTCGGACCAGGCGCCGGT
>ENA-OPZM01000961-OPZM01000961.1-human-gut-metagenome-genome-assembly--contig:-NODE-961-length-11035-cov-1.790521_pt1 | contig 11035 bp, 12 predicted proteins | sample MGYA00242478_ERZ504493 | MGnify/ENA primary metagenome ERZ504493 (study PRJEB26092, sample SAMD00036227) | human gut metagenome | host: Homo sapiens | study: EMG produced TPA metagenomics assembly of...
TTCAATATCATGATATAATTATTTTAATAAACTAAGAAAAGAGGTTATAAACATGATTTTTGGCAATCTTAAATACGCAGATAAGTATGATTTTTTGACAGAAAAAATTAAAGCTTGTTTTACTTATGCAAAAGAACATGATTTAACTACATATGAAAAAGGTAGTTATAAAATAAATGGCGATGAGTTTTTTGTTAATATCGAAAACTATGCTACAGTAAAACGTGAAGATCGTTTTTGGGAAGCACATAAAAAATATATTGATGTGCATATGATTATTGAAGGCAAAGAAAGTATTGATGTGAGCTTTTGCGATGATATGCAAATAAAATCATTTGATGAAAATCGCGATTTTGTGGAATTAATAGGTGAAGAAAAAGCTACTGTTAACTTAATTAACAAAGGTGATTTTCTAATTTGTTATCCAGAAGATGCTCATCGTACTGCTATTATCTGTCAACAAAGTCAAACTATAAAAAAAGCTATCTTTAAAATTAAATTATAAGAAAAATAGCATGCTTAGGATAATACTTAAGCATGCTATAAGCATAATAATACAACAATATAATGATTAGTTTGGAATTTTGAGCAATGATTACTTTATGTTTGCTGAAGACATAAAGTAAAACCGATAAATAAAAAACCCCTTTTCGCTTTGAAAAGAGGTGAATAGACACATTGAGTAAATTCTAAAATTTACTGTCTAATCTCCTCCCCATCGCTCGCAGGTATGGCAATTAAAATAAATTAATTGCACACGGTGATTGTTAATCAGGCAGTTCTCCTGACTCGAGTTCATTACTATATCCAAGCCTTCCCAGTTTCCCAGTGACATAAATTTGGATAAGTTCCCTCATACAGTGGCGGGACCGTTTCAGCTTAATAATAAAATTACGTACTGAATTCCCTATTAAGTCCAAATGGACACCTGATTCATTGAACTATATTCAGTTCTTTTTTAGAATATCACTATATAGAATTTGTGTCAATACTCTATATAAAATAATTATCTTAAAATTATTTTAATTTATCGTTGACAAATATATAAAATAAAAAGTATAATAAAGGCGACAAGTTGATAATGAAACCTTATAGGTGCATATTTATGCTTAATAGGGAAGACGGTTAAAATCCGGCACGGTCCCGCCGCTGTAAAGAGGAGCAAACTTCATGAATGTCACTGGGAAACTGGGAAGGCGAAGTGAGCAATGATACTGAGTCAGAAGAACTGCCTATAAGAAGCATCGTCGTTTGACCTGCGAGAGACGGGGAGAGATGTAGTAGAATGTATATGTTTTTTATACATGTAAATTCTAATTATAATTTTCTACCGTTTTTCATATATTGTTTATGAAAAGCGGTTTTTCTGTTTATAGAGATAATCCATGAAGATGCTCATGATTATCTTAAGCAAGTGCCATCGATGTATCATATTAATTTGTTGTAAATTATGTTTAATTTACTGAAAAAATTTAATCATTATTATGATTAGCATAAATACTTGAACAATTTAATAAAAATGGTAAATAATATTTGGGGAATATATATTACCAATCCAGCCATCACTAAATTTAGTGATGGCTTTTTTATAAATTTTATATTTAATATCTAGGTAGGAGGAACTCGAACCATTTATTAGATATATAAGAGTATTTATTAACTATTCAATAATAGTATTAAATTATCCCCTTAAATGAAAATGCAGAAGTAGAGAAGGGAAATTATTATATATGGAACAAGATAAAACACTTGGCGAAGAAATTCGACAAGAAGAACAACAAGAACAAGATATTCCTGCTGTTACTTTTGATGAGTTTGAAATTCCTTCATATGAAGAATGGAAAGAAGCTGTAGTGGCATTATTAAAGGGAAAACCTTTTGAAAAAAGTATGTTTACTAAAACTTATGAAGGTATTACATTAAACCCTATTTATCGTATGGAAGATTTAGAAGGGTTAACTCATAATAAGACTTATCCAGGAATGGAAAGTAATTTACGTGGAGCTAATGCTAGTGGTTATATATATAAACCATGGACAATAGCTCAAGAGTGTGATGCTAAAACTCCTAGTGAAGCCAATGAAATGGTAAAATATGAATTATTAAAAGGTTCAACAGCTGCAAGTGTAGTTTTGGATACAGCAACACGTAAAGGTTATGATGTAGATACAGCTAATAAAGAAGAAATCGCAGATATTGGTGTTTCTTTATCGACTTTATCAGATGTAAATAAATTATTAGATGATGTTGATTTAGAAAAATTTGAAATTGATATTTATGCAGGTGCTTCTAATATAGCATTACTTTCTGCTGTTGCAGTGGTGTGTGAACAGAAAAAATTATCACTAAAAAAACTTCATGGTGCTATTACAGCAGATCCTATTGGAGAATTAGCTTTAGATGGAAAGCTTACACGACCTCTTGATGAATATTATGATGAAATGGCTCATAGTATTTGTTGGGCAGAAAAATTTGCACCAGAATTAAAGACTGTAGTAGTAAATACAGATGTTTATCACAATGGTGGTGCAAATAATATCCAAGAAGTAGCATATGCCATGAATGAAGCTATAACATATATGAAATCTATGGAACGACGTGGCATTGATGTGAATACTTTTTGTCGTCATTTACGTTTTCATTTTAGTATAGGTGCAAATTTTTTTATGGAAATTGCTAAATTACGCAGTGTGAAAATGATTTGGGCTCAAATTGTTAAAAATTGTGGTGGAGATGATATAGCTCAAAAAATTAATGTATATGTAAGTACATCGTCTTTTTGTCAAACAGTATATGATCCTTATGTAAATTTACTTCGTGCAGCTACACAATCATTTTCTGCTGTTGTTGGTGGTATGGATGGTATGTTTGTAAAACCATTTGACCATTGTATACGTCCTAGTGATGAATTTTCTCGTCGTATTGCACGAAATATTCAAATTATGGAGCAACATGAATTTAATTTTATTCAACCAATAGACCCTGCTGGTGGTAGTTGGTATCTTGAACCATTGACAGAAGAGTTTACTCAAAAGGCTTGGGCAAAATTTCAAGAAATTGAAGCTCATGGTGGTTTGATAAAAGCTTTAGAAAATAATACTGTGCAGATAGCTATTAATGAAGTATTACAAGCTCGTTTTAAAAATTTAGCAACAAGAAAAGATCGTGCTGTTGGTAATAATATGTATCCAAATATGACTGAAAAATTATTGGAAGTACCAGAAATTGATTTTGATAAAATTATAGCAGATAGAAAAATGGCACTTAAAGTTAATGTAAAAGTACGTGATAATGATTATGTTAAATTATTATTATCGGAAATTGGTAAACGTGATTTTAGTGAACATGGTTCATTAATAAATACAGTTAAACAGACTATTAAAGCGGGTGCCACTTTAGGTGAAATATCTACAGCACTTACAGGAGAGGCGACAGGTGAAGTTATAGAGCTATTTTGCCACATCGCTGGACTGAAAGATATGAACAACTTCGTCATCGTACAGAAAAGTATCTAGAAAAAACAGGGGAAAATGTAAATATTTTCCTTGCTAATATGGGACCTATTCCACAGCATAAAGCACGTGCAGATTTTGTTACTTCATTTATGCAAGTAGCAGCATTTAATGTACTTACTAATAATGGTTTTCCAACAGTAGAAGAAGCTGTACAAGCAGCTATTGATTCAAATGCTGATGTAGCTATTGTTTGTTCTACAGATTCAACTTATCCAGAACTCGCACCAGCTGTTACTTCTGGTATTAAGGCTGTAAAACCTAGTATGAAAGTTTTTTTAGCAGGTGCACCAACACCAGAATTAAAAAAAGCATGCGATGAAGCGGGTATGGACGATTATATAAGTGTTCGTTCTAATTGCTATGAAACTTTACTTCGTATGCAAAAAGAAAAGGGGATGATTGAATAATGTCTAAAATACCAGATTTTACACAAATTCCTTTTCAGCAAGCAATACAGAGTGAGGTCGCTTTTGCTAAATTGGAAAGAAAGTTTAAAAGCAGAAACTGGAAAATCTTTTGAGGAAAATTTTTATCGCACTATGGAGCAAATAGATGTAGCACCACTTTATGATGAAAATGTTTATAAAGATTGTAATCATTTAGATTTTGTAGCAGGTATTCCACCATTTTTGCGTGGTCCATATGCAACTATGTATGTAACAAGACCATGGACAGTACGACAATATGCAGGTTTTTCTACAGCAGAAGAATCAAATGCTTTTTATCGTAGAAATCTTGCAGCTGGGCAAAAAGGTTTATCTATTGCTTTTGACTTAGCAACACATAGAGGATATGATTCAGACCATCCTCGTGTAGTAGGAGATGTTGGTAAAGCAGGAGTAGCAGTTGACTCTATTTTAGATATGGAAATATTATTTAAAGGCATTCCACTTGATCAGATGTCAGTATCCATGACTATGAATGGTGCAGTACTTCCTATCATGGCTTTTTATATTTTGGCTGGTGAAGAACAAGGTGTAGATAAAGCTGTTATGGCAGGTACTATTCAAAATGATATTTTAAAAGAGTTCATGGTACGTAATACTTATATTTATCCACCAGCAGCTTCAATGAGAATTATTGGTGATATTTTTGAGTATACTTCTAAATATATGCCTAAATTTAATAGTATATCTATTTCTGGTTATCATATGCAAGAAGCAGGTGCAACAGCAGATATTGAATTAGGTTATACATTAGCTGATGGTCTTGAATATTTGCGTACAGGTACAGAACATGGATTAACCATTGACCAATTTGCACCACGATTATCTTTCTTTTGGGCTATGGGGAAAAATTATTTCATGGAAATTGCTAAAATGCGTGCTGGTCGTATGCTTTGGGCTAAAATTGTCAATTCTTTTCATCCTAAAAAAGACAAAATCTATGGCTTTACGTACACATTCTCAGACTTCTGGTTGGAGTCTTACAGAACAAGATCCATTTAATAATATTACTCGAACTTGTATTGAAGCTATGGCAGCAGCTCTTGGTCATACACAATCTTTACACACAAATGCACTAGATGAAGCTATAGCTCTTCCTACAGACTTTTCAGCTCGTATTGCTCGTAATACGCAATTATACATTCAAGATGAAACTAAAGTATGTAAGGTAATTGACCCATGGGGTGGTTCGTATTATGTAGAATTTTTAACAAATCAACTCATTAAAAAAGCTTGGGCACATATTCAAGAAATTGAAGCTCTCGGCGGTATGTCTAAAGCAATTGATACAGGTCTGCCTAAAATGCGTATAGAAGAAGCAGCAGCACGTCGTCAAGCTCATATTGATTCTGGTAGTGAAAAAATTGTTGGCGTAAATTATCTTCGCTTAGATAAAGAAGATCCACTTGATATTTTAGAAGTTGATAATACAGCAGTTCGTTTAGCTCAGATTGAAAGACTTAAAAAATTACGTGCAAATCGTGATAATGACAAAGTTCGTTCTTGTCTTGAAGCTATCACTCGTTCTATGGAAACAGGTGAAGGTAACTTATTAGAATTAGCTGTAGAAGCAGCAAGAGCACGTGCATCTAAAGGGGAAATTTCTGATGCAGTAGAAAAAGTTTGTGGTAGACATAAAGCAATTATTCGTTCTATATCTGGTGTATATAGTAGTGAATTTAGTGATGATGATGTTATTAAAGAAGTTCGTGATATGACAGATAAGTTTGAAGTGGAATATGGTCGTCGTCCTCGTATCTATATTGCTAAAATGGGACAAGATGGTCATGATCGTGGAGCAAAAGTAATTGCTACTGCTTTTGCTGATATGGGTTATGATGTTGATATTGGTCCATTATTCCAAACACCAGAAGAAGCTGCTCAAGATGCTGTTGATAATGATGTGCATATTGTAGGTATGAGTTCCTTGGCAGCTGGTCATAAAACTTTAATGCCACAACTCATTGAAGAATTGAAAAAACGTGGTCGTGAAGATATCATGGTAGTAATTGGTGGGGTAATACCTGCTCAAGATTATGATTTCTTATATGAACATGGTGCTGCTGCCATTTTTGGACCAGGTACGATAATTCCTGTTTGTGCAAAAAAAGTATTGGAGCTTCTTAACAAACGTCTGGAGGACTAATGTTATGACTGATACGTATAAGCCTTCATGGAGACCTGATAATAATGATGATAAATTTGCCTGTAGAGTTATGCGAGGTGTAGAAGGTGGACATGATGGTATGAGTGAGCAAAATAAAACTGAACATCATGTAAATAAACCCAAAATAGTTAAACGAGTAAAATTAACAGTAGATGATTATGTTAAAGGTATTTTAGCTGGAAATCGTATGATTTTATCAAGAGCTATTACTTTAATTGAAAGTAATGCAAGTGTACATTTTGCTATGGCACAAGAAGTAATTCAAAAAATTTTACCCTATACTGGAAAATCTATGCGAATTGGAATTACAGGTGTACCAGGTGCAGGTAAATCTACTTTAATTGAAGCTTTAGGAACTAAATTATGTCAACAAGGGCATAAAGTAGCAGTATTGGCAGTAGACCCATCTAGTACAGTTACACGTGGTAGTATCTTAGGGGATAAAACTAGAATGGAGCAGTTATCAAGAGAGCCAAATGCTTTTATTCGACCATCACCATCTGGAGGTACTTTGGGAGGATTAACACGTAAAAGTAGAGAAACATTACTTTTATGTGAAGCTGCTGGTTATGATACAATCTTAGTGGAAACGGTAGGCGTAGGACAAAGTGAAACGACAGTACGTTCTATGGTAGATTTTTTCCTTTTAGTTGTATTAACAGGTGCTGGTGATGAATTACAGGGCATGAAAAAAGGTGTTATGGAATTAGCTGACGCTATTTTAGTAAATAAAGCTGATGGAGATAATAAGCAAAGAGCATTGGTGACTCGTGCAGAATATGAACGTATTTTGCAATTTTTGCGACAAGCAACAGAGCACTGGACTACACATGCTTATACTTGTTCAGCATATACAGGTGAAGGAATTATGGATTTTTGGCAAAATGTTGTGAAAGTTTTTATGAAACAAGGTTTTGCTAATGGTGTTTTGAAGGAACGTCGAAAACAACAAACGATTTCTTGGGTGTATACTATGATAGAAGAACATTTGCATAATTTATTTTATCGTTGTCCAGAGATTATAAAAAGTAAAGGAGAAATTGAAGAAGATGTAATTAATGGAAAATTATCTGCAACACTAGCAGTGCAACAGTTGATAGATAAATTTGCTAATGCTGATATTAATGAAAACAGTTTAAGAAACTTATCTCCATTTGATTTAAAATGAATAATAAAGGCGTATCCTTAGGGATTACGCCTTTATTTATAAATGAAGAAGGATTTTTAAGATATGGATTATAAATTACCAAAAGGTTATGTTGATTTAATTGAGAAAAAATATAATTTAAAAGTATTAGATAATCATTATATTTTAGTAGATAAAAATTTTCAAAGATATAATATGATGATTGATGTACAGTTTAATGATAAAATGTTAAAAGTTTTTAAAGAAAAATATGCACAGGAAAAATCAAAAAACCATGTAGCTTGGGAAGAAAGAAAACAAACAAAAAAGTATTCGTTTTTATGCAGAAGTAGGTAATAATATTTTATTATTATGGGATTCTTTACAAGAAAAATAAAAATAACCACTATCTAGCCCAATTTTTTTTATTAGATAGTGGTTATTTTTATATAATAAGAAGGTGAATATCTATGATAATTGATATTGAAAATAGGAGAAGTATACATAAGTTTAAGCAGAATAAGTAACAAAAGATTTAATTAAAAAAATTTTAGAAGCTGGACGATAAGCTCCTTCTGCTAAGAATAGACAAACCATGGTATTTTATAGTGGTTATGGATAAATCAAAACAAGAATGTATGCAGATTTTAAATTAAGGAATGACTAGGGAATTAATGCAATCATTATTACCTAATTATGTTAACTATACCAATAGTGCTTAAAATAGTTTTAAAATTATGCAAGAAGCTACAGTACTTATTTTTGTAATAAATACATTATCTAAAGAATATAGAAAATTCTTGAGTTTTGAGGAACATATTGCTGAAATTTGTGATATTTAAGCAATATGTGCAAGTATTGAAAATATGTTATTAACTGCTAACAATTTAGGATTAGGAAGTTTATGGATAGGAGATATTTTCTTTGTATATCCAGAATTAAAACATTGGTTAAATAAAAAGGGTGAAATAATAGCTTATATTGCATTATTGGGTTATGCTGATGAAAAACCTGTAGTTAGACCACGAAAAGATTTTGATAAAATTGGTCAATGACGTGAATAAATAAAACCACTATTATAGTATAATTTTAAAGATATAATTTCATACTAAATAGTGGTTTTATTTATTTAAATCATTTTTATTAAAACAATACCAGTAATCATCGTCATTAAGCCAATAATTCCCAAAGGTTGATGCGTAGACCGAAAAATAATTTATCAATAATTGTAGTTAAAAGTAAACCACAAGCACCAAATAAGGCATAAGCAATGCTTAAATCCATGATGCTAATAGCGTAAGCTAAACATAAAAACGCAAATCCGACTAAAACTGATTGCCAAAAATCCATATAATTTATATTTAAATCCTTGAGATTTTTTTAGACAAATATTTGCTAGTACATCAAAAAATACAGAACCAATAATCAATAAGTACCAATCGTAGTGTCTGACATAATATTCAACTCCATTATTTATTTGAAACAGTATAAGTTCCTTTTTTTATCATGATTAAACCACTTAAGATTAGCATAAAAGCTAAAACTTTTAATAAAGATAAGTCTTCATTAAAAATAAAATAAGCTACAGAAGCTGTGCCTATTAAGCCTATACCTTCCCAAATAGCATAAGCAGTACTGATGGGAATTTTTACAATGGCTTTACTTAATGCAAAATAGGAACAAAATATAAATAAAAGCATTAAGATATAACCTTCCATACCACCTTTTATGGCAAAAAAATTTCATTAAAGCTGTACCTGTTATTTCCAAAATAATTGCTAGCAATAACATTAACCAGCAATATTTCTTCGTAACCATAATAACAAATCCTTTCTTAAAATAGAAATATATTACTTCTTATTTCAAGTATAAACTATGGTATAACACCATAGTCAATAGCTCTTTATTTAATTTTATTAATGTATTTTAATTATAGATTGAATAACAAAGCTGTATTTGAATTTAATATTACTTTGCATAATAATATAAATATAGCAGATGATGAAGGAGATATAGTTATAAAATCATCATATTTATGTTATTTGGTAATAGAAAATTGAATAATAGATTTATAGAGGTTAGGGAAAATGAATAATTATTTAGAACATAATAATTTAAAAAAATTTGAAAGAAAGATAAGGAGATTGAACGAAAAAATACAATTGATTTTGCGTGTGGGCAAAGTTTTAATGGAAAGTGGAGCTGATACAAATCGTATTGTACGCAATATGAAACGCGTGGGCGTATTTATGAAAATACCAGAGCAAGATTACAAATTCATATTACTTTTACGACAATAATGGTAAATATCAATACAGGGGACAAATCTATTACTAATTTCCAAAAATGTTATAGACATGGAGTAGATATGACAGCAATTTCTGGAATTAGTAAATTATCCTGGCGAGCTATTGAGCAAGATTATTCTTTATATGAATTTGAAAAAGAACTGAGATTTATTTGCTTGCGTAAAAGATATTATAAAAAGCCTTTAGTGATGATTAGTGCAGGGCTGGCTTGTGGTGGCTTTAGCCTATTATTTGGTGGTGATTTTTTTGCATTTATTTACACTTCTATTTGTGCAATGATAGGTTATTGGACGAGAATGAAATGTAATTTATTAAAATTCAATCCATATGCTTCAATAGCTATTTCTGCTTTCGTAGCCACTATTTGTGCATACTTTATACATTTTATGCCAACTAATACGCCATGGCATCCACTTATTGCTTGTAGTTTATTTATCGTGCCGGGAATTCCTTTGATTAATGCGATAGATGATTTAGTGGATAATTATATTACAGCAGGAATGACAAGGGCGATAAATACTTTATTGATGATAGGAAGTATGACTTTTGGCATAGCTTTTGCCATAAAATTATGTGTAGTTCAAGATTTTACAAGCTTAAGCATTTCTTCTAACTCCTTTTTAGTCTGTGCTGTTGCAGCTTCAGTGGCTGCTATAGGTTTTGCAACTATTTTTAATATGCCACCTAGATTGTTAATTGTAGTTGCCTGTGGAGCGATAATTTCAGTAGGAGTACGCAACTTTTTAATGTTAGAATATGCTTGTTCACAAGCAACGGCTTCGCTTGCAGGTGCTGTCATTGTCAGTTTATTATCTTTGAAAGCTGTACATATAGTACATGCACCTATCATGTATTGACTATTCCGTCTGTAATCCCTTTAATTCCAGGTGTTTTTATGTATCGTTTATTATTTAGCATTATTAATTTAGAAAATGTGGATAATATGAATTATCATCATGTTTTAAATAATGGTGTTAATACAACTTTGATATTATTAGCAATAGCTGTTGGTGTGGCAATTCCTAATATCTTTTTCCGCAATTATATTAATAAGTTAAAAGAAGATAAATTGATGTTTTTGGTGAGAACTAAATCAAAAAGAGCATAGATAAAATAGAAAAACTGTACTAAAATCATAAATTGTTTAGTACAGTTTTTTCGTTTTATTTAACTACTTTTATTTGATTTAAAATAAATGGGTCTTTGATGTCATTGTCTTTGGCAAAGAGCAATACTTTGGTGATGATTTCGGCCGTTTTAGGGTCCTCATCAACAAATGGTAAAAATAGGCGACCACGATGTTGGGAAGGAACAACAGAAATAGCGATTTCAGCTCCTGCCATTTGATGAACAAGACCGCTACCTAAATGAATGGAATAATCAGCTAAATTTCCTTTGATGATAGCAAAATTATCATTTAAGGAAACATTATTTAATTTAAAGAGTGGTAACGTAAATTCTAAGATAGCTTT
>ENA-OPZM01000964-OPZM01000964.1-human-gut-metagenome-genome-assembly--contig:-NODE-964-length-11017-cov-1.487052_pt1 | contig 11017 bp, 14 predicted proteins | sample MGYA00242478_ERZ504493 | MGnify/ENA primary metagenome ERZ504493 (study PRJEB26092, sample SAMD00036227) | human gut metagenome | host: Homo sapiens | study: EMG produced TPA metagenomics assembly of...
ATCGGAAGGAGAAAATACATGGTACGTAAATATTCATTCGGAAATCCATTTCCCACTGACGCTGTCATCAAGCATTATCCTGCAGAACAGGATTCTCTTCCTTACTTTGCTATAAAAGAAGGCTCTCTGTACTATCCGCTTCCCGCGGATGTGCCTGTATATGGCTTAGGGGAACAGGTACGGGGCATTAATAAACGCGGATGGTCTTATACCAGCAACTGCAGTGACGACCCCCATCACCTGGAGACCACCCATTCTCTTTATGGAGCGCACAATTTTCTCTTAGTTGGCGGCTCCTCTCCTTTTGGAATTTTCATAGATTACCCGGGTCAGCTGACCTTCGATATCGGATATACACAAAAGGATTTGCTTATTATCACACCTGAGAATTGGGATCTGGATCTTTATGTCATCGAAGAAGAGGACGGGCTTCTAACATCTATCGTTCATACTTTCCGGCAGATGATCGGAAGAAGTTATATCCCTCAAGTGGGCCTTTGGGTACGGCCAGAGCCGCTGGGGCTATAAAACAGAGGAGGATATCCGTGAAGTAGCGGCAAAATACAAAGAAGCGGATATGCCTCTGGATGCGATCTATCTGGATATTGATTACATGGAGCAGTATGAGGACTTCACCGTATCTGAAGAAAAATTCCCTGATCTGCCGCGTCTTGCCGCTGATATGAAAAAGCAGGGGATCCATCTTGTTCCCATCATTGACGCAGGTGTCAAGATCAAAGAAGGGTACTCCGTCTATGAGGAAGGCCTGGAGAAGGGATATTTCTGCAAGGAAGAAGACGGCACGCCTTTCGTGGGCGCTGTATGGCCGGGAAGAGCTCATTTCCCGGATATGCTGAATCCTGATGCCAGAAGATGGTTCGGCATGAAATATAAGGTTCTTCTGGATATGGGTATCGATGGCTTCTGGAATGACATGAATGAGCCTGCTATTTTCTATTCTGAAAAGCGGCTGAACCAGGTATTTGACGAAGTGGCGGCCCTGAAAGGCCAAAATCTTGATATGGAGAAGAATGACCATTTTCTGAGTCTTGTCAACACTCTTGCAAACAATCCGGAGGATTACAGAAGCTTCTATCACGAGCCTGGAAACGGCCTTCCGAAAATCCGCCATGATAAAGTACACAACCTGTACGGCTACAACATGACAAGGGCAGCCGGTGAAGCCTTTGAAGAACTGGAACCGGATAAGCGGATTCTCATGTTTTCCCGATCCTCCTATATCGGCATGCACCGTTACGGCGGCATCTGGCAGGGAGACAATCTGTCCTGGTGGTCCCATCTTCTGATGAATGTAAAGATGATGCCATCCCTAAGCATGTGCGGATTCCTTTACACCGGAGCGGATCTTGGTGGATTCGGGGCGGATACCACAGAAGACCTTCTGCTTCGCTGGCTGGAGTTTGGCATCTTTACGCCTCTGATGAGAAATCATTCCGCTCTCGGCACCAGAGAACAGGAGGCTTACCGCTTCTCCAACAAAGCCGCTCTTAGAAATATCATCCGGCTTCGCTACTGCCTGCTGCCATACCTGTACAGTGAATATATGAAGGCTGCGTTAAACGACACTATGCTGTTTGCACCGCTTGCTTTTGGCTACCCTTCTGACCCGCATGCTTCTCAGGTAGAGGATCAGCTTCTTTTGGGTGAAAGCCTGATGCTTGCTCCTGTTTACCAGCCAAATACCACAGGACGCTATGTCTATCTGCCGGAGGATATGCTGCTTGTTACCACCTCCGGCCCGGAAGACCTTCGGTTTGAAAAAATGACCGCAGGCCATCACTACGTGCCCGCCGCCGAACATGAGCTTATCTTCTTTGTCCGGAAAGGCCATCTTCTTCCCCTGGCCGATGCGGCAGAAAACGTAGAAAATGTGGACGCTTCTGTTCTCAAGGTCATCGCATATCCGGACACTGATACAAATGCTGTCTGCAGCTACACACTTTATGATGATGACGGCTATGGAAAAGACTACAATGATCCCTCACATCTGTCCGTCATACACATAGAAGCCGATGGAACGGTCAGCTGTGAGGGATCGGAAGAAAGGACGATCACACCATGTTTCATCTGCTCTTAGCGATTATATATCTTGCTTTTATAAGCCTGGGCCTTCCCGACGGACTCCTTGGGTCCGCCTGGCCCTCTATGTACCAGGAATTTCAGGTGCCCGTGTCTTACGCCGGCATCATTTCCATGATCATTTCCGGGGGAACCATCGTGTCCAGCCTCCAGAGTGACCGGCTGACCCTGCGCCTTGGTCCCGGAAAAGTAACGGCTTTAAGTGTAGCCATGACAGCAGCTGCCCTTTTTGGCTTTTCTTTCAGCCATTCCTTCCTCCCCCTATGTCTGTGGGCTGTTCCCTATGGACTTGGTGCCGGAAGCGTGGACGCTGCTTTGAACAACTACGTTGCTCTCCACTATACCAGCCGCCACATGAGCTGGCTGCACTGCATGTGGGGTCGTCGGAGCTCCGCAGGGCCATATATCATGGGAAGAGTACTTTCCGGCGGCGCCGCTGGAACACTGGCTACCGGTATATCGGCATCCTGCAGGTGGCCCTGACAGCTATCTTGTTTCTCAGCCTTCCTCTTTGGAGGGCCCGGAATGTTTCCGCGCCGCCTCTGGATCGTCTTCCGGTGCTGCCATAGATAAAGACGCTGCGGAAGTTGTGGATACGGCGAAAGCTGCATATACCAGAAAGCCTCTGTCTCTCGGGCAGATCCTCCGGATCCCCGGCGCGCGCGAGGTCATGGTGGCTTTCTTCTGCTACTGCGCTTTGGAGCAGACTACAGGACTCTGGGCCTCCAGTTATCTGGCGCTCCATGAAGGAATATCCTCCGAAACAGCCGCCTTCTATGCCAGCCTGTTTTTCATCGGCATCACTGCGGGCCGGGCCGCCAGCGGATTTTTGACCCTGCGTTTTTCCGACACGCAGATGATCCGCCTTGGACAGGGGATCATCCTTCTTGGTATACTTATTTTATTTCTGCCATTCTCCGGAACCGCTTCGCTGGCCGGACTCATCGTGATCGGTCTTGGATGTGCGCCTATATATCCATGTATCATCCACTCCACACCTGCTCATTTCGGTGCGGATCTTTCCCAGGCCGTAATCGGCGTACAGATGGCCTCGGCTTATGTAGGCTCCTGCCTGATGCCTCCAATATTCGGACTGATAGCGAACCACATCAGCATTGCGCTTTTCCCGCCATTTTTGCTGGTGATTCTGGTTCTGATGTTTCTGATGCATGAACGGCTGCTGACCAAAAGGGGACGTACACCTTCTGCGTAGGTGTACGTCCCCTTTTGCGTTTGCCTGTGTCCCCAATTGCAATATACCCTGTCCCTCTTAGTATCTCTTAATCTTCTTTGACGTGGTTTTGTCGAATTCTCTCTCCCGGACCACAAGACTGTAAATCCGTTTATACACTGGAGCCTTCTCATTATAGGCATCGATCAACTTCTGAAGCTCCCCTTCCACATCCCGGATTCTTTTCTTCTTTACATAATCTGAATCAGGATAGATCACCGCCTGGATCACGCCTTCGTCCTCCCGGACCAGCACTTCCTGTACAAGCCTGGATTCTCCCAGGCTTGTTTTCCAGTTTCTTCCGGGGATACATTTTCTCCGTTGCGGGTGATGATCAGGTTCTTCTTCCGTCCGGTCAGGAATACGAACCCGTCCTCGTCCACATACCCCAGGTCGCCTGTCTTCAGCCATCCTCCTTCCAGGGTCTCTTTTGTTTCCTCTGGCATCTTATAATATCCCTGCATGACGCTGCTGCCCCGCACCCATAACTCTCCGTCACCGACTTTGCCTGGCAGTTTGGCAGAAGCTGCCCTACCGACTCCTTTTTGATGTTCCAGCTGACATTATTGCTGATAACCGGAGAACATTCTGTCATGCCATAGCCCTGCAGGATCGTAATTCCATATTTATGGAACAGATCAATATAAGAAGGATTCAGATATGCGCCGCCGCTGCAGATGGTGTGAAACTGCTTCCCGAACACCTTTGCCTTTATGACCGCTGCTGGAATGAGGGATGCATCCTCCAGCTTTTTAGCCAGTGTTTCGATCATCAGCGGCACCATTAATATCATCTCCGGCTTAAAAAGCTTGATATTTTTCGCCACCCTGAGAAGTGAATCATTAATGCAGATTACCGCCCCCAGCGAAATCCCTTTCAAAATATCCATACTCAGGCAGTAGGCATGATGGATCGGAAGCACCGACATGATCACAGTCCGCTCCGGAATCTTCATATCAAGACAGGTGGCGTTTTCCGCCAGATTCCGATGGGTCAGCATCACACCTTTGCTTTTCCCCGTGGTGCCGGATGTAAACATAATGGTACACAGCTGATCCGGATCCAACGGTTCGCTAAAGCTCCCTTCATTTTCCCTGATCATCTGCCAGAAAGAAAGGCTCTCTTCATCGCTTTCTTCTTTCTGCATGGAAATAAAATGCCGCAGCTTCGGACACTTTTCTTTTGCAATTGCCGCCACATCCGCCCGGATCTCATCGTACACCAGGACGGTCACATCTGCCCGGTCCATAAGCCCGCACAATTCTTCCTTCGGAAGTCCGGCATCCAGGGGCACCGCCACACTGCCGCTGTCCACGATCCCAAAGAAAGTCACCAGCCAGGGATATGAGGTCGCTCCGATCACAGCCACATGCTCGCCTCTTTCCCCCAGATCATCCAGCACCCGGGAAAAACTTTCGCTGTCATTCTTAAGGCAGGTATATGTCTTTGATTCTATTGTATCCTTTTTCACTTTATACCGAACGGCGTCCTCCCGTCCGTATTTTCTTTCCGTCCGCACCAGGATATCACGGATCGTACTGCACAGCATCACTCTCACCTCTTACTCTTCCGAAGCCAATGTTTCCAGATAATCTGCCGCTTCCTGCACGGTACGGATATCCACCGCCTTTGTCTGGTCAATCTCCACATCAAATTCGTCCTCCAGTTCGCCCAGCATGCTCATGAAATCAAAGGAGGTAAATCCCAGATCCTCAATAAAACGGGACTCCGGCTTTACATTTTCCGGTTCTACTTCTACATATTCACAGATAATATCTACCAATTTATTAAACATCTTCCTCTTCCTTTCTTTATACCAGTCTGATAATTTCTCCTACAGTCAGTTCCGGATTCTCTGTCCCCTTGAACATGATCCTGCAAAGATAATAATACAGATATTCCAGATCCTCTCTGCTGACCGCCTTCACCTGATGTTCAAAATTAAAGTCCAGTCCATTGTCTTCCGGGCGGTGCATGACTGTCAGATACATCGCCTGCGTGGTAGCCCCGTTGGGGTACCACCGGGTTTTATAGCGGATGCCGCCAAGCTTATCCAGGCCTTTCTCCTGAAGTGTCAGCGGCTGATATGTCAATGCCATTGGCTCATAGGTTGCTCCGTCCTTCTGCGGATATTTCTTCCCTCGATGAGCAAAATAAGCTACCGGGTCATAATTTGCATGACGGAAATATTCATTCTGCAGATCCCGAATCTCATAAACCCCGTCCAGGAACTTTTTGTCCTCTCCCATGATCGTACGGAACGGGAAGGAATGGATCCTTGTGCCTCCTGATTTCTTTTCTTTCAGAGTGGCCCTCCTGGCGATCGCCGTATTGATAGACACATCATCGTTTCCGTTCATCTTCTGGAAATATGTACGCAGCCCCATCAAAAGCAGGCAGACCAAGGACACATGATACGTCTCACAAAACTCCATCAGCCGTCTGGTAGGCTCTGCCTCCAGATGGAAGATATCCAGCGCCGAGTCTACGGAGTCTGAAACATTGACTGCCGCCCTGGCATCCGGGTTTCCGGTCCTCTTTCTTTCGTCCTCCAGGCGCTGCGGTCCCCGGAGGCCATTATAGATCGGTTCCGGCATATGATCGATCAGATCCTCAAAATATCTTGCGTCTCTGGCCTGCGCTTTACTGCCTGCCTCATAGGCCAGATCCTTTTTTACCTGTTCGATATATGAAGCCATGTCCTTCGGATACGGCACACCATCATATTTAGCACTGCAATACAATTCGATCACATCTTTTAAAAAGCAGATCAGCGACTGGCGTCCGCCGTCATATGATCGATCAGAAGATACAGCCCGTTAAAACCGTCCGGCATCTTAATCATAACAATCCGGTTCATTGGAGAATCCTGACGCTTAAACGGCACCTGTGTCCACTTCTGCATCTGGCTTTCCGCCTCTTCCATGGTCCGGTCTGAAAAATCCACAAACTCGATATCTCTTTCTTCCTTAGCAACCACATATTGGTACCAGGTACCTTCTTTATCTTTTGCAAACCGAAGACGCATACTCTCTGCCGGTCATACGCCTTATAGATCGACTGTTTCAGAACCTCCCAGTCAATTTCCGTCTCAATCGTAAGACTGGTTCCGATATTCAGTACCTCCTTCTTAGGACAGAAATCATAATAGAAAAAGTGAAATTTCTGCGCTGCCGTCAGCGGGTATACAGGATAGCCTTTTCTTTTCCTCATCATCGGATCACACCTCCAATAAACTCTGTCATAGCCTTTTCATATTGTTCCATGTCTCTGTAATAGCTCTCTCCGTGAGCCGCATCTTTTATGATCACCATTTTTGCGGGTGATTTGCAGTTCGAATAAATTTCCCTGCACATATAACAGGGAACAAAATTATCCTTTTCTCCGTGGATCAAAAGGATCGGGATCTTCGCCTTTCTGACCTCCCGCTTTGCGTTACACTCGTCAAGCCCATATCCGGCTCTCTTTCTATTTACACAATCTGCAATCTGGATCATGGGAAATGCAGGCAGATGATACCAGGATCTGAGTACATGGGAGAAAACCTCCTTGGCAGACGTAATCCACAGTCAGAAATAATGCCCTTTATCTGCCCGGGCAGCGCCAGACCCGATGCCATCAAAACGGTTGCCCCTCCCATCGATGTCCCATGCAAAAGGATCTGTACCTCATCCGTGCATCTTTTTACCGCCCAGTCGATCCAGCGCATCAGGTCACGCCTGTCCAGGCATCCAAACCCCACGTACTCGCCTTCGCTCTTTCCGTGGCTCTGGCATCCGGAAGAAGCATTGCATAGCCTCTTTTCAGATAGTAGTCAGATAATCCCACATAATCGCTCATTCCCTGGCTGGTATAGCCATGCAGGCAGATGGCAAGCTTCTTTGCGCCGCCTGTCCCCGGAAAGAATGTGCCATGAAGCTTAAGTCCGTCTTCTGACATAATCTCTGCCTCCTCATGAGCTGGGACATCATCCAGGCTTTCCGCTCCTTCAGTAGATCAGCATACCTGCTCCAGTCCGTCCCTGACATCTTCATGGTATTTTCCACCTTCATCCTGTTGCGCTTCATGACCCGGCGGTAAAAATAGGCTGTTCCTCCCGCTGTCGCCGCCGATGCCGCTCCCGCCATAAGCAGGAGACCTTTCCACCACTTCTGCATAGACACGCCTCCTTCCGGCTCTTATTTCTTATGGCTTTCTATCAGGCTCTTCAACTTTAGTGCCTTATCAATATTCCCCTCTACCCTAAGCTTCCGAAGAGTGACTGCCAGAATCGGATCCATTTCTCCATCTGCAATCTTGCGAAGTGTCTGTGCGCTGCAGATAAACATTGCATCCCGGTCATAATACTCATAGGGTTCTACATACAGTTTCCCTTCTTTCACCTCTATATAGAAAATCCCTTCTGCCTCTCCCGTAATATTGAACTGGTAAGCCAGATGCTCCCGGATCCCGCTTACATCTGCTTCCATAAATCTTCCTTTGATTTCCGAAAAAAATTCAGCGTATGTCATATCTTCCTCCTTATTTTGACATTTTTCGACCATTGGTCGATATTGCTTTATAAGTAAGTTACCAACTTTTCGACTATTGGTCAATATTTCTGCGCACAAAATTTTCAGCAAAAAAAAGGGATTTTTTAGGTACATTTTTCTACTTGCATTCTTTATTTCCCACGTGCTATACTGATACTTAATTCTGAGACCTTTTCACATAGCATTAGATGAATTGCTTTTCTATTGATTTTGAAAAAAGGAACGTGAACAGACATGGCTAATCAGACAAAATATAATCAGATACTGGACGCTCTCCAGACACTTCTGGCAAAGAAAAATATCCAGACTATCTCCGTCAGCGAGATTGCCCAGACTGCCGGAATCGGGAAAGGCAGTATATATTACTATTTCCCGTCCAAATCCGCAATACTGGAGGCCCTGATCGAGCGCAGCTACCAGCCGTCTCTTATGACCGCTCACCAGCTTGCACAGCAAAAGGACATCTCACCCTTCACCCGGATGGCCCAGATCTTTCAGGCTTGCCGGGATTCCTCTAGAGACTTTTTGTCCAAGGACAGCCAGGTTTCCCCTCTGGATGAGCGCGAGCGTTCGTTTCTTCATCAGAAGTACCTGCATCATCTGATCACGGAGCTGAAGCCTGATCTGACAGAAATCATCTGTCAGGGCATTGAGCGTGGAGAAATTCACTTTGACTACCCTTCCGCTCTCTCCGAAATCGTACTGATCGTTCTGACAGTCAAGATAGATAATACTCTCCTCCCCTCTTCCAGAGAGGAGATTGAAGATACGATACAGGGACTTATTTCCCTTCTTGAAAAAGGAACCGGCAATCCTTCCGGCTCCCTGAACTTTTTAAAAGTATAGAAAAGGCGCCGGCACATGCCGACGCTTTTCATTTATGACTGGATTAGAATAACTGCCTCATAGGGCCTTAGCTTTTTACTCCATTCTCCCGGATAGTTATGGATCAGCACTTCTGCATCCACCCATTCCGCCAGAAGAGGACACTCTGCCTGTTCTCCCGAGAAATTTGCACATACCAGCATCCGGCTATCCCCGTTTGTCCTGGTGTAGGCAAAGATCTTCTCATCTTCCGGCATCAACAATTCAAACTTTCCATCTACAAATACCGGATATTCTTTTCTTAAACGAATCAGTTTCTGATAGAAATAAAAGACAGAATCCTGATCCTCTAACTCTTCCCTGGCATTGATCGTTGTATAGTTGGGATTGACTTCGATCCATGGCGTTCCCGCTGTAAATCCCGCGTTCGCAGATCCGTCCACTGCATAGGGGTTCTGGCATTATCCCGGCCTCTTGCGTATATGGATTTCATGACATCATCCTTGTCATAACCTGCCTCTATGCGTTCTTTATACATGTTTACAGACTCAATGTCTTTATAATGACTGATATCCGCAAATTTTACATTGGTCATGCCAAGCTCTTCGCCCTGATAAATGTAAGGTGTTCCCTGCATGCCATGGAGAAGCGCCGCCAGCATTTTTGCTGATTCCACCCGGTATTCCCGGTCATTGCCCCATCTTGACACGATCCTCGGAAGATCATGGTTGTCCCAGAAGAGACTGTTCCATCCTCGTCCGTACAGGCCGGTCTGCCATTTTGCCAGTACCTTTTTCAGCTTCACAAACGGCAGCGGAGCCAGATCCCATTTCTCTTTTCCTTCCTGCTGGTCCAGACCGATATGCTCGAACTGAAATACCATGGAAAATTCATTTCCATTAGGATTGCTGTACAGCTTTGCCCTTTCCACATCCGCGCCCCAGGCTTCCCCTACGGTAATCAGGTCGCCTTTCTGGAAGGTTTCCCGGCTCATTTCCCGGATAAACGCGTGCAGCATCGGCCCGTTATTCGTAATCTCAAGATCAGGTTCCTTTGCGATCTGGTCGATCACATCCAGGCGGAAACCGCCCACGCCCTTGTCCATCCACCAGAGGATCATGTCATAGATCTCCCGGCGCACTTTTTCATTCTCCCAGTTGAGATCCGGCTGCTTAACCGAAAACTGATGGAAATAGTACTGTCCAAGCTCCGGCACCCATTTCCAGCCGAACCGCCAAAGGAGGCTCTCATTTCATTAGGCGGCGTGTCCTCTGTCCCGTCTCTCCAGACATAGTAATCATGATAAGGATTATCCTTGCTCTTTTTCGCCTCCAGGAACCATCTGTGCTCATCCGAGGTATGGTTCAGCACCAGATCCATGATGATGCGGATCCCGTGATCCTTTGCTTTCCGGATCAGCTCCTCCATATCCTCTAATGTTCCAAACATAGGATCAATGTCCTGGTAATCAGAAATATCATATCCGTTATCGTCCTGCGGGGAACGACATACCGGTGAGAGCCAGATGGCGTCAATTCCCAGTTTCTCCAGATATGGGAGACGCTCCATGATTCCTTTCAGATCTCCGATCCCATCTCCGTTGCTGTCCTGAAAGCTTCTGGGATAAATCTGGTAAACTACCGCATGTTTCCACCATTTGTCCTGTGTCTTTACCATGCTTTCTCCTCCTTTTCCTCTCCTGCACTTTTATATTGCCGGGCAAAAGCCCCGGATACTCCCTGCGGCTTAACTCCGCTGAAACAGATGCCGCAGATGTTTTCATTTCCTTCTCCGCTCTTCCGAAATCAGGAAGATGCCATTCCCAGTTTGGCGAGCCACTGTTCCCGGAGTATTCATATGCCCCTCTCTTCCAAGCCCCAGGATGTCCTGAAGGGGTACGATGGCATATTCGGCCGGGCTTGCAAAGGTATATCCAAGCAGCCTTTCCTTAACGGAACCCGTGCCAAAGCTTCTGTTCTCAAGAAGCGGCGAACCTTGCGTTTTGCCGCTTTTGTCAGATTCTGATACCATTCCATCAGTGTATCGTTATCATGAGTTCCGGTATAGATGATCATGTTTTTTCATCCGCAATGCCGTCACAAGCCCGTTTTCTCCATGTCTCAATCGCAAATACCAGTATCTTCATGCCCTTCAGATGATAGTGCTTCTTGAGAGTCATGACTTCCGGCCGCAGTTCGCCCAGGTCTTCCGCCACCAGTTCCATCTTTGGAAAGCTTCTGTCAGAAGATCCAGCACCTCGTAGCCCGGCGCCTCGATCCACTCTCCTTCGATAGCAGTCGGACAAGAGGACGGGATTTTCCAGAATGTG
>ENA-OPZM01000967-OPZM01000967.1-human-gut-metagenome-genome-assembly--contig:-NODE-967-length-10957-cov-1.816898_pt1 | contig 10957 bp, 14 predicted proteins | sample MGYA00242478_ERZ504493 | MGnify/ENA primary metagenome ERZ504493 (study PRJEB26092, sample SAMD00036227) | human gut metagenome | host: Homo sapiens | study: EMG produced TPA metagenomics assembly of...
CGCAAAAGTCGGCATCATCTTCGACTGGGAAAACTACTGGCACTGGAGTACACCAGCGGACCGAACCGCGATTTACGTTACGTAGACAGATCGAGCAGATGTACAATTACTTCTATAACAAGAACATCGCTGTCGATATGATCCCGATCGACGCGGACTTCTCCAAATATGACCTCGTTGCAGCACCGGTTCTCTACATGGTAAAAGACGGTGTGGCAGAGAGCCTGGAGGCTTATGTACAGGCAGGCGGAACCCTCATCACCACCTACATGAGCGGTATCGTCGGACAGTCGGACAACGTTCATCTCGGCGGATACCCGGGACCGCTCAGAAAAATGGCAGGCGTATGGGTAGAAGAGATCGACGCTCTTGCACCGGAGCAGAGAAACAAGATCCGTTTCGCAGACGGAACCGAGGAAGAGTGCCGTCTCGTATGCGACCTGATGCACCTCGAAGGAGCTGAAGAAATCGCACAGTATGAGAGCGATTTCTATGCAGGTATGACTGCTGTTGCAAAAAATCGGTTCGGAAAAGGAACCGTATATTATGTCGGAACCGACCTTTCTGAGAGCGGCCTTGCAAAAGTTCTTGCTATGGCAGCAGACGGCGCAGCCATCCAGCCGGTGATTGGAGAAGCAACAGCACTCGAGATCACAAAACGCCAGGCAGACGGCGAGGATCTGTACTTTATCATCAACTTCAAAGATGAGGAGATTCCGCTTCCGGTAGTCTTCGACGGAAAAGAAGATATCCTGACCGGCGAGAAAGTACAGGGCGGCGAGATGCTGAAGAAATACGATCTGCGGATTGTCAGCGTTCCGAGAGCATAATATAAAACATATTGTATAGTAGAAAGATAACAAAAAAGACACAGCAGGAGGCAGAAAGATACTTCCAGCTGTGTCTTTTTGATGCTGTGAATTTATGCGGGTGCTTAGTGGGAAAACGAAGCCCGTGCGACGATGTTCTCCATCTCGCCCCATTTCTCCTCCATATCCGCTACAAGCGCAATCTGTGTCCGCGCACGTACGAGGTTGTGCTCCGGGTAAGCGGTTTTGAAGTAGGTATCGCCCATCAGGTAATCGGCGAGAAAACGGATGCCGCATTCGAGGGTCATTAATTTTGCACCCATCGGCAGCATTTCGACTTCCGCGCGGGTCAAAGAGCCTGCGCAGCCTGCGAGAAAGCCTTTTGTATAGCTCTCAAAGAGAGGAAGGGAAAGAGACACCTTAGAGACATCCTGTTCGTCCTCAGCGGCCGTATTCGCGCCGAAGCGGATGGAATCGCCGAAGTCAAAGATCGACAGTCCCGGCATAATGGTGTCTAGGTCGATGACGCAGATGCCCTCGCCGGTTTTGTCATCAATCATAATGTTGTTCAGCTTCGTATCGTTGTGCGTTACGCGGAGCGGCAGCTCGCCCGAGGCCTTCATGCGCTCGCTACGCCGTAATCGTCTGCGTGGTCGAGGAAAAACGCCATCTCATCCGAAACGTTTTTCACCCGTCCTTTCGGATCCGCCTGTGCCGCCTGTAAAAGCGCTGGTAGCGGAGCGGTGTGTTGTGGAAATCCGGGATCGTCTCGAAAAGAGAGGCGGACGGAAAATCGGAGAGCATCTGCTGGAAGCGGCCGAAAGCATTACCGGTCTCGTAAAACAGCTTTGGATCTGTCACGGCATCATAGCAGGACGCATTGGAAATAAAGAGAAATGCGCGCCAGAATTCTCCGCGCTCATCGACGAAAAACCAGGCATCGTCTGTCGTCGGAATCAGGTTCAGCGTCTCGCGGAATGGATCTCCTCCTGCGGCTGTGATTTTTTTCCGCAGAAATGATGTTACCTGTGCAATATTCTGCATCAGCTCCGTTGGATTGTGGAAAACGGTGCGGTTCATGCGCTGCAGAATCGATTTGCGGAGGACGCCGTTTTCGGTAGAGCGCACCAGAAACGTATCGTTGATATGGCCGTTCCCGTGCGGCGTCCAGTCTGTAATCGTTCCCGGGAAAGCAAATGCGTGGACAATGGAAGAGAGTTCTTCCTGTGTGTATGTAATCATCATGGGTATAAACTCCTTATTTTAATTAGAAAAACCTGATTAAGTAAAGCACACGCAGGGCGAAAAGTCAAGAAAAGGGCGCGAAACGATTGACAACGAGCGGCATTTCCGACTATAATAGACAGTAATTTAAGAAAAAACAAAACCTAAAATGCAGTGACAGGGAGGAGTACCTGGCGGCGCAAAGCAAAGAGAGGAGATGGCTGGTGAGAATCTCCGTGAGCGTGCCTGCGGAAGTAGCCCTCGAGCAGTGGACTGAACAGAAAAAGCGGACAGCAATGTTTTCCAAGTAGCTCCAACGTAGTTCCCACGTTACTGGGATGCCGTATCGGATGAAAAAAGTTAAATCCTGTACGGAATGAGCAGAAGCGTATTCTTCTGGAATTCAGGTGGTACCGTGGATGGAAACATTCTCCCTGAACGTAAGGCACAGAAAAGGTGTTTTATGTTCGGGGATTTTTTATGCAGCAAATTTAGAACAGGAGGTTTTCATATGAAACAGATTACAGGAAACAAACTTCTGGTAAAGGCTCTGAAGGAGGAGGGTGTCGAGTATCTCTTCGGTTATCCGGGAGCCTGCACCATTGATATCAGCGATGAGCTTTACAAACAGGATGAAATCAAAATCGTTCTGCCGCGCCACGAGCAGGCGCTGGTGCATGAGGCGGATGCCTATGCGAGAACGACAGGAAAAGTCGGCGTATGCTCGTTACCAGCGGCCCTGGTGCAACCAACCTGGTCACCGGTCTTGCAACGGCAAACTACGACAGCGTTCCGCTTGTCTGCTTCACCGGACAGGTAGCCCGCCACCTCATCGGAAACGATGCATTCCAGGAGGTTGATATTGTCGGCATCACCCGCAGCATCACGAAATACGGCGTGACGGTAAGAAACCGTGAAGATCTCGGACGCATCATCAAAGAAGCCTTTTACATCGCCCGCACCGGAAAACCGGGCCGGTGCTCATTGATCTTCCAAAAGATGTCATGGCAGAGCTCGGCAGCGCAGAGTATCCGAAGAACGTCAACATCCGCGGCTACAAACCGAACACCAGCGTACACATCGGCCAGTTAAAACGTGCGCTGAAAATGCTCGCAAAAGCAAAACGCCCGCTGTTTCTTGCCGGAGGCGGCGTCAACATCGCACATGCGCAGGAAGTGTTCCGCGAAGTGGTCGAGAAAACACAGGTGCCGGTTGTCACAACCGTTATGGGACGCGGCGCGATCTCCACGAAACACCCGCTGTTCATCGGAAACCTTGGCATGCACGGCGCGTATGCGGCGAATATGGCAGTCAGCGAGTGCGATCTGCTGTTCTCGATCGGAACACGTTTCAATGACCGTATCACTGGAAAGCTGCATGAATTTGCCCCGCACGCGCAGATTGTCCACATCGACATCGACACAGCTTCGATCTCCCGAAACATCCACGTCGATATTCCGATCGTAGCCGATGCAAAAGAGGCGATCACGAAGATAGCAGAGTACGTAGAGCCATGCTCCACATCGAAATGGCTTGCCCAGATTGATGCCTGGAAGAACGAGCATCCGTTGACGATGCGCCCGAACGGCGTGATGGGACCGCTCGATATTTTCAACGCGATCAACGAGCAGTTTGACGATGCGATTATCGTCACCGACGTCGGACAGCACCAGATGCTGACAAGTCAGTACGTCGACATTACCGAAAACCGCCAGATCATCATGTCCGGCGGCCTTGGAACGATGGGATACGCCTTCCGGGCGCGATCGGAGCAAAAATCGGCAACCCGGACAAACCGGTCATCGCGATTTCCGGTGACGGCGGTATGCAGATGAATATTCAGGAGCTGGCAACTGCCGTTCTCGAGGAGCTGCCGGTCATCCTGTGTATCTTCAATAATGAATACCTCGGCATGGTACGCCAGTGGCAGAAGCTGTTTTACGGCAAACGGTACAGCATGACAAACCTGCGCGCCGGTGCACTTTCCCGCAGAACAGACGGAGAAGAGTACCCGGAATACACGCCGAATTTTATCAAATTGGCTGAGAGTTACGGCGCAAAAGGCATCCGCGTCATGAAGAAAGAGGATATCGCCGCAGCGTTTGAAGAGGCGAAGAAAAACACCAAGACTCCGACGATCATCGAATTTATCATCGATCCGGAGGAGATGGTTTACCCGATGATCAAGCCGGGCGGAACGCTCGAAGATATGATTATGGACTGTTAGGAGGAGAGCGCGATGAATAAGGGAATGAAAAAAAAGATGGATTTCACTGTACGTAGAAAACCAGGTTGGTGTCCTTTCCAAGATTTCCGGGCTTTTTTCCGCAAAAAGCTATAACCTGGACAGCCTGACCGTCGGAACGACCGAGGACCCGACCGTATCGCGTATGACGATCGCCACGGTCAGTGACGATGAGACGTTTGAGCAGATCAAAAACAGCTGAACCGCATGGTCGAGGTCATCAAAGTCATCGACTTCACCGACGTGTTTGTGCGCATGAAAGAGATTCTGTATATCAAGGTATTCAACTGCAGCGCAGCTGACAAAGTCGAGCTGTTCCAGATCGCTGAGACGTTCAAGGCGAAGGTCATCGACTACGGAAAAGACAGCCTGCTGCTCGAGTTTGTCCAGACGGCGACGAAAAACGATGCAGTTGTGAAGCTGATGAAAGAGGAATTCAGCAAGATCGAAGTCGTGCGCGGCGGAAGCGTCGGTATCGAGTCGATCAATGTGATGGAGCGGTAAAAGAGAGGACGTTTTTGCGTGAACGAAAAGAGTATTACCACAATTACGTTAAAAAGATTAATAAGAAAAGTGTGTATCAGTACATCTATGAGCACCGCCAGATGGCGAAGCAGCAGATTGTGCAGGATCTGACGATGGAGCTTTCGATGCACAGCGGAACGCTCGAGCATATCTGCATCGACCCGGAAGGGCCGGAGTGCTACTGCGCTTCTTTTTATTGAAGAGTTTCTGCAGTCGGAATTTTAATTTTTAGTTATAGAATTTCAGGGATAGAAAATCCGGGAACGGAAAGTTTTACATTGCTTTCCATTCCCGGATTTTTTCTGTTTTTTATCAGTGTTCGTTTTTAGATAAACATCGCATAAATCGACGCTCCGACCACAGTCAGAATACCTGCAACTGCAATCGAAAGGCTGCTCATCGCGCCCTCGACATCGCCCATCTCCATGGCCTTCGCCGTACCGATCGCATGGGAGGCCGATCCGATACTGATGCCCTTTGCAATCGGCTCCTCAATGTGAAACAGCTTGCAGAGCGTCTCCGCCAGCATATTTCCCAGCACACCCGTGATGATGATAACGGCAACCGTGATCGTCACCGCACCGCCGAGTTCTTCCGAAACACCCATGCCGATGGCCGTTGTGATGGATTTCGGCAGCAGTGTTACATACATTTTATGATTCAGATTGAAGATCAGCGCCAGCGCGAGAACCACGGTAAGGCTCGTCAGCACGCCGGAGAGAATACCGGCGAGGATGGCTTTGATATTCTTTTTCAATGCTCCATCTGCTCATACAGCGGAATCGCAAGGCAGACCGTTGCAGGAGTCAGCAGATAGCTCAAGTATTTTGCACCGTCATTATAATTCTGATAATCGATATCGAAAACAGCAAGGAATACAATGACGACTGCAATGGAAATCAGCAGCGGATTGAAAATCGGAAGCCCAAATTTTTTCTTTAACAGTATGCCGAGCTCATACGCCAGAAGGCTGATGACAACGCCGAAAAATGCAGATTCACAGAGCATATTTGTCATTTTGCGTCCCCTCCTTTGTGTTTCTTTTCCAGCCGGATGACCGCCTGTGTCACGCGTCCGGACACAATCATAACGACGATGGTGCTGACGAGCGTAATCACGAGAACCGGAACGAGAACGGCTTTTAATTCACCCCAGGATTCCATCAGGCCGACGCCGCCGGAATGAACATGACCGGCATGATCTCAATCATAAACTTGCCTGCGTCCTCGACGGCATCAAGTTTTAATGCCCCCGTCATCAGAAGCGCCAGCATCAGCACAAGGCCGTAGATACTTGCCGGAATCGGAAGCGGCAGCACGGCGTGCAGGATTTCTCCGACGAACGAAACCGCCATAATTACAAGGAACTGTCTTAATAATTTCACTTTTTCTGTTGTCCTTTCTCCCCATAACCCACATAACATCACTTCTTCTCAATGTCACGACCCCGATTATACTACCCGCGTAAAAGAATTTCAACCGTAAATGTTACTGCAATTTTGGCTATTTTTGCCAAAAGGCAAAAAAATGCCCGCCAATCAAACGAAAAAGTGAAATCGGTGGGCATTTTAACATAATTTTTTGAGTTGATCCGATACGGAACTTTTTAAGCATTGCTTTCGGCATTTTTCCGATCCGGCAGAACGAAGATAAAGATCAGCGAACTGACAAGCAGCATGCCCGGATAGAAGAGGTTTGCCATGATTTCAAAGGCGGAGAGCTCATATCCCAGTTCATGCACCGCGGAAATCGCCACGAGCATCTGCGCGCCGTACGGCAGGATGCCCTGTGAGATGCAGGAGAAGGTATCGAGGAGCGATGCCGTTTTCCGTGGGGTGATGCCGTAGTCCTCGGACATCTGCTTTGCGATCGGGTTTGCCATGACGATCGCGACGGTGTTGTTTGCGGTCGCAATGTCGAGCAGCGCGACGAGAATGCCGACACCGAGCTGGCCGCCCTTTTTCCGCGGAAGATTTTGTGAATGGCACGAAGCAGGACAGTAAAGCCGCCGTTTTCCCGGATCAGCGCGCACATCGCAGCGACAAGAATCGCAACCATACATGTCTCAAACATACCCGAAGTGCCGCTTCCCATGCTGGAGAGCATATCCAAGAGCGTCGTCTGTCCCGTACCGAGCATGATAACGGCACCGGAAGCAATACCGATAAGGAGTACGACAAACACCTGAATGCCCGCGATGCCGCCGATCAGCACGAGCAGGGTACGGAACATCTGCAGCAGATGGTATTCGTGGACGACCGGTGTGCCCGGCGCCTGTCGGAAGGAGATTACAAGGATCAGCGCCAGCGCGGCAAGAGCAGCCGGGAGAGCGATCCAGAAGTTTTCACGGAACTTGTCTTTCATCTCGCAGCCTGTCCGTTGCAGGCGGCGATTGTCGTGTCGGAGATGAAGGAGAGGTTGTCGCCGAACATGGATCCGCCCATGACGGAGGCGACGCAGAGCGCCAGCGAAAAGCCGGAGGTCTCGGCAACAGCAGCGGCGATCGGCACGAGAAGCGTGATCGTTCCGACGGAGGTTCCCATGGCCGTGGAGACGAAGCAGGCAACGACAAAGAGCACAGCGACGGCATACTTTGCCGGAATCCAGGAGAGCATGAAATAGGCAATGCTCTCTGCACTGCTCCTTCCGACAACGCCGACAAACGTGCCTGCGGCGAGGAAGATCAGCAGCATTGTGATGATGTTTTTGTCCCCGATGCCCTGTCCCATGAGGGCGAGCTTTTCTTCAAACGGGACACTGCGGTTCTGCAGACAGGCGACGAGGATCGCTGCCAGAAACGCGACGACGATGGGGATGTTGTAGAAGCCCATCGGAATTTTTAAAATATACTCGGAATAAATGCCGAGCCCCAGATAAAACACCAGAAAAACGGCGATCGGGAGCAGGGCGGATGGCTTTCCTTTTTTCATAGAAATAAATACCAGACCTTTCGTGTGATTTTCCTTATTTTTCAATAGGGCGAATAGAATTATTCTATCATCTGGATCAGAAATCGTAAAGTAAAAAAGCAGGAAAAAACACGCCGGACATCTGGTAAATTCCAGAAATCCGGCGTGTTTTATAAGAGGTGCGTTTTGCTGTGCCTGTGCTTTATCATTTTGCAAGGAGCATCATAATCTGATTGCTTCTGCTTACGAATTTTGTCATCTCGTCCGGAGAGAGCGGTTTGTGGCTGATCATTGCCAGATCATACAGCTGCTCGCAGAACAGGGATGTGTTGTCGTTCTCGCCATTCTTCAGAATGTACTGAACGAGCGGATGTTTTGCATTCAGGATCAGGGTTTCCTGTCCGCCGAACATGGACGGATCCATGCCGGTCATGCCATACATCTTCATCATATCCTGCATCCGGCGGCTCTCCTCGGAAAGCGTTACCATGGAGGATACATTTTCGTCTTTCAGGTTCTCAACTTTGACGGTCAGGTCTTTCTTGTCGAGGACTTTGCGGAAGAGATCGGTCAGAGCATTTGTAGCGTCGGTCAGATCCTCACCGGACTCGTCTTTCATATCGTTGGTCAGATCTGCATCGATGCGCTGGAAGGTTACATGCTCGTTGTAACGCTCTGCATGGGTGATGAAAGCGGAGTCGATGTTGTGTTTCAGGATGACAGCATCCATGCCCTGGCTGCGGAACATGTTGATGTACTGGCTCTGCTGAACTTCGTCGGTGACGTAGTAAACAGTCGTTTTTTCCGGCTCTTTCTTCTCGTCAGCGTTTTCCGTATTTTCGGTATTCTCCGTAGTTTCAGCCTTCTCTTCGGTGTTCTCTGCAGGAGCTTCTTCTTTCTTATTCTCGTTGATGCAGTCCTCAAGAGTCAGATATTTTCCGTCGATGTTCTTGAACAGAATATAGTCCATCATCTTCTTGGAGAATTTCTCGTCCTTGATGCATCCGTATTTGATGAATGGGTTGATATCATCCCAGTATTTCTCGTAATTCTCACGGTCGGTTTTGCACATGCCGGAGAGCTTGTCAGCGAATTTCTTGGAGATGTACTCGGAGATCTTCTTGACAAATCCGTCGTTCTGCAGTGCGCTTCGGGATACGTTCAGCGGCAGATCCGGGCAGTCGATGACGCCTTTTAAGAGCATCAGGTATTCCGGAATGACTTCTTTGATGTTGTCGGCAATAAATACCTGGTTGTTGTACAGCTTGATGGTTCCCTCGATGATCGTACTCGGTGTTGATACGCGGGAAGTAGAGGATACCTTTGAGGTTGAACGGATAGTCCATGTTCAGGTGGATCCAGAACAGCGGCTCGCGGTAGTCGTTGAAGACTTTGCGGTAGAATTCTTTATAATCCTCATCGCTGCACTCGTTTGGATGTTTGGTCCACAGCGGGTGGATATCACTGATGGAAACCGGGCGTTTTGTTGATTTTTACTTTCTCTTTGGCCGGGGAAACTTCAACCTGCTCTTTCGTTCCGTCTTCTTTTTCTTTCTCTTCGTATTTTGCGTCCTCGTGGATGTGCTCTACGACAACGTCGTCGTCTTTTAATTCGCTTTCATCGATGGTCTCGTATTCCTGCGGCGCATTTGCTTTGGACAGGAAAATTTCAACCGGCATGAAGGAGCAGTATTTTTCCAGAACTTCGCGGACACGGTATTCGTTTGCGAATTCCAGCAGTCCTCGTTCAGGAACAGAGTGATTTCGGTACCAACAGTTGTCTTGCTGCCCTCGGACATATCGTACTCGGTGCTTCCGTCACAGGTCCAGTGTACCGGGGTGGATCCTTCTTTATAGGAAAGAGAATCGATGTGAACTTCATCTGCTACCATGAAAGCAGAGTAGAAACCAAGACCGAAGTGGCCGATCATCTGATCTGAATTCGTTTTGTCTTTGTATTTCTCCAGAAATTCGGTAGCGCCGGAGAAGGCGATCTGGGTAATATATTCTTCGACTTCGTCTGCGGTCATACCGATACCGTTATCGATGAATTTTAAGGTTTTCTCATCCGGGTTTACAATCACCTGAATGGCTGCTTTGTAGTCATCCGGAAGTGCATATTCACCCATGCCGTCCAGTTTTTTCAGTTTGGTGATGGCATCGCAGCCGTTGGAAACGAGCTCGCGGACGAAGATATCGTGGTCGGAATACATCCATTTTTTGATAATCGGGAAAATATTGTCGCTGTTGATTGAAAGATTTCCATGTTTCGCACTCATGAGAAACACACTCCTTTTCTTATAAAAATATTTTGATCCAGCAAAGCGGGAATATCATGCTTTTTTAGATGTCTACAGCTTTTTTACTGCTCTGATAGTTATAGTAATACTGGCACAGGGAAAAGTCAAGGGGAAATTAGCACTCGAGAAAAAAGAGTGCTAACAGAACGACGGAAAGTATTGAATTTACTGGTATTACGGTACTTTCTAAACTTTTTGTAAAGTCTGATCAGAAGGGCTGCGCAGTTGTTTCTGGAGAATGGATATGCTACAATGAAAAAGCATAGAAGCGTTTCGAACAGAAAGATTCCGAGGGTACATAAAAGAAAAATGGAGGAAATACATGACAAATGCGACAAAGGCGGCGCTGGAAGCGTCGTTAAAAAAGCTGCTTTTGAAAAAGCCGCTGGACAAAATTACGATCAACGATCTGACGACAGACTGCGGCATCAGCCGGATGGCGTTTTATTATCATTTTAAGGATATCTACGATCTTGTCGAATGGTCGTGCCTGGAGGATGCGACGCAGGCGCTGCAGGGGAAGAAAACGTATGAGACATGGCAGGAAGGCCTGCAGCAGATTTTTGAGGCAGTGCTCGAGAATAAACCATTTATTATGAATGTCTATCACTCTGTAAGCCGGGAGCAGATCGAAACATATCTCTTTCATCTGACGCACGATCTGCTGTACGGTGTCGTGCAGGAAAAAGCAAAGGGAACCGGCATCTCCGAGGCGGATCAGAGTTTTATCGCAGATTTCTATAAGTATAGCTTTACCGGTGTCATGCTCGACTGGATCAAAGACGGAATGAAAGTGGATTACCATATGATTGCGGAAAAAATGCACCGCACGATGAAGGAAATGTCGTCAATTCCATCCGAAATTTTGAAAAAAGAAATAAAATATAGTTACACTTTACAAAACAGGGCGATGATAAAAATTTAATCATCCGCCTGTTTTGTAAAT